>Ga0182027_10000066_pt1 | contig 151442 bp, 133 predicted proteins | sample 712E1DmetaG_FD_121300 | JGI IMG/M metagenome (GOLD analysis project Ga0182027, IMG submission 121300) | Permafrost microbial communities from Stordalen Mire, Sweden - 712E1D metaG (Illumina Assembly) | ecosystem: Environmental > Terrestrial > Soil > Wetlands > Permafrost | place: Sweden...
GTTTTGCAGACCGATGCATTACCACTTTGCTACCGCGCCGAAATTTTCAGAACCTATAGTGTCATAGAGATAAAACTTCTGCATTCTCTTTGCTCATCGGTCTTATAGACCGAGAGCATATACCTATTGGCGTCCATTTTGGATTCATTCGTGGGGCGCATTATATGCACTTTTTGATGAATTGCAAAAATTAAACTCCGTTCGCATTATCAGCCGGCATCACAGATCCCCTGCTTCTCGGACCAATCTTTTCATCTGTCCTACCATATACAACGGCAAAGTTAATACTTTGTCGTACAATGATAGCTTCTCCTGAGAAAAGCGCACGCCAAACAATGATTTCTTTTCTTCGATAAAAAGTTTGAGAGATTTAAGCGTACCAGTCTTCCCCGTTTTAACCTCAACCGGCAATACCAGTGAATCTACCGCCACAACATAATCAACTTCAGCGGAGCTGCTTTTTTTATCACGAGCCCAGAAAAAAAGATCGGGCTTTAAATAACTGTCAAAATACGCCCTCATCTCCTGGCCAATAAGCTGTTCCGTTACGGCGCCAGAATTAATTTGAAAAAAATCATTCGTTAAAGTTAGTTCGGTCTGTAAACCGCAGGCATTTTGCATAAGGCCCACATCAAGAAAATTTAATTTGAATTTCATTTCATTCGCTTGTGCTCCCAAAGGAAGACCTGAAGCAGCCGTAGCATACACGGGACAGATAATCCCTGCTAATTCCAAAAGATTAAGGGCCTGTTTGATATCTCTTGATTTACTATGAGGATCGATATTGGAGTACTTGATACGATTGCCAACAAGCCGCGGGGTCTCATCAAATACTTTTTGTAAATATTTAAGCTCGGAAGATTTCGCGTATTTCCCAAAATCACTCCTATAGGTTTGAAGTAGAGAATTTTGAACTCGCTGGCAATTTAAAAAGTCCCTACTCTCCAGGTACTCCTTAACTACAGCCGGCATCCCTCCCACGATAAGATAGACTCGCAACAAATTCAACAGCTTCTGATGAATTGCGTCATCCGATACACTGCTTAATCGTAATTCCTGCAGATGACGCCGCAACATCTCATTTCCAGATGCCGTCAAGAACTCGCCAAATGACAAGGGTTCAAGATATATAAACTGGATCCTTCCCACTGGCATTTTGAAATCTGGGCTGTTAAGGGCGAATTCCACCAATGAACCTGCCCCGATAACAGCAAATCGGTCATGCTTTTCTTTGAAATACCGCAAGGCCATGATTGCATTAGGGCATTCCTGGATCTCATCAAGAAATAGCAATGTTTTCTCTTCCTCTATGGCTTCGCCCATGAGAAGCTGCAGCTTATTAATGATCTCAACAGGATCAAGCGTTGTAAAACATTTCTTGAGTTCAGGTCTATATTCAAAATTGACGATTACTGTGTTTTTAAATGCTTTTTTCCCAAACCCTTCTACGATGTAACTTTTACCTACTTGTCGTGCTCCTCGCAATAGCAAGGGCATCCTGTCCTTGTGTTCTTTCCAGTCAAATAAATCTCTCTCCAAGTCTCTTTGCATACAACCCCCATTAATGCTTGGCTAATATACAGGGATATTATGTAACAATATTGGCTAAAATGAAAGGTTATTTTTTGAGTACTGTGCCAATACTGCCACAATTTCTCTATGATGATGCTTGCTTAATCTTGCACTTCACACAAATGAGCTTAGGACGAGTTAGCCCAGCATTTCTCAATGCCCGCCATTTCCGGCTACGCTGGATTAGGCTGATAGACTCCGGGAAGAACCTTGGACGGCAATGCGCCTTTTCTTTCGATGCTTTTGCGAAGGGCGAGAACACTTTGAAACCCGGATGATTGTCTGTTTCAAACTTGGTGTTTGCGTCGAGCCCGATCCTTTCCCGTCCATTGCAATTCCGAACATTTTGGAAATGCTATCGCCTGTTTTTCCAAGATTGAGAATACGGCCTTTTTTACCGCTTGCGGTGCCTGCTTTTGACAAAAGGCGTTCGGCGGCATGAGCCGCGGCCTTTCCGACCAATTCACTCATATCCACATTTCGTAGCGCAAAAAACAGCGCGGGTTGTTTATCCAGACGCGCTCCGGTACCATATAATGCAGCCGCCACATGCTTACATAACGACGCGTAATCCGGACAAGAGCAGGCGAAGTGGATTTCCTTCGGATTTGGAAAAAGCCCCTCGCTTTTTTCAAAAAACAGATCAGCAAGCTCATGAGGAAAAACGCCCTCCAGCAGACCGGACACCGTCTCGATCCGCCCTGAGGCCTTCTCAACGAGCGTTTTCCATTTTCCGGGATCGAGACGTTCAATGGTTATTTTAACATCGTAAGGCTTCCTTTCCGAACCCGCCACCATAGCCTGAATCAGGCCTTCCCTGATCTTAAGATCCAGCACAGCGCCGCTGCGGACATAGGATCGGCCACGGCTCAAGCGGTTGGAATAATCGGCATAACGTTCAAGATTTTTGTTCCAGTGCGTTCCCCACCAGGATCGCGCGAGGGCGCGCCCTTCGAGGGTCACAGGATCGAGAACAACGCCTTTTTTACGTAGCGTCGCAAGATGTTTTTCCGCCTTTCGTTTTCGTTCCCCGACCGAAACATAACGTGGGGAAAATCCCCATCCCCCATAAGACATGATTTATTCCTCCTCTTTCATCAATTTCAGTGTAAACATCTCGCGCAATTCTTTATTGGAAAGCTCCGTGATCCAGCCCTCGCCGCTTCCCGAAGAGGACAGAACACGCTCGGCTAAATCTTTTTTGCGTTCGATCATCTCGTCAATCCGCTCCTCCACGGTTCCGCGGCAAATGAACTTGTGAACCATGACACGATGAGTTTGACCGATGCGATAAGCACGGTCTTCCGCTTGCCGTTCCACAGCCGGATTCCACCAACGGTCAAAATGAACCACGTGCCTTGCCGCTGTGAGGTTCAGGCCGGTGCCGCCCGCTTTGACGGACAGAATAAAATAGGGAACGTAATCCTCGCCCTGAAACCGCGCTACGATCTCTCGGCGGCGGGCGACAGGCGTTCCGCCGTGCAAGTTTACACCCTGACGGCCAAAAACCCCGGATAAAAACCGGTCCAACGCGGGAATGATCTCGGAGAATTGCGTAAAGACAAGAACCCGCTCCCGTTTTTCACAGATCGTTTCACACAATTCCCGAAGCCGCAGAAATTTGCCGCTTTCTTTTTCGGGATAAGACCCGCTGCCCGCATAGTGATCCGGATGATTGCAAAGCTGTTTGAATTTCATGAGATAAGAAAGCACAAGCCCGCGGCGCTTGATCCCCGCATCCGTGACCTCCAGCTCCTCGCCAAACCGCTCCTGAAGTTTCTGATAAAGCGTTGCCTGCGTGCGCCCAAGCGACGCATAAGCTTTCATTTCAACCTTTTCCGGCAAGTCGGCAATCACCGTTTTATCGGTTTTCATCCGCCGCAAGATACAGGGCTGAACCACGCGCCGGAGCCGCGCGTAACCTTCCGGATTTTCTTCAAGCGACCCAGCGAACCGTTTGAACGACTGCGCCGTTCCCAAAAGACCCCGGTTGAGAAAATCAAAGAGCGACCAGAGATCGCCCAATCGGTTTTCGATCGGAGTTCCGGTCATGGCGAGTCTGCGGCTGGCGTTTTCCATGAGGGCTTTGACCGACCGTGTTTGTTCGGACCCCGGATTTTTAATGGCCTGGGCTTCATCCAGAATGACATAAAACCATTTGCGCTTTGCCAGCCAGTCCAGTTGACGGACCATGCCATAGGTGGTAAGCACGATATCACAATCATCCACATCAGCTTCAGCCCGCGCAAAATCCTTGCGCCCAGACGCCTGGGGATGCGCGACCATGAGCCGGAGCCCCGGCGTGAACCGGGCCATCTCGTCGAGCCAGTTGCCGATCAAAGTCGCGGGAAGGATCACAAGTGACGGCCCATAATCTTTAACCCCCTGCTCCTTGAGACTTTGCAAAAGGGCCAACGCCTGCACTGTCTTCCCAAGTCCCATGTCATCGGCCAAACAGCTCCCAAGTCCAAGACGGTAAAAAAAGATCAGCCAGTTCAAACCCGCCTGCTGATAAGGCCTGAGGACCGCGCAGAGTCCTCGGGGAAGCGGTTCGTTCGAAAGCTTCGCGGGCTGGCGAAGCTTCTCAAACATCGATTCGAGCCATTTGCCGCAGCTGACTTTCCCTTCCCAATGCAAACGGCCTTCAGCCTCCTGGTTTGTGCCTAGCAAAAATCTCATGGCTTCCCCGAGAGTCATCTGTTCCCCATCCGCAACCGCCTGCGCTTTTTCAAAAAGTTCGATATCCCTTTGAAGTTTTTCGCGGTCCACCTCGACCCACTTTCCTTTGATCAGCGCCAAACCTTCAAAACGGGCAAGCAAGGCGCGCGCCTCTTCGAGGGTCACAGGTTCGCCGTCGATATGCATGACGGGACAGCAGGAAAGCAGGGCGTCTTTACCGAGCGTGGACGTTACTTTGTCGCCGATCGCCAGAGTCATGGAAACGGACCGCGGCGCCCCGTTCCACCAGCGCGGAGTCCGGCATAAAATACCGGCTTCTTCATACACGGGGACTTCCTTCAAAAACTGCAGGGCTTCCGCGGATGAAAAAGCGAGTGGATGAAAAATTTCTCCGGATTCGAGCACGGAACGTATCAGAGCGCTTTCTCTCGCCACCCGGTGAACCGCTGAGAGCAGATTGAGCATCCGTTTTGTGTCGCCTCCGTATTCCCGGATGGCCTGTTCAAGCGGCACATGCGTCATGGCTCCGGATTTCTGCGCATGCGTCGAATAGGTGGCTAAAAAAGCGAAGGGAGCGTCCGCATGATTCTTGTTTTCGACCAGATGAAAATGGACGCGCGCGGTAAGCAAACGGTGCCCCGGCGAAAGGTCTCGAAGAATTTCTTCTATCGGCTCTGTTCGGCCGTCAACCGACCGGCTAAAAGCCTGATGGAGTTCCTCCCAGATTTCACCAAGCAACGCGGCATTCGCTCGCTCGCCGCCTGTCATGGGAGGGACACGGGAAATCAGATCTTCCGCTTCCTCTCGCGCCAGCTCGAAGCGCATTTCTCCACGGCGTTTTTCTGTTTCCGGCGCGACAAGCAGGGCATGCACAAACAAGGCCGAGAATCCGCGCCAGAATTCCATGGAAGGGGAAAAACCAAAAGACGGTTCTGTCAGCCCCAGAGCTAAAAGAGCGCGGGCGGGGTCTTGTTCGTATGTCTCATAAAGATGTTTCTCAAGTTCCCGACGACCCGCGCTCACCGCCTCTTGCGTCTGCTGAAACTCAAATGCAACATGTCCGGAGTCCAGCACCACGGCGGCAAGATACTGCGAAGCAGGCAATGCCTTATCTCGTGGCGCTTCAGTTTTTAGCATCATTGTGTTTTCCATTTTATTACAATTTCAAACAGCCGTTTCAAATTTTCAAACACTTTGCCAAATAAATCGAGCCCACTCGGCCCGCTGAAAGGGCAAGCTTCCAGACCAGCTTTCATCGCACCTTCAATGGAGTTTAGTCAACATTCCATGCCGAAGAAGAACCGTTCGTCCGCCTCATATCGTTCTGAGCTGTCTTCTTTTCTCTCCATGGACTCTTTGTTCGGCTTGTTCAAACACACCACGTTTTTTTTGAAGTGTTTTCCAAAATTCAGCCTCAACCTCGAGCAATCTTCCGATGTAAGGGCTATCCCGCTCAATCCGGACAAAAAAAGCTGGGAGCGATGGGTGATAACACCAATAATCAATCGAAGTGTAATTCGTGACCGCAAGAATATGCTGCAGCTGACCGTAGTAATAGCGGGGAACAGACTTCGTGGCTACAGACTCGCGATATGTTTTTATGCCGCACTTGATCTCGACTACAACGCTATGATCCACCGCAAGGCCATCAACGCTGGCACGCAACCAGCTGTGCGTTATGCTTTGAAGACAGGAGGGTTGCACCTTTAAGCCGAACTTACTTTCATATTTATCTCTGGCTTCGGGCTCGAGCTTATGGCCCCGAGCCATAGCGAAATTCTGATAATTCCTACCTTCATGTTTTTCACACAAAAGTTCATCAGCGCTTTCCCAAGGATTCTCCCCCATGATCGTCGGGGCATCCGAGGCACCAATCCCCTGCTTCCGCCAATCAAGCCAGACCTGTGTGCCCTGCTGAAGATTCACGATTTTAAAACATGCGGGATTCATCATTGGACTTTAAATTCCGGGAAATGGTCCTTGATCTTGTGGATGCGTTCGTCTGTCCGAAACAATTACCGAAACAAGTGGCGGTTTTTAACCTGAACTTTATGCGAGAAAAGCAACCGGTTAATTCCAATGGATGAGGTCCGCCTCTCAAACTTTGTTAGCACAAAACGAATAATTTCAACTTCGGCTTGGTGCCCATATGGTGCCTACTCTGATATGAAATCACATTGATTCACGTGTGCGGGTAAGAACGGATATGAAAGCGCTAACTTCTGCAGGAGAAACGATTTGCTAACGTTTTCAATGGGTTACGTAAAATTGTCCAGCCGGATTTGCAGACCGATGCATTACCACTTTGCTACCGCGCCATAATTTTCGGATTTAAAAAATAAATGGAAGAAAATCTCGCCGCCGCAGGCCCCTTGAACCTTCTTATTTTAGGGAAACCGTGGCGCGCTTCAATAAACGAAAATGAAGTCTAACGTCCGAAGCTAATACCCACAGCTTCGCTGGCTACAACCAAAGGGCTGTCCGGCATCACAAGTTTCAATTTGTGGACGGCTTCGTCGATCGGGATCGATCGGATGGCGTTTCCCTGGACGCAAACCATCTGGGCCCACTTCTGTTGATGGATCAACTCTACAGCATGAGTCCCGAAAAGCGTCCCCAAATTACGGTCCGCCGGCACCGGTGAGCCTCCCCGTTGAATGTGCCCCAGACTCGCCGAACGGGTTTCAAGACCCGTGTATTTCTCAAGACGCTCCTCAAGATATTTCCCAACGCCGCCGAGCTTGATGGGATAGGGATTCTTGGGATCGCTCTTTTTCTCAATAACCTTCCCGCCCTTCTCCTTCGCCCCTTCGGCCACCACGACCAAGCTAAACTTTTTCCCGCGCTGGGCCCGCTTCTTGACGGCTTTGCAAATAGCGTCCATCGAATATGGGATTTCCGGAATCAATATGATGTCCGCGCCCCCCGCAGAACCGGAATGAAGCGCGATCCAACCGGCATTCCTCCCCATCACCTCGAGGATCATCACCCGGTGATGCGCGGCGGCTGTCGTATGGAGCCGGTCGATTGCGTCTGTGCAAATACTCACGGCCGTATGGAAACCGAACGTGTAATCCGTCCCGCTCAGATCGTTATCAATGGTCTTCGGAATTCCAACTACCGGGATCCCCTTACGACAAAGCTGATTGGCAATGGAAAGCGTCCCATCACCTCCGACCGCAACCAAAACGTCCAACCCCCATTGCCGGAAATGTTCGATTGCCTGGTCGGAGTGGTCTTCAAAAATAACTTTTTTCCCCTTGGTCACCGGCACCTTGAAAGGATCCGCGCGGTTCGACGTCCCAAGAATAGTTCCACCCAAGGTAAGGATCCCTGACACTTGAGCTTGAGTTAATTCATGACCGCGTTTTTCGATCAGCCCCGCATAGCCATCCTCAATACCAAAAACCTCCCATCCGTGGTTCGTAATGGCCGACTTCGTAACGGCACGAATGACCGCATTGAGTCCCGGGCAATCTCCACCCCCGGTCAGGATGCCGATTTTCTTGATCTTTTTAGATTTCATGGGATTATTGAAGCAGCTTCAACTCTTCCCCGGTATTCGGATCATAGGTGTAATTCGAGGGAAAAGTTTGCCCGGTCCTCGGATTATATTTTGTGTTCAGTTCCTGCTTCACCGCTGGCTGCGTGTAGACCGGCTGTTGCTGAATAACCGGCACAGAACTTTGGGCCGCAACCGGTTGAGGGCTGTACTGCTGAGGCTGATACTGTTGCTGCATCATCTCCTGGCGCAGTTCCTTTTTCGTCTGTTCCTTCTGACGCCGTGCCATTTCGCCCGCAACCACACCCGTCAAAAGACCGGCCCCCGCTCCAATGGCCGTACCAACACCCGCGTGTCCCGTCGCACTTCCGACAAGAGCACCCGCTCCCGCGCCGAGTGCCGCGCCCGCCAAACCGCCCGTTTCACGTTCACTAAGACCGCTGTCGGTCGCACACCCGCTGAGCATGAGTGGCAGAATTAAAATGGCTGCTAGTTTTTTCGTGAAAAATTCCATGGCTTTCTCCTTTTAAAGGTCAATAATGACGTCCTTGTTGTTTGTTTCTTTTTCTTGATGGCCGACAAGAACAGCACTGATTTTCTATTAAGAAATTCATGAGAGAATCAGGCGCAATAATTCAACCCTAAAGTTCTGTTTATTATAATCACTTTTTCGATTTTCAGAATAGATTTTTAGGCGCCTTTGAAAAACTACTGGTCCAAGCTCTCCATCCATCCCAAAAGAATCCTCGCGACCTGACCCTTGGACTGGTTTGAAATTTTTCGGACCTTACCGGCCGCATCAATCAAATGAACCGCCACGCGTCTTTTCCCGAACGGGACATGACCGGGCCCGTAAAAATTCGCCACAATACCATCCAGCTTCTTCTTTGCAAGCTTCTCTGAAGCGCGGCGCATCAGGTCCTGCGTCTCGAGACAAAAACCTATGACCACCCTGTGGCCTTTTCGTCTTGCAAGCGACGCCAGAATATCCGGCGTCCGTTTTAATTTAAGTGTCAAACCTTTCGCGCTCGGGATCTTGTGCCGGCCCATCGCAACAGGCATGAAATCGCAAACGGCCGCTGTCATAATGAGACCGTCGTGCCTTGGGAAAAGTTCCGCGCAAACTTTTTCCATTTGCGTGGCGGAAAGAACAGGATAAAACTTTACGCCTCCGGGCGGCGGGAGGTCCGTCGGGCCGCTCACAAGACTTACCTGGTACCCCATGGAAACGGCGACTTTCGCGAGAGCATAACCCATTTCCCCCGTTGACAAATTGGAAAGAAATCGCACGGGATCGAGCATCTCTCGTGTCGGCCCGGCGGTAATGAGGATCTTTTTGAGGCGTGGCGCCACTGAAGCTACCTGGGGCTGGCTTTTTTGGAAAGAATATTTTTCACGGAAGCAAGAATAGCATCTTCTGGAGCGATATGGCCGACCCCGACGCGCCCGCAGACCAGGTCTCCTTCGATCGGGTCCACAAAGTGATGCCCGAGGGCCTTGAGCTGAGCCATATTTTTTTGGGTTACCGGATGCGTGTACATATGGTCGTTCATGGCCGGGACGACCAGAACGGGTTTCCGCGTCGCGAGCACAAGACAACTGGCCAGATCATCCGAAATACCCGTCGCCATTTTCGCAATGAAATTCGCCGTCGCTGGAGAAATAAGCACGAGGTCCGCCAGATCCGCCAAAGACGTGTGGAGCACTCCAAAAGGGGCGTCCTGCGGGAACATCTCGGAATAAACACGCTCACCGCTCACGGTGCGGAGCACGGTCGGAGTCACGAACTCCCCAGCGCACCGAGTCATGACACACACCACCCTCAAACCCTCATCCCTCATCTTTTTGATGAGGTCGGGCGTCTTGTAGGCGGCGATACTGCCCGTCAGGATGTGGAGGACCGTCCTACCCGAGAGTTTTCTTGCCTTTGACTTTAATCTCAACATAGCTAACTTTCTTCGCGGCCATTTCGTAGAGCGCGATGGTCGCGACCTTTTTGGAATCTGTCTTGATGAGCGGCTGCGCGCCTTGCGCAAGTTCATTGGCCCGCGCCGCAGCGGTCAATACGCTTTTGTAGAGGCTCTGATTTTTTTCCGACAAGATCTTTTCTAACGCGATATACGCCATGATTATTTTTTTCTCCTTTGTTTTAAAACATTCAAAATAATTTCCTCGATCTCGAGAACCGCCTGGTCCAGATTCTGGTTGATGACCGTGTGGTGATAAAGCTTCGCGACCCTGATCTCATCCTGCGCGATCTCGATCCGTCTTTCAATCTCCTCGGGACTTTCCGTGTTCCGCCCCGTAAGCCGCTCCCGTAACGCTTTGATCGAAGGCGGGAGAATGAAAACGCTGAGAAGCGGACGCTCCTTCCCCCAGGACTCCATGATCTGCTTCGCCCCCTGCACATCGATCGTCATGATCACGGTCTTGCCCTGCACCATTTGATCTTCCACAAATGCCCGCGGAGTGCCATAAAAGTTGCCGTAGATCACGGCATGTTCCAACATCTTCCCTTCACGCACTTTTTGCTCAAAATCCTGCCTCGAATAAAAAAAATAATCCTGTGCGTCTTTTTCGTCAACCCGGGGCTTGCGCGTGGTCGCCGAGATCGAACGCACCCAATCCGGATGCCGTTTGAGAAGACGTTCGACGATACTTGTTTTCCCGCACCCTGAGGGCGCGGACAGGAGCACCAGAATGCCCTGGCCCGATCCCGTTTTTTTATTCGACATTCTGGACCTGTTCGCGGATCTTTTCGATCTCGCTTTTGATCGCGATAGCCTCTTGAGAAACCTCAAAAAGCTGGGCCTTCGACGCCATCGTGTTGGCTTCGCGGTTCATTTCCTGACAAAGAAAATCCAGCTCACGGCCGATCTCTCCCTGCCGTCCGAGCCATTTCGAAAAAAGTTCCAAATGACTTTTCATACGGACCGTTTCTTCGGTAATATCCGAACGCTCGGCCAGAAATGCCACCTCGCGATGAAGACGATCCGTATCAAGTTTTTCATCTCCGAGAAGCTCCTTGAGACGGTTTTTCAATTTCTCGAAATAGACCTTCTGATTGCCTCGCACCAGCGTCTCGATCTTGTGGGTTGTCTTAGCGATATGGTCCAAACGGTCGCGGAAATCCCGGTCCAATTTCGCGCCTTCCTCTTCCTTATGATGAACGGCTTTATCCAAAACCTTTTTCAAAAGCCCGCTCAGTTTCACCCAGCTCCAAACCTCAGAGTCTTCCGCAACTTTTTCCCTTACGACGCCGGGAAGCCGAAGGATCTCTCCGATGGTAAGCTTTCCTTCCATCTTGAATTTCGATTTGATCTTTTGAGCCGATGCAAGATAGTCGCGAACCTGACCTTGATCAAGTTCATACGCAAGAGCCTCGCCGTTACGGCCTTCCTCTGAAATACTGAGCGTTATCTTCCCGCGCCGCATTATCGACTGAACCAATGGGCGCGCTTGGGGCTCGAACGCATACATCACGGGCGGAAGTCGCATGGAAAGCTCGAAATACCGCTGGTTGAGTGATTTTACTTCGACCACCCAGTGCTTGCCTCCCGCCGCAAGCGACACACGGGCAAAAGCGGTCATGCTTCTTATCATAAATTATGGAATCTCAGGAAAGTTATAGGACATTTGAACCAGTGGATTGCGTATTATAAAAGTTTCCATTGGACTGTCAAGGGAAAGCGTAGTGGCTGTTTTTATAAACGCTTTATTTTCAATAGGTTAGGTATTATGAGCCTCAAGAGGAAGCTATTGAGTTCAAAATCTGGAGCGCGGCTTCCTTGGGATCAGGGGCCTGCGTGATGGGGCGCCCAATCACCATATAGTCGGAACCGGCTTTCAGGGCCTTCTCGGGAGTATGAATGCGCTTCTGGTCTCCCTTGTCCGCGCCCAAGGGTCGAATACCCGGGGTGACGATCAAAAAATCTTCTTTGAACTTCTTGCGGACCCATGAAGTTTCCTCGGGAGAACAAACGATCCCGTCAAGTCCCGCTTTTTTCGCAAGACCCGCCAGATGCAACACCTCGTCTTTCACGCTCCCCCTGACCCGGAGTTCGCGTGAGAGAGATTTCTGGTCATGACTTGTCAGAACGGTCACGGCGATCAGCTTCGGTTTTTTCAAGCGCCCTGAAGAATACTTCTCCACCGCTTCACGGGCCATCTTCATCATCTCAAATCCGCCGAGAGCATGGACATTGACCATATCCACCTCATGTTCACACACGGACGCAAGGGTCCGGTTCACCGTGTTCGGAATGTCATGAAGTTTCAGATCAAGAAAAACGCGGCCACCGTAATTTTTTACCAGGTTCACGGCCTTCCAGCCATGCGCTGTAAAGAGTTCGAGCCCGACTTTGTAGTAATGAACGACACCCTTGAGCTCGGAAAGCCACTTCTCGGCCACTTCAAGCATCGGCGCATCGAGTGCTACGATCAGACGGTCCTGAGGCGCGATTTCGCTCATCGATTGCATCCTTCCCCTTTTTCTGCGGCGGGCCTGTAACTCCCCCGTAAGTCGTTGAGAGACCGGATCTTTTCTTTCCGGCAGAACTCTTCGATCCCTTTCAGAATATGAAGTGTCGCCTGGGGCTCCACAAAATTCGCCGTTCCGATCGCTAAAAGATCTGCGCCTACGATCAGAAATTCCAGGGCATCCTGAGCGCTCGCGATACCGCCGGACGCAATGACCGGGACCCGGAATTCTTTCTTGACCTGATAAACGTAGCGAAGCGCGACCGGCTTGATCGCCGGGCCGCTCAGGCCCCCAAAATCCTTCGCGACCCGGGAACTCCGTGTCCGGAGATCGACCGCCATCCCGCGCAGCGTGTTGATCAGGCTGATCCCCTCCACTCCTTGTCCGATCACCTTGCCCGCGATCTCGAGCACATCACCGAGTTCCGGCGAGATCTTGGCGAAAAGAAGCAGCCCCGTTTGATCGCGCACCGCTTTGACCGCATCCAGGATGCGTTCTTGCTTTTTCATAAAATTGACACCGCCCGTTTCGACATTCGGACAGGAAAGATTCACTTCGAGCGCCCTCACAACATCTTTCATCCCGTCGAAAGCCTTGGCAAGCTTGCCAAATTCCTCCGCAGATTCTCCGGCAATACTCACGATGAGCGGAACACCAAGTTTCTTGAAGTATGGGATCTTATGTTCGATGAAATCCTCCAGTCCCTTATTCTGGAGTCCGATCGCGTTGAGCATCCCGGCCGAGGTCTCGCAAATGCGCGGCATAGGATTTCCGGCGCGCGGCTTGACGGTGATGGTTTTAGTGATGATCGCCCCGAGCTTCCTGGGGTCAACATACCCGGCATACTCATCCTTAGTCCCGAAGGTCCCGGAAGCAACCGTCACAGGATTCTTGAGCACCAGATCCTTGATTCGGGTCGTCAGATCGACTTTCATAGTTTGAGATCCTCGAATTGAAACACCGGCCCGTCGGCACACGCACGTTTCAACCCCTCGTTTGTTTTCACCATGCATCCGAGGCACGCTCCAACCCCGCAAGCCATAGTCTCATCCCAGGACGCTTCCCCCTCGATCCCGTATTTTCGAGCAAGCGTGATCACCGCCTCCATCATAGGCTTGGGCCCGCAAGTCTGAATGAAAAATTCTCCGGGATGTCGATTCTTCAGGATCTTTTCGAGCAACAAGGTCACGCGTCCTTTCGTACCGCACGAACCATCTTCGGTGGCGCAAAGGACTTTAGCACGGACCTTCTTCAACTCAGACTTTGGTAAAAGTTCGGCCTTGGACTTTGTGCCGATCAGAAGATATTCCGCGGGATATTTTTCGGCAAGAAAAACAAGCGGCGGAACCCCAACGCCCCCCGCAACCAAAATACGTTTTTTCTTTCCAATCAAGCCAGAGAAACCTCTTCCAAGCGGCCCCATCACTTTCAGAAAGTCATTTTTTTTCTTCTGACAGAGAACCCGCGTGCCGTAGCCAAGCACTTCGTAGAGCACTTCGATGCGTTTGCCCGCCACCCGGTAGTAGCTGAAAGGGCGCCTCAGGTAGGGATCCTGGCCCGCATTAATACGGACCTGGAGGAATTGTCCGGGCCGGACGTTTTGGGATAGCTTCGCGGATAAAAAGGCTAGCTTGTAATACTTGCCATTGACCTTTTGATTCTCAAGAAGAGAAACATCGTCGTCATGCTTTTTTACAGTCATTTTTCCTCTGGGTTTCTTGCTTGCTCATATTCCATAGATCTGATAGGCCCTTTAGAGGGCGTATTGATAACCCTTCACAAAGGTGTGCAGAACCTTGCCTTTGAGCTTCTTGCCATAGAAACAGGAATTCAGGGATTTTGAATGAACGTCGTCTTCGGCAAACACCCAGTCCTTCTCCACATCCACCAGAATGAAATTGGCTTGCTCCCCGGTTTTGAGCCTTCCAAAATTCGCTTTCTTCAGGATCTCCGCGGGCGTCAGGCTCAGCTTCCTCACGATCTCTTCCAACTTCCATTTCCGACCGTGGAAAAGTTCCGTCATGATCACCCCGAAGGCCGACTCCAGCCCGATCGTCCCAAAGGGGGCCACTTCAATGTCCCGGTCCTTTTCTTCAAGCGCGTGCGGCGCGTGGTCGGTCGCAATGGCGTCGATCGTCCCGTCCTCCAGACCGGCCATGAGGGCCTGCCGGTCTTTCTCGGTGCGAAGCGGCGGACTCATTTTATAGAAGGTATCATATTTGACAAACTCCTCATCGGTCAGAGCGATATGATGCGGCGTCGCTTCCGCCGTGATCGGCAACCCTTCCGCTTTTGCGCGCCGGATCATGGCCACAGCCCCGCGCGTTGAAACGTGCTGAAAGTGAAGCTGGCACTTGATGAGCCGGACCAGTTCAATATCCCGCGCCGTTGCGATGTCTTCGGCAGCGTTCGGGGAACCCCGAAGCCCAAGCTTCGAGGAAACGACCCCTTCATTCATCACGCCATTGACGCTAATCGAATGGTCTTCGGCATGCGACATGATCGGCAACCCGTACGTCGCGGCATATTCGTAGGCCCGGCGTGCCACCCCGGAATCCACGACCCATCCGCCATCATCGGTCACGGCGACGGCCCCCGCGGCCTTCATCTCCGCCATTTCCGAGATCTTCTTGCCTTCGCGTCCTTGGGTGAGTGTTCCGGAGGGGAAAATATTAAAATTGAGTACGTTCGCGCGCTCCATCTGGTATTTCACGACCTGGGCGTTATCACAGGCGGGCTTTGTGTTCGGCATGGTCACACAGGCCACAAAACCACCGGCGATTGCGGCTTGGGCTCCGGTCTCGATCGTTTCCTTATGCTCGTAACCCGGTTCGCGAAAGTGGACATGAAGGTCCACAAGTCCCGGCAGAAGATGGAGCCCTTTGGCGTCCAAGATCTCCGCCTCTTCCGCCGCGAGGTCCTTCCCCCATTTCACGATCCGGTGGCTTTTGACGTGAAGGTCCATCACTTCGTCGATCTTGTTGGCGGGGTCGACGATGTGGGCATTCCGGATGATCAGGTTCTTGACGGATTGTCCGTTCAGTTTATTTTTCATTTTTCAACGCTCCGCTCAAGAGGTAGAGGACCGCCATGCGGACGGCGATCCCGTTGGTGACTTGCTTGAGGATATAAGACTGCGGGCTGTCAGCGAGGGCGCTTTCGATTTCAACGCCGCGGTTGACAGGCCCCGGATGCATCAGGATCGCATCGGGCTTCGCGCATTTAAAAAGTTCGGTGCTCATCCCGAAGGTGCTCGCGTATTCGCGGATACTCGGGAACAAAGTTTCGTTCTGCCGTTCCATCTGGATTCTGAGCAGCGTCACGGCATCCGCGCCATCGATCGCTTTTTTCACATCATGGACGACCTTGACGCCAAGTTCCTCGATCCCCCACGGAATGAGCGTCTTCGGACCGCAGATCACTACCTCCGCTCCAAGTTTCGTCAGGCCCCAGATATTCGATCGCGCCACGCGGGAATGCAGGATATCCCCGACAAAAACCACCTTGAGGCCTTTGATCTTTCCTTTGATCTCACGAAGCGTGAACATATCCAGAAGTCCTTGCGTGGGATGCTCGTTGATACCATCCCCCGCATTCACGATTCCGCATTTGGTGTAATTTGAAACGCGGTGCGGCGCCCCCGAAGAACCATGGCGCATCACGATGATATCCACCTTAAGGGCTTCAATATTGGCGATCGTGTCCCACAAGGATTCACCTTTGGTCATGCTGGAGCCGGCACTCGCCATACTGATGGTATCCGCGCTCAAGCGTTTTTCCGCAAGCTCGAAAGAGACACGCGTCCGGGTACTAGGTTCGAGAAAAAGGTTCACGACAGTCTTGCCGCGCATGACAGGGACTTTCTTGACCTCTCGCTGGGAAACTTCACCGAAGGATTTCGCAGTATCCAGGATCAACTCGATCTCTTCGGCGGAAAGATCGCGCAGTCCGAGGAGGTCTTTTCGTTTCCAGTTGACTTTACCGTTCGATGTCATGATTTGCCCCCTCCGGAGATCACAGCTTCGTCTTTACCATCCGCTTCCTTCAGTCGGATAATGATCCTGTCCTGAAATGCGGTCGGAACGTTTTTCCCCACATAGTCCGCCTTAATGGGTAATTCCCGATGCCCGCGATCCACAAGCACCGCAAGTTGAATAGCTTTGGGTCTTCCAAAATCGTTGAGGCCATCGAGTGCCGCCCGGATCGTCCGGCCCGTGAAAAGCACATCATCCACCAGGATCACGATCTTGCTCTTGAGATCGAAAAGGATATTCGTTTCATGAAGTTCGGCCTTAGGACCGATTTCGCTCAGGTCATCACGGTAAAGAGTGATATCGAGAATACCGACGGGGATCTTTTTTTTCTCGATCTCAAAAAACTTTTTCTGGAGGCGCTCGGCAAGAAAAACACCGCGGGAACGGATACCGACTAACGTGAGATTGTCCATTCCTTGATTGCGTTCGAGGATCTCATGGGCGATACGAGCGAGGGCTCGTTCGATTCCGCCTTCATCAAGGACCTGCTTTTCGGAAATGGTCATGACAACTCCGCCCCTACCGTTAAAACATCGGCGGGTGGACATAAAAAAACCCCGCACGTCTGTGCAGGGTCAATATAAAACTCATTTTTCAGTTCCATCTTTTCCACCTTTGTCGGCGTCTCAGCGCCGTCTTAAAAGGAGTTCGAAGCGTATCTTTTCACGAGGAGAGTACCCGTTTCGCCTCTTTTTGTCAAGCCTCGTAAGAAAATGAGAAGGTCTTCTCTATAAGCCGAGTTCTGTTCCCGCCGTTTTCACGGCGGGAGATGACCATCTATCTAGGGCCGCCATTGCTGACGGCCTCGGTCGGCCGACCCGATGAGTTTCCTGCCTTGCGGCATTCTAGGAACGGGCCGTTCCCGCTTTCGCTCCTCATCTTATTTAGCCTTTCTTCACGTAGAGATTGCCGCGTTTCACCCCCTGTCACTTTCATGACAGGGACTCGTCTCTGTGGCTCTAATCCGTTCTGCACCGCAAACGGCACAAAAGGTGGGCGTTACCCACTACGATGCCCTGTGAAGCTCGGACTTTCCTCCCACAGCGGTTGGACAGGACGTTTCCCGTCTCTCGTCATCTGTGCGCGATCATCCGAGAAGACCTTCTCAAAAACCTGTTTCAGATCAAAGAACAAAAAAAGTCTGTTAAACTTTTGCGGCACCTTGCAGCATTTCAAGATTCTCTTTTGCAAAGTCTGCCCAACTCGTTCCCGGAAATTGCTCCACGACCCGCTCAAAATCCTTGCGGGCGTTGACCATATCCCCCGAAGCAAGATAACTTTTCGCAATATAATATTCCGCAATCGCGGCCAGATTCCCTTGCGGGTTGGCTGCCAGGTATTCCTGATACTTTTCGATCGCTTTGGGATAATCCCCCTTCTTATAAAAAATTTCGGCCTCCGAATAAGGGCCGAAAGAATGTTTCGAGGGGCTGGACGCACACGAAGCAAGGACCACACCCAAAAGTGCCCACACCGCAAAAAACCCCATTTTTTTCATGAAAGACCTCTCCATGGCTTGATACATGAAAATACCCGCCTCAGTGTACTTTTCGCCTGGAAGGAGTGTCAAGAAGGAAAAACAAGACGCCGTCACTCCACTTTGGGAAGGCTCTTTGCCAAAAACAAGGCAAAAACTCCCTGTAAATCAAAAAACCTGGGCCCACCTGGACTCGAACCAGGAACCAAAGGATTATGAGTCCTCTGCTCTAACCGATTGAGCTATGGGCCCAGGAAGCAGCGCTGAGCCATGAGTCCGGAGTTCGGGGAGTGATGCGAATCCACAGCTCGTTTCCAAAGCTCCGAACTCCCCGTTCAATACTCCAAACTAAAACAAAGTGGCGTTAGGATATCGAAGAAAAAGAGGAATTGCAATCAACAATAAGAACAATAAGAAGGAAACAAAGACTTGGGCGGTCCCAATACTGACCTATTTTCATGAATGGGAAGTGGGGGCCGTCGACACTGTCCTTATGAAAAGGACTAACGTCCCTGAAGAATACGCTCGACCTTGGTCTGGAGAGTGGTAAGATCAAAAGGCTTCTCGACAAAACCACTAATCTCCTCAAGCTCAAAAAGCGGTTGCATCGTCGCCCCCGCACCGGTAAGCATGATGACAGGAATTTTCCTGAAGCGAGTCTGTTCTTGAAGATCGTCGTGGCGATACGAACGGAGCTTGCGAAGGTAGGTCAATCCGTCCTCCCCTTTCGGGATGCGTATATCAAGAAGGACGCAATCGGGCTTGTCCTCTTCGGTCTTCCGGAATCCTTCCGCCCCATCATTGGCGGTCAGAACCTTATAGCCCAGATTTTCAAACTTTTCTTTGACGATCTGACAAACATCGTCTTCGTCATCCACGATCAAAAGACACTTTTTGTTCTCTGACATTTTGACCTCGATACGGTTTACCCTGCGGCCATCGTCAAGAAAAGCTTTGAGCCCAAAAAGCTCAGGGCAGGATTCTATTACTCGCTCAGTTTAATATCCAGGAAATTCTTAAGTTTTCTCGACCGCGTGGGGTGGCGCAATTTGCGAAGGGCCTTGGCCTCGATTTGACGCACACGTTCGCGGGTCACGTTGAAAATATGCCCAACCTCTTCCAACGTCCGGGGATAACCGTCCCCGATCCCGAAACGCAGTCGGAGTACCTTTTCCTCGCGCTCCGTAAGCGTCAAGAGGACATCGTCCATTTGCTCCTTGAGCATGCTGTAGGCCGTGGCATTGGCCGGAGATACCGCGGATTTATCTTCAATAAAATCCCCAAAGCTCGTATCTCCCTCATCGCCGATCGGCGTCTGGAGACTGATCGGTTCCTGCGCGATTTTCAAGATCCCCTTCACTTTTTCGACGGGCATCTTCATGACCTGAGCGACCTCTTCCGGAGTCGGCTCCCGCCCTGTCTCTTGGACCAAGTGACGCGACGCGCGGAAAAATTTGTTGATGGTCTCGATCATATGCACCGGGATACGGATCGTACGGGCCTGGTCCGCGATCGAACGCGTGATCGCCTGGCGGATCCACCAAGTCGCGTAGGTCGAGAATTTATACCCACGCTTGTATTCAAATTTATCCACGGCTTTCATCAGGCCAATGTTCCCTTCCTGGATCAGATCCAAAAAGGAAAGCCCACGGTTCGTGTATTTCTTTGCGATGCTCACCACCAAGCGAAGGTTCGCGGCAACCAGCGCCTTTTTCGCCTTGGTAAGCTCCCATTCCTTGCGAATGATTGCCTTGAAATGCTCATGAAGTTTTTCTTCCGGTTCCCCGAGTTCATGAAGGATCTGGCGATTCCGCTCCTCGATCTGTCCGATCTTGCCGCGCACGCCGCTTCGCCGGAGTTTTTTGATATCCTCGCGGTTCTTTTTAAGTTCGCGAAGCTTCATCCGAAGACTCGCGATGATCTGCTCCACGATGGCAATGCTAAGATTGAACTGCAGTAAAAGTTCAGCCACATTGGATTTTTTCCGGGAAGCGCGGAACTTGCGAATAAGCAATTTGAGCTTGTTCTTGATCGTTTGGATCTTGACCGTCTGCTCTTCATCGACGATCGCTTCAAGCTGGACCTGCCCGTCAAGAATCTTTTTGGCGAGCTCAAGCACTTCAAACCGCGCGGCCTTGGTCTGATAGACGACTTTCTTCAGTTCTTCTTCGCAGGCCTCGATCTTCTTGGAGATCTCGATTTCCTGCTCGCGCGTCAGAAGCGAAATCTGTCCCATCTGGCGGAGATACGTGCGGACCGGATCATCAATGCGGCCACGCTCATATTCTTCAACCGCCGCATCTTCTTCAAGCTCAGAGTCTTTTCCCTTTTTGACCTCGACGTCCTGGATCACTTCGGAGGCGGGCTTGGCCGGATCCCCCGCCGAACCGCTTGTCACTTCGATCCCTTTTTCATTCAAAACGCCAATGATCTCTTCCACCGCTTCAGGATTGTTCATGTCCGGAGGCACCTGTTTTTTCATCTGCTCAATGGTGACAAAACCCTGTTTCTTGCCAAGGGCCAAGAGCTTTTGCACCATCTGGCCTTGAAGCTTCGCGGAAACGGCTCCCTTTTTCCCCGGCTTCCCTTTGACGGACTGCGCAGGCAGAACTTTCCCTTGGGCCTTGGCTAAAGATGGCTTTCGGGATAATGCTGGGGTAGGTTTCTTGGATGCCTTTTTCATAGAGCTGCGTATTATAGTTATCTCGCCTCTTGAAACCAAGCGATTTATTCTCCCTTTTTAGCTTCCCGGGACCGCTTCAAGAGTTCCTGGTATTCCAGAGTCGCCGCACGGACCTTGGCCTCGTCTCGCCCGTTCTCTGCCTCGAGGATCAAGCGGCGCAATTCCTCAAGACGCCCGTCGGCACGACCTTGCTTGATCTTTCCGATGCAATCCTCAAGGATCTGCTCCCGCTCAGCCGACTCGTCCAGAGACGCCATGACCGCTACAAGCTGTTCGCGGTATTTCGCGTCCGGGATACGGTTCAGAAGCCCGGAAAGCGTACATTTTTTACCCTGATCGCTCATCTCCCGCAGATATTCGAAAAGCTGGCGGGAGACCGGCGTTTTGAGATCCATCTCCGTAAGTTCTTCGCAGGCACGATCACAAAAAGGCGGCACCTCGGCCATAAGCACCAGGAGCAGCAATTCTTCGGACGCGGGCTTGACCGCTTCGGAGGCGGACACGGTCTCCGGGGTCCGCTCCTTCGGAGTATCGCCTTTTCGATTCAAACGCGAAAACTCGGTACGCAAAGAATTCTCATCGACCTGCAAGGCGCGGGCAAGCCGCTTAAAATATTCCGAAAGCATGACTGTATTCTTGACTTTGAGGAAAGTCTCGAACATCTCGCGGCTGATCTTGGAAAGACCGAGCGCATCCTGACGCGGATAGCGTCCCAGAAGAACCTGCAATTTATAATCAAAAAAGTCTTTCGCGTTCTTTAAAAGCGCCGCAAAGGCGTCGTTCCCACGTTTGTTCAGAAAATCATCTGGATCCTCTCCCTTCGGCAAACTCACAAGCTTCACCTGTATCCCGCCTTCCAGAAGGATCTCAAGCCCGCGCAGGGCCGCGGCCTCGCCTGCTTTGTCGCCATCATAAACCACGATCACTTCCTCCACAAAACGTCGCATAAGACGCACGTGGTCCTCACCCAGCGCTGTGCCAAGCGTCGCCACGGCATTCTTGAAACCGTGTTGATAAAGAGCGAGAAAATCCATATAGCCCTCGACCAGGATCAAATTCGGCCATTCGCGATCGATATGTTTTTTTGAAAGATTCAGCCCGAAAAGTTCGCGGCGTTTCGAAAAGATCGGCGTTTCTGGTGAATTGAGATATTTCGGACCTTCCTCGCCAGCGATCAGTCGCCCGCCGAATGCGATCACCTTGTTCTGGAGATTCAGGATCGGGAACAGGAGCCGTCCGCGAAAGGTATCGTAATAATTCCCTTTCGGCGACTGCTGGATCAGAGCCGCCTGTTTGAGAAGGGCTTCCGGATACTTTTTAGCGATCATGCGGTCAAAAAGCGCGCGCCATTCCATCGGCGCCCAACCGAGCTTGAATTCCCGGAGAGTTTCCTCCGTGATTTGCCGCTTGGCCAGATACGCGCGCGCCGCGACACCAGCCTCCGTAAAGAGTAGTTCATGGTAAATGCCTGCAGCGACCTGGCAAACTTCGTAGAGTTTTTCCTTTTGCCCGCCGTCGTCCCGGTAGGAACGCCGTTCCGGGAGCGTGATATGCGCGCGCTCCGCGAGGGACTTGAGCGCTTCAGGAAATGTCATGTTCTCATGCTTCATGAGAAAACTGAACACATCGCCACCCGCCCCGCAGCCGAAGCAGTGAAACATCTGCTTTTCAGGCTGGACCATAAAAGAGGGGGATTTTTCCTGGTGAAAAGGACAACAGGCCTTGAGATGCCTGCCAGCGCGTTTAAGGGGAATGTACTGCGAAATGATCTCGACAATATCGTTGGCCGCGCTGACCTGCTCAACAACATGGTCCTCGTAACGCGTTCCGGTATTTTTTTGCTCCATAACGCGTCTTCTACCTACCCGCCGACCTTGTCGGACTCCACGGTTTTATGAAAAACCGGTTTGCGAAAAGACTTCGTGACCATTTTGTGAAGATCGGGCACAAAGCGCGAGATCGTATAACCCGCGTAGGTGCGCCCCTGTTTGAAGGTTTGCTGCACGGACTCGATCGGTAGGAGCAAGAGAAACTGTGCGAGAAAACTAAGTAAAAGCATCATACGCAAAGCCCCAAAAAGGCCTCCGCCCAGCGTCTTTAAAATCCCTTGAGCCTCCACTTTGAGGAACTTCCCGAAGATATTGATGCACCAGGAGACAGACAGCCAAAAAAAGACGGCGAGCAGAAAAAAAGAAACCGGATTGGCGATTCCCGTGGAAAAACCAGGAAGATTCGCGATCAGATAGGCGGCCCCGTTTGGGTAAAAACTCAGGGTCAGCATGCTCACAAGAAATACCACCAATAACTTCCCGAACCTGTCGCTAAAACCCTTACGGCTTCCCTGCACCAGCCCCCAAAAGATCGCGCATAAAAAAACCCAGTCAGTTAATGCAAAACTTTGGAGCGCCGAACCCGCAACGCTTTTTTGAAGATGATCGACGATCTTCCAGAACCATTCCATTGATTCACCCCGCTGGTGATCTTTTGAGAAAATTGTTCTTTAAAATTCCGGGTCCGACATCGCCCCTTAATTTTTAACGGGGCAGACCTGGATCTCCCCGGAAACCGTCTTGAAAAAGTTCGGTCAATTTGAACGGTATGATACACCCTTGCACGTTCTGTGGGTACTCAAAAAAAACCTTGAGAAAATTTGGCGTAAAGCCTTCTGAAATCCCCGTTCGGTCATTCTCATGCTCTGCCAGGATCTCCAACGAACGGCCCAGGTACCGGCTCCGCACCTGCCCGGAAATACGCTCGGCCGATTCCATGAGTCGCCGAACCCGGTCCCGGACTGTGGGTGCGGGAAGGCCGACCCAGTCCGCGGCACGCGTCCCCTCCCGGCGGCTGTAGGGAAACACATGCGTCTTAAGGGGCCCGAGGATCTCAAGCAATTTCAGAGTATTTGTGAACTGTGCTTCTGTTTCGCCGGGAAATCCGGCCATCACATCCACACTGAATTCAAAATCCGGGATCCGCTCCTTCAATTCCAACACCACGTCCCGGTACTCCTCGCACGTGTAACGCCGGTTCATCCTCGCAAGCACTTGATTGTCCCCGCTTTGAAGCGGAAGATGAATGTGCGGACAAAGTTTTGGGACGCTCCGGAAAGCCTCACGAATAGGTTTTCCAAGATCGGTAAGTTCGATCGAGCTCAAACGAATGCGTTCAATCCCCTCGACCCGGGCACTGGCCTCGATCACATCCCTCAAAAGATACTGCCGCTCCCCGGCACCGGGGCAGGACTCCAGATCGAGACCATAGGCCCCGAGTTGGATGCCGGTCAGGATGATCTCACGGTAACCGCCGTCCCTAAGCCGCGTCACTTCTTCCACGATCTCGGACAAGGCACGACTACGCGAAGACCCGCGCACGATCGACACCTTGCAGAAACTGCAGGCATGATTGCAGCCGTCCTGAATCTTCACGTAAGCGCGGGTTTTCCCTTCCGATCGCGAGATCGAGAGCGGCATGAAAATCGCATCTTTATCCGGACACACGGCATTACCGGCGTCCTTCAGATCCAAAAGCTTCTCAGCAAGGAACGGCTTCTCACCGTTTAAAAAAACAAGGTCGACTTCCGGCATTGCTTCGAGTTCGGCGCGGTTCTTTTCAGCATAACAACCCGTTACCGCTAGTCGCGCCTGGGGATGCTCACGCCGGAGACGCCTTATCCAATACCGGCTCGTCCGGTCCGAGTCTTGAGTTACGGTGCAGGTATTCACAACCACGAGATCGCAGGGAACGCCCTTTTGCCCTTCAATATCCCGGTAACCTTTTCGTTCCAGGACCTCGCGCATCGCCTGGGTCTCGTACTGATTGACCTTGCAGCCGAGCGTGTAGAAACGAACGTTTTTTGGGGAAAAAGAATGCGGGGCCATGATCACGCGGAAAGAATTCCGGAAAATCTGAGCGAAGCCACGATCCCGATGAATGCGGTATCCGCCTTAAAAAGCACCTTCCCCAACCCGACAAACCAAAGGTTCTTCTCTTTCCGGTGCCATTTTACCCAACGGATCTCATCTTCCGAAAAGCCACCCTCCGGCCCGATAAAAACATTCAGCGTCTTGATCGTGGTTTTGAGTCCTTGGATCTCCATAAGCCACTTCGTAAAAGTGACGGAATCCGGACCCGGATGAAAGATCACGACAGGCTCGTCGAAAGAAAGATCCCCGATCGTTTCTTTGAAACTTCGGGGGGCTTCGATCTGGAGGATCCTGAGACTTCCGGACTGCTTGCTGGCTTCGCGCGCGATACGGTTCCAGCGCTCGACGATCTTCCCGGTCTTTTCCTTTGCGATCTGGACTTCGCAATGCTCCGAAACGATCGGGTGGAACTCATGAGCCCCAAGCTCCTGGGCCTTCTCGACAAGAAAGTCCGTCTTTCCCTTGCGTAACATCACAGGGAAAACCCTGAGAGTAAGGGCGTCATTAAAAAATCCCGTTTTTATGAGCACTCGTCGGATTTGAAGACAGGAGCGGCCGTCCGCCGCAAATTCGCCGACCACGGCCTCCGCCTCGCCACCGTGACCATCGGTCACAAGGCAAGTATCCCCCGGCTTGAGACGGATGCTCGCTCGAAGATGATGGGTTTCGGCCGGTTCGAGCCAAAGGTCATGCGGAATATTTTTCAGGGTCTGGGAGGTAAAGAACCGACGCAATTTTCTCGGTTTCTGTCTTTCGGACATCGAAGATCCTCTGCAAAAATACGTGATGACTCGCCACACAGCGTGGCGGGTTCGTCCTCACCCTAACTTCGAGCGAGGCGAAAAAAAAACCCGCGGGGAAAAATCCCGCGGGTCGATTTGTATTTCAGAAAAAGTAATTAAAGACTTGGGCGGGCTTACTTTTTGGCCGGAGCTTCTTTCTTTTTGCCTTCCTTCTTGACCTCGGGCGCGGCTTCAGCGGCTCCTTCTTCTTTCGGTTTTTTGTGGCGGATAACATTCTGGGCGAGCGGGCCCTTTTCTCCCTGGACGATATCGAACTCGACCTCCTCGTCAGGATTGAGCCGCTTGTACCCTTCTCCCTGGATCACGGAATAATGCACGAAGATATCCTTTTCCTCACCTTCCTTGCGCAGGAATCCAAAACCCTTAACGTTGGAGAACCATTTTACCTTGCCTTTTTCTGCCATACCGCCTCCTTAAAATCTTTAAAAATCACTTTCGCGCCGCAGAATATCCGGGCGCGTCCCGCGCCCCCTTACTTCACCTTGATCTTTAAGATAAGTCCGGGTTTGAACACCACGACTTTTTTTTCGGGGACCGTCACTTCCTCGCCGGTCCGGGGATTACGCCCCAGACGGCCGCGACGATTTTTTACTTTAAACACACCGAAATTCCTGAGCTCCACGGTCTCGCCGCGCTGGAGGCTATCGGAAATGACATCGAGGGTTTTTTGGACGATCTTTTTGACATCGATCTGGGTGAGATTTGTTTCATTCGAAACTTTCATCACGATATCTTTTTTAGTCAAATGCCCACCTCCTTTAACGAAGAAGCAAGGGAGTTTTCACCCAACTGCTTATCCTGTTTGAAGATGCAGAAAAATAACAAATCCCACGAGCCTTGTCAAGCGATTTAAGTTGTAACCTCAAGCATTGCTTGAGGTTAACCCTGATTTCCATTTAATTTTTATTGAAAATCAGGATAACCTTGGCCGCCGTTCATTTTTAAAAAAAATCAGGGCAACGAAAAAAGAGACTCTAGGACCGTATTTTGACAGAATTTTCTCCCAACAAACGTTCGAGTTCCTCGAAGAGAACGTCCGAGGTCTCAACTTTCAAATTGTCACCGGAATCCAGAACCGTCATGCGGCCTTTGGGGTCCTGAAGGGTAAGATAAACAGGCGTGCTCCCCTTGTGAGCCAGGAGGATCCTGCGCACCTCCTTCAAAACCTCAGCGCCCAGCCCCGCGGTCTTGAGATTGATGGCAATCATACGGGTATACCGCTTGGGAACTTCCTCCAAGGGGACGATCTCATCGGCCAGAAGCTTCGCCACATCGTCGCGTGCGTCGACCTTGCCTTTGATAAAGACGAGCGCATCCTTCTGGATCAGAGAACCAGCCGCCTTATAAACGCTGGGGAACACAACCGTTTCGCAAGAACCGTTCAGGTCCTGGAGGCTCAAAAACGCCATCTTGTCCCCCTTTTTCGTCAGGATCTCCTTCATTGTGTCAATGATCCCGCCGATCGTCACCTCGGCCTGATGGTTAAACTCCGAAAGATTGGCCGTTGTGGCGGTCGCATAACTTTTCAGGATCTTGGCGTATTTCGATAACGGATGGGAAGAAACATAAAACCCGATCAGCTCGCGCTCATACGCCAGTCTTTGGTTCTCCGGCCACTCGGGAATATCCGGGACAGCGGCATGCTGGTCATGAAAGCCTTCGCCCGTCCCGCCGCTATTTTCAAAAAATGAAAGCTGCCCGCGACTGCGGTCTTTCTGGATATTCGCCCCCATATCCAGGACGCCGTCCAGCATCGCCATGAGCTGGGAACGGTGCAGCTTCCATCCGTCGAAGGCGCCGCACTTGATAAGACTTTCCATCACTTTGTGGTTGCAGGTCCGAAGCTCCACGCGCTGGACAAAATCAAAAAGCGAACGGAAGGGGCCGTCTTTGAGTCTCGTCGTAATGATGGATTCGATGGCGGTCGAACCAACGTTCTTGATGGCCGCGAGCCCGAACCGGATATGATTCCCCACGCAGGTAAAATCCGAAAAACTTTCATTTACCTCGGGAGGCAAGACATCGATCCCCATTTTCTTGGCCGCTTCGATATATTGCACCACTTTGTCGGTATTGTTCATTTCCGAGGTCAGAAGCGCCGTCATGAACTCCACGGGATAATGCGCTTTGAGATAAGCCGTCTGATACGAAACCGCCGCGTAAGCCGTGGAATGCGATTTGTTGAAACCGTACCCCGAAAAGTAATCGATGAGTTCCCAGATCTTCTCGGCGACTTTCTCCTTGGCTCCATGTTTCATGGCACCGTCCACGAAAGCTTTCTTCTCTTTGGCCATCACCTCGGGGATTTTTTTTCCGATGGCACGGCGAAGCGAATCGGCCTGAGCGAGCGTAAAACCGGCGAGATCGCTCACGATGCGCATCACCTGCTCCTGATAAAGGATGACGCCATAAGTTTCTTTCAGGCTGGGCTCGAGGGCCGGATGGTCGTATTTGATAAGCTTCGGGTCCCGCATGCGCTTGATGAAATCATCCACCATGCCGCTGCCGAGAGGTCCGGGACGATAGAGCGCCAAAAGCGCCACGAGATGTTCGAACTTATTCGGCTTCATTTTCTTAAGAAGGTCCCGCATCCCCGAGCTTTCAAGCTGGAACACTCCCAAAGCATCGCCTTTCGCGAGCATTTCATAAGTCTGGGGATCGTCCTCCGGAAGCTTCGCGATATCCACCTTCACGCCGCGCATCTTCTGGACGATCTTAACGGCTTCATCGATCACGGTAAGTGTCTTGAGACCCAAAAAGTCCATTTTAAGAAGACCGATCTTCTCGAGATCCTTCATGGTGTATTGGGTGCAGATCTGGTCCTCGGTCTTGTAAAGCGGCACATGATCCGTGAGCGGCACGTCCGAGATCACAACGCCTGCCGCATGGATCGAGGCATGGCGCGAAAGCCCTTCAAGGGCTTGGGAAGTCTCGATCAATTGCGCGATCCGCACGTCCGTGGCGACCATTTCTTTGAGCTGAGGTTCCCGTTCCAGGGCCTGCTTAAGCGTGATCTTAAGCTCCAGAGGGATCAGTTTCGCGATGCGATCCACTTCACCGTACGGAAGCCCCATCACGCGCCCCACATCGCGAACGGCCGCTTTCGCCGCCATGGTCCCGAACGTGATGATCTGCGCCACATTCTGAGTGCCATATTTTCGCTTCACGTAATCGATTACCTCATCGCGACGCTCGTAGCAAAAATCGATATCAATATCCGGCATGCTCACGCGTTCGGGATTGAGGAAACGCTCGAAATAAAGATGATGTTTGATGGGATCGATATCCGTAATGTAAAGCGCGTAAGCCACAAGACTCCCCGCCGCCGACCCGCGGCCCGGCCCCACCGGAATCCCCTTTTCCCGGGCAAACCGGATGAAATCCCAGACGATCAGGAAGTAACTGATATAGCCCATTTTACTGATCAGCGCGATCTCGGTGCGCAAGCGCGCCTCATACTCTGCCGGGATGTCACCACCAAACCGCTCACGGAGGAACCTGAAACAAAGCTCTTCTATGTATTGGGTCTGTGTCTTCCCGTCGGGCGGGGCGAATTGGGGCAGAAAGATCTTGTGAAAATCGAGCTCCAGGTTGCAGCGCTCCGAGATCTCGATCGTCGACCGGATCGCCTGCGGGATATCCTTGAAGAGACTTTTCATCTCCTCCGCGGACCTGAGATAATATTGATCGCCCTGATAACGCATGCGGTTCGGCTCATCGAGCTTAGAGCCCGTCCCGATGCAGATCAGCGCGTCATGGGCCATCGCCTGGTTCTGGTGAATGTAATGCACGTCATTGGTGGCGACCAGCCCCAACTTGAGTTCCTTGGCAAGCTTCTGAGAACCTGAAATGATCTTCTTCTGGGGCTCCAGCCCATGCTCCATGATCTCGAGAAAGAACCGGTCCCGGCCGAAGATCCCGGCATATTCCTCCGCGACTTTCCGCGCGTCATGGACCTGATCATGATAAAGATAATACGGAACCTCTCCCTTGAGCCCGCCGGAGAGCGCGATCAGACCTTCCGAATATTCCTTGAGCACTTCTTTATCCACACGCGGCCGGTAATAGAAACCTTCGGTGTATCCGATGCTCGCGAGTTTCATCAGATTCCTGTAACCCTGTTCGTTCGTGGCCAGAAGCGTGAGGTGGAAGGAGGCTTCCTTGATCCCATGCGCCTGTTTCTCAAGCCGGGACCCGGGCGCCACATAGGTGCTCATCCCAATGATGGGTTTGATCCCCTCTTTCATGGCCTTGGAATAGAACTGGATAGCGCCGAAGAGATTCCCATTGTCGGTCATGGCGAGCGCCGGGAAACGAAGCTCCTTGGCGCGGGTCATGAGCTCATCGATTTTCGAGGTCGCGTCAAGAAGACTGTATTCGGTGTGGCAGTGGAGATGGACGAAGTCGCTATGGCTCATTTTCGTAAGGGGTACGGCGTCTCGGATTAAACTTTAAAATCATTTTGTGCTTTTACGCCGTACGCAATGCTCCGTACGCCGTACTGATGCTACTCCCACTCGATCGTGGCCGGGGGCTTCGAGGAGATATCGTAACAAACGCGGTTGATGCCGCGGACTTCGTTGATGATCCGGTTGGAAATGCGCCCCAAAAGCTCCGGTGGAAGTTTCGCCCAATCCGCGGTCATGCCGTCCTGGGAGGTCACAGCGCGCACCGCCACAGCGTTCTCATAAGTCCGCTCATCGCCCATCACACCCACGCTCTGGATCGGAAGCAGCACGGCAAAAGACTGCCAGACCTTGTCGTAAAATCCCGCCTTTTTGACCTCATCGATCACAATCCAGTCCGCCTTCCGAAGAAGATCGCAACGGTCCTTGCGGACCTCGCCCAGAATACGCACCGCAAGTCCCGGACCCGGAAAAGGTTGGCGCCCGACAATATCCTTATCGATCCCGAGCGCTTTCCCGACCGCGCGAACCTCGTCTTTGAAAAGCTCCTTTAAGGGCTCGACCAGTTTGAATTTCATGTCTTTGGGAAGCCCGCCGACATTGTGATGGCTTTTGATCACGCTCGTGGGTCCGCCGTGATAAGAGACGGATTCAATCACGTCAGGATAAAGGGTCCCCTGAGCGAGGAACGGCACTTTCCCGAGTTTTTTGGCCTCCGAGCTGAATACATCAATAAAAGCCTTCCCGATCACCTTACGTTTTTTTTCGGGATCGATCACACCTTTGAGGCGCGACAAAAAGATCTTTTCGGAATCCACGACTTTAAGGTTCATCTTGAAGTGCCCGAGGAAAGTCTTCTCAACTTTTTCGGCCTCGCCCAGGCGCAGAAGCCCGTTGTCCACAAAAATACAGTTCAGCTTTTTACCGATGGCCTTATGAAGGAGCACGGCCGCCACTGAGGAATCAACACCCCCGGAAAGCCCGAGGACCACGCGATCCTTGCCCACTTGCCGGCGGATATTGCGGATACTTTCGGTGATGAACGATTCCGGCGTCCAGGCCATGCGACAGCCACAAACGCGAGAAAGAAAATTCTTGAGGATCTTGGAACCCAGAGGCGTATGTGCGACCTCGGCGTGAAATTGAATGCAATAGATCTTCCGTTTGGCATCTCCCATGGCCGCGAACGGCGCGTTCTCCGTATGCGCGAGGCGTTCAAATCCTTTGGGAAGACGCTCCAGCTTGTCCCCGTGACTCATCCAACAGGTTAGACGCTTCGGGAGACCCTTAAAAAGCGGGCTTTGGGGCTTATCAATATGGAGTTCGGAGAAACCGAATTCCCGTTTACTGGATTTGTGGACACGACCGCCGAAAAGTTGCGCCGTCACCTGCATGCCGTAGCAAATGCCAAGGATGGGAACCCCGCAAAGCAAAAGCCGCTCATCCGGGATCGGAGAGCCCTTGGCATAAACATTGGCGGGAGAACCGGAAAGAATGATCCCTGTGGGTTTTTCGGCAAGGACCCTTTCAAGCGGCGCATTGAACGGAAGGACCTTCGAGAAAACCTTATTCTCACGCACACGACGGGCGATCAGCTGCGTGTACTGCGATCCGAAATCCAGAACGACAATGTTTTCTTCCACTCTAAGAACCTTTATTGATTACGCTGAGTCATTGCGAGCCGCGAAAACGGCGAAGCAATCTCGTTTTTACTTGCACATCCCCAGTTTTTGCGCGGTCTGAAAGAGCTTGCCTTCGGTCTTGATGGCCGGAGCGATCACGATCTCGGTCATCTGCATCTCGCGGATATTGGCAGCGCCGACGTTCCCCATGGAAGTACGAAGGGCGCCGACCAGGTTTTGCGTTCCGTCGTCCAAATGCGCGGGGCCAAAGAGGATCTCTTCTAGGGTTCCGGTCGTGCCAACATGAATTCTCGTGCCTCGCGGAAGATTCGCGTGGGGCGTGGCCATACCCCAATGGAATCCGCGGCCGGGCGCTTCTTTTGTGCGGGCGAAAGCCGAACCCACCATGACACCGTCCGCGCCGCTTGCGATGGATTTGCAAATATCGCCGCCGGTCGACATCCCGCCGTCGGCGATGATCGAAACATATTTGCCTGTTTTTTTGTGATAAAACTCACGCGCGGCCGCACAGTCCGCGATCGCAGTCACCTGCGGCACCCCGATCCCGAGGACCCCGCGGGTCGTGCAGGCCGAACCGGGTCCGATCCCCACAAGCAGTCCCGCGCAACCGGTCTCGGCCAGTTCCAGGGCGACTTTATAAGTGACGCAATTGCCGAGGATCACGGGGACCTTCATTTTTTTGCAAAGCTTTCCGAAATCCACGACCTGATACGCTTTTGCGATATGGCGTACGGTGGTGACGGTTGATTGCACCACAAAAACATCCGCGCCGGACTCCTCGGCGATCTTGCCGAATTTCTCGGCTCGTTGCGGGATCGCGCTCACCGCGCAGAGCACGCCGGCTTTTTTGATCTCCTTGACGCGCTTGGCGATCAGTTTTTCGCTGATGGGCTTGACATAAAGTTTTTGCACGAGCTGGGTCGCTTTTTCCGGCGTCGACTTGGCGATCTCCTCCAGGATCGACTGATAATCATCGTAGCGGGTGTAGATCCCCTCCAGATTCAGCACGGCGAGCCCCCCGAGCTTTCCCATCGCTTTCGCAAAAGCGGGGTCTACCACCCCATCCATGGCCGAGGCCAGGAAAGGAATATCGAGCGTCATCTTTCCCAGCGGCATTTTGATATCCACTTCATCCGGATTGATGGTTTTGTCTCCGGGCACTAAAGCGATCTCGTCAAAACCATAGGCCCTGCGTGCTTTACGATCTCGTCCGATAAAAACTGACATAGTAAACTCCTCCGGTTAGTTCCAATTCCACTCAATTTCAGCGAAGTTGAAATTGGGGCATTCCTTGTCACCGTTTAGGAAATCAAAGCCGGGACAAGGATAGTCGTGAAAAATGATGGAACAAATTGTTTTGAAGAAAGGTTTTTGGGCATTCAATACCGTGCGAAAAAACAAACGGATAGGGCAGAAGTCGGAAGGTTTTTGCTTGGAAAGGCGTGCAAGTTGAGCTGATTGCTGTCCCATTTGCGGTATCATACAAAACCGCCCTGGGCTTGTCAACCTCACAGCAACCTCACAGCATCTTCGATTGTTATTTTGAAAATGCTGTGTTACATTGTCTCCCGTTATGTTAAAGATCTTCCGCAAAAATACAAAAATCATTATCTGGATCACGGTGGTCGCTCTCGCCCTGCTCTTCGGAGCCGGTTCGATCGCAGACCTTGTAAGCGGCAAAAAAAGTGGCCGCTTCGCGGGGGAGGCCTTCGGCAAGTCCGTGACCTTTCAGGAATACAACCAGTTCTTCCGCGCCACGCAACTTTTTATGCCGTCCGAAAAACCGATCGAAGATCCGAGGATCCTGCGCGATTACACCTGGCAGAACATTGTTTATTCGCGCGAGGCGAAACACAAAGGGATCGCCATCACGGATGAAGAGGTCCGTGGCGAGATCGCAAATATCTTAAAACAGCAAGGGCTGATCAGCCCGACGGCAGAGCAGTACCGGATCTGGCTCACGCAATCGGTCCATATCTCGCCCCGGGAATTCGAGGAAGGGCTCAGAGAATTCATTCGTATTCAGAAGCTTCTGCGCACACAGATCGCGAGCTTTGTGCCGGCCGGGGCCGATAAGCTCACGGACCCGAAAGCTAAAGAAGAGTCCGACACAAAGCAAAAAATAGCCTTCATGACATGGACCAATGATGTTAATAAACGCGCCGCTTTAAAAGATTATCTCGGTGCCTCGCAGGAAGAACCTTTGCCTGAAGAAACGCAGCCCGCGCAGCCGAAGTCCGCGGCGGCAAAAAAATAAAGGGTTTCATGAAAAGAACTGCTGAAGATTTCGCGAAAATGGTGGGCGGCGTTCTGATCGGTGACGGGAAAACCGGGATCGAAGGGATTACAAATTTCGAGAACCCGCTCAAAGGCCATATTTCGTTCGCACAAGATGAACGAGGCTTTAAAGCCCTCGAAGCCTCTGAGATCGCCTGCATGATCGTCCCGAAGCAAATCCACCAATCCTCCAAAGTCCTGATCCAGGTCGAACATCCAAAACGGGCATGGGCGCAGATCCTTAGGGAACTTTTTCCCGCCAAGAGATTCCCGGGCACGATCTCCCCTCACGCTTCGATTGCCAAGACCGCCAAACTCGGAAAGAACGTGACGGTCGAATCGTTCGTGACCGTGGCCGAGAACGCCGTGCTGGGTGACAACGTCGTCCTCTGCTCGCATGTGTTTGTGGGCGAGAACGTCAAGATCGGCGCAAACTCCGTGATCAACCCGAACGTGACTCTTTATGAGCGCTGCGAATTGGGCGCCAATGTTGTGATCCATGCCGGCACCGTCATCGGCGCGGACGGTTTTGGTTACGTCGCGACCCCGGCCATGCATGAAAAGCTCCCCCAGATCGGTAATGTCGTGATCGAGGATGATGTGGAGATCGGCGCTTGCGCGACGGTTGACCGCGCGGCCATCGGCTCCACGAGGATCGGCAAAGGCTGCAAGATCGATAATCTCGTTCAGATCGCCCACAATGTCGTGATCGGCCCGCACACGGTCATCTCCGCGCAAACAGGGATCTCCGGAAGCTGCAAGATCGGCTCTCATGTTACGATGGGGGGAAGCGTCGGGGTGGGAGATCATGTGGAGATAGGTGACTGGACCATGGTCGGCGCCGGTGCGGGATTCCCTTCGAATAAGAAAGTCCCGGGAAAACAGATCGTCTTTGGACAGCCTGCGCGCCCTTATGCGGAAGCCCGCCGCCAGATCGGCGCCCAGCTCCGCGCCGCGGAAACGCTCGACGATGTCCGCGCCCTTAAGAAGCGCGTCGTGGAATTAGAAAAGAAATTGGGAATATCTTCCGATAAATAGGCTCTCCCTGTCCCTTATCCCGCTCTTGCTACTCTTCCCTCTTTAACCGGATCAGGCTAAGGAATTCGCTGCGGGAGCGGGCGTCCTTGCGGAAAGCGCCGAGCATGGAACTTGTGATGGTGTAGGCGTCGGCTTTCCTCACCCCCCGCATCGACATGCAGAGATGAAGGGCTTCGATCACGACCGCAACGCCCTTAGGATTAAGAGCGCTCATGAGACACTCCGCGATCTGCGTCGTGAGCCGTTCCTGGACCTGAAGCCGTTTGGAGAATACCTCCACGAGGCGCGGGATCTTGGAAAGCCCGATGATTTTTCCGTTGGGGATGTAGGCCACGTGCGCTTTGCCGTAAAAAGGCAGCATGTGATGCTCACAGAGTGAAAAGATCTCGATATCCTTGACGATCACCATCTCATCGTAGGGCTCCTTGAAGACCGCATGCCTCAGGATCTCTTTGGCGTCCATCTGATACCCTTGAGTTAGATACCGGAGGGATTTCGCCACACGCACCGGAGTTCTTTCGAGACCTTCGCGTTTCGGGTTCTCCCCCAAAAGCGTGAGCATCTCCTTAACCAGTCCTTCGAATTTTTCTTCCGCTTGCGAGATTTTTTGTTTTTTCATTTTCCCCTCGATAATATTTATTTCAATGCATTACGGATCGCTTCCGCGATATTCATAAACCGTTCGCTGATGGGACTCTTGGGATAAGCGATCACGACCGGCAACCCGGAATCTCCGCATTCCCGCACCTGAGCCTCAAGCGGGATATCCCCCAGAAACGGGACCTGGAACACCCCGGCCATTTTTTCACCGCCGCCTTTCCCAAAGATCGCCCCCGTCATGTTCTCCACCACACCCAAGATCGGGACCTCGATCTGACGGAACATGTTCACCGCTTTCCGGACATCGGTCAGCGCCACTTCCTGTGGGGTCGTTACCACGACTGCGCCCGACAAACTCACCCACTGGGATAAAGACAACTGAACATCCCCCGTTCCCGGGGGCAGGTCCACCACCAGATAATCAAGCTCGCCCCAGTCCACCCGGTGCAGGAATTGTTCCATGGTCTTATGAAGCAGGGGCCCGCGCCAGATCACAGGCTGTTCTGGATTCGCAAAAAATCCGATCGAGATCGCCTTCACGCCATGCGCTTCAAGAGGAATGATCTTCTCATCGGCGTTCGCTTCCGGACGCTTTTCGGAGGGGATCCCCAGCATGATCGGGATATTCGGCCCGTAGATATCCGCGTCCATCAGCCCCACACGCGCCCCGAGTTGTTTAAGTGCAAGCGCCAGGTTCACGGCCACAGTCGATTTTCCGACGCCGCCCTTCCCACTCGCGACTGCGATCACATGCTTCACGCCGGGAATAAGCTGTATCGCGGAAACACTAGCGCCGCACTTTGCTTTGGGTTTTCCGGAAAAATGCACTTCGCAGCTACTTGCGCCCGCCTTTTGCACCGTTTGAACGATCGCCTCGCGGAATTTCTCGAGGAGCACCGGATCCTCGACCGAGGATTCCAAGTGAAGGAAGGCCCGGTTCTTATCGATCTCAACCTCCCGCACAAGCCCGAGCGAAATAACGTCCTCTTTGAGAAGAGGTTCCTCGACTTGTTTGAGGCATTCGAGAATCTTCTCGCGGGTGATTTTATTGAACGTCGTCATCGCTATCCTTTAGAAGTATCTGGAGATTTCATAAGCGTCCAGAAAACCAGAGCCATCGCCCCCAAGAGACACCACGCCAGAAACCCGTCATAAAGGATCTTGGATCCCCAAAAAAAGGACCGCCCCGCGTGATATTGCAGGAACGAATCGTCCATTTTGACCCAGAAAACACAGCCCGTATGAAACCCGATCGCCGGATAAAGCGACCCGCTCCGGTAGGCGGCGCCGTTCAGGGCCAGACCGAAAAAGAAAAGGCCAAGCGCTGCAGGCCAGAACGTCGGCCACTGGGCAAGCGAAAGAAAGGGCGCTCCGATCAGACGCAATCCGTCGATAAAATTCGGACTGGAATCGACAAAGATCCTTTTTATACCAATAAAATGGATAAGGGCATAGAACAAAGTCGTGACAAGTACGCTTAAAAAAACGCGGCTTTTCGTGAGATACATCAGCGAGCGGAAGATGAACCCCCGGAAAAAGAATTCCTCCATGCATCCGATCAAAAGGCCCGTTGCGAGCGCCAAAGAAAATTTCACGATCCACTGGCTCCACGAAAAGGATTCCGGTGCAAAAACCGCTTGTCCTGAAACGACCCAGAAGATCCCGACTATCCCCAGGACGAGAACACCGGCCACAAAGCCTTTCCCGAAAAGCCCGGGGCTTTGGGGTTTCCAGACCAAACCGTAACTCACGAGGGTCTCTTTTTTGACCCGGACAAAACAAGCCACCGCGACAAGCGAAAGGATCATGACGATGCGTTGGAAGATCCTCTCAAACTTGTAAGGATGGAACGTCTGAAAAAAATCGTAGACAAGAGGCGCGAGGGCCGCACTCAAGAGAAAAATGCCTGAAAAAATGGCGACGAATTTAAGAAAACCTTTCATGGAAAACCTTCCCGCTATTTTAATTCCAGAATGAGTTCGATCTCGACTGCGGCATTGAGCGGTAAACTGGCCATTCCCACGGCGGAGCGGGCATGCGCCCCTTGTTCTCCCATCACTTGCGCGAGAAGTTCCGAGGCCCCGTTCACCACCGCGGGAATCTCGTAAAAATCAGGAGCCGTTTGGACAAAACCGGTCATTTTGACGACACGGCGGATCTTTTCAAACCCGATCAGGTGCTTCATGATGCTCAGAGCATTAAGCGCCGCCAGCCGCGCGGCGGCCTGCCCATCCGCCAAAGAAAGGTCTTTGCCGACCTTCCCCACCAGGATTTTACCCTCGGCGTCTTTGGAGATCTGACCGCTCATGAACGCCAGTTTCCCCGACGCCACGAACGGCTGATAAAGCCCCACGGGTTTCGGTGTCGGTGGTAGTAACAGGCCTAACTGGGTAATTTTTTCTTCAGGAGTCATCATGTTGAGGTTATTTCGTGCCTATGATAAGCGTCGCGGCGCCAAAAGCAAAGCTTTTAGTCGCGCAGTCGCGGTATCCGGCGGCCTGCATCAATCGGACCGTTTCCTCCGGGGCCTGGAAACTTCGGACCGAACCGGACAGAAAGCCGTAGGCCTTCCGGTTTCCTGAAAGGATCCATCCCAGAAGTGGCAGAATGAATCTTAAATAAGGAAAGAAGAGGAGGCGGAGCCAAAAGCTCCGAGGTCGCGTCAAGTCGAGAAATGCCGCCTTTCCCCCTGGTGTCAGAATGCGATGGACATGGCCCAAAAATTTCGAGAGGTTCTGGACGCTTCGAAGCGTGAATCCCGAGATCACCAGGTCAAAGCTCCCGTCAAGGAATGGAAGAGAGTCAAAGTCTTCCTTGAGCCATATCACATTCCCCGAGACCGTCGCGCGCGCTTTTTCAAGCATGGCGACCGAGAAATCCACTCCCGTCGCGCTTTCCCAAGACTTGCTTTGGAGAAAACATTGCAGGAATTTCCCCGTGCCGCAACCCAGGTCCAGAATGGTTTTTGGAGAAAAGGAAGGATCGCTCAAAACGATCTCCATCGAACGCTTGCGCCAGGTTTCCGACATGCCGAAACTCAGGACCTGATTCAGCATGTCATAACGCGGCGTGATCGAATCGAACGCTTTCAGGATAAACTCTTTACTAGGCACGGACATGATTCACCTCCTCAAAAACCTTGAGAATCTGATAATTCGTGTCGCGTTGGACGGGAATAAAGCCGGCATCCCGGATGAGCCGCACCAGATCATCCTTGCGGGTGTGGACCTCGATCCCCGTGGGCTCCAACACCTTATCCTCGATCAGCGTGCCGCCCATGTCATCACAGCCGAACGCGAGCGCGATCTGCCCGAGCTTCAATCCTTCGGTGAGCCAGCCGCTTTGAATGTGTTCGAAGTTATCCAGCATCAGACGTGAAATGGCGACCGTTTTAAGATAATCATCCCCGCCTGCGGGCTTCACCCCGGACAACACCCGGTGTTTGCCTTCCGGCTCACCCCATTTAACACCGGATGTTACATCGGGTTCAAACGGCACAAAACTCCAGGGAATGAATGAACGAAAGCCATGCGTCTGGTCCTGTAACTCACGAAGCCGAAGGAGATGCAGGATCCTTTCTTCTTTTGTTTCGACATGTCCGAACACCATGGTTGCGGTGGTCTTAAGATCCGCCTCATGGGCCGTCCGCATCACTTCAAGCCACCGATCAGACGAGATCTTGGCCGGACTGATGAGTTTTCTGACACGTTCCACAAGAATCTCCGCTCCTCCGCCGGGCAACGAATTCAGCCCCGCTTCCTTGAACCTCCGGAACAGTTCGGGCAACATCACCTTGCTTTTTTGCGCGAGCGTGTCCATTTCGATCGCGGAGAAGGAATGAATATAGATCTTCGGAAATCTTTGACGGACCGCGCGAACCATCTCCAGATAATAATCCAGCTTAAGATCCGGGTGAACGCCTCCCTGAATAAGCACCTGCGTCCCACCCAGATGAATGAGTTCCTGGACTTTTTCCAGGACCTGTTCTTTGGAAAGCACATACGCTTCGGAGGCCCCGGGCGGACAATGGAAGGCGCAGAAATCACATCCGACCGTGCAGACATTGGTGTAGCTGATATTGCGGTCCACCACGAATGTGACCGCGTTGGGTATGAGCAGAGGCGTCAGCTTTTGCGCAGCCTCGCCCAGGCTTAAAAGATCGCAGGTGTAGAGGCGCACCCCGTCTTCGAGCGTGAGGCGTCCTCCATTCAAACGCTTTTGAAGAATACTTTCGCAGTCACTCATCATTTAAAGAATCGAAGAGGTTGGGGCGCGGGCGCGAGGCCCGCCTCATGAGCCAGTTCAAAAAACCGCATCACGCCTTCTTTCATTTCCGCATCCATCGTGTACTGAAGATTCACAAGATACCCGAGCAGCTGGCAGAACCGTTTGTCCGCGGGAACGATCCCGAGCGCTTGTTTCAGGAGACCTTCCGGATCCGCCAGATTCTTCAGAAGATTCTCCTTCAGAACCTCGCAAAAAGCCTTGAGCGCTTCCGGATGCTGCAACGCGAACTCCTTGCGCGCGGCCCAGAGCGCGAACACGAAGGGCTTCCCCGTCCACGAATGCCACATCTCTCCGAGATCGTATTTATAGACGAGTTCCTTAGGCTGGCAGAAAAGCGCCTGGTCGCCAATCACGAGCGCGGCCGGATATTTTTGGAGCATGGCCTCGGGGTCCTGATCGGTCAGTTCGAACGTATTGCGATAGTTATATTTCTTCGCCAGAAGGATGCGCACCAGGCCCGCAGAACTGCGGCTCTCCCGGGAAAGGGCGATTACCGCGCCATTGAGTTGTTCGATCTTTTTCCTGGAAAGAAGCAGCACACTCCGCGCAAAAAGCCGCGTCCCGATCGCAAGCTCCGGAAGGAGAAGATAATCATCCTGATGCTGGAGATATTCCAGGGAAGACATCGGCGCCGTGTCGATCTCCCCTCTCTCCATGGCCTGACTGATCTCAGCCGGGTGCGACTCAAAAAAACATACCCCAGGCTCCAGCCCCTTTTCCCGAAGCATCTCCGTGAGCCCGAAATGGAATGGCAGGCAATTCAGATAACGGATCTTTCCGATACGAAGTTTGGTATTGGTTTGGGTGTTCATGAAATCCTTTTTGAGCTCATAGCCTACAGGCTATTTGCTATCGGCCTGATTGCTTCCCACCCACCGGGGATAAAGGGCATGCGGGATTCCCATCTGATCAAGTGTCTTCCCTACCATGAAGTCAATCAACTCCTGAACACTTTGCTGACCGGAATAGAAGGCCGGCATCGCGGGCACGATGCGGACGCCGAGACGCGAAAGTTTCAGCATATTTTCAAGATGAATGGCCGAAAGCGGCGTTTCGCGCGGGACGAGAATAAGTTTGCGGCCTTCCTTGATCGCACAATCCGCAGCACGGTGAATGAGATTTTGGCTCAAGCCTGAGGCGATTGCCCCGAGCGTGCCCATACTGCAAGGGATGATCACCATGCCTTCCACCGGATACGACCCGCTCGCGATCGGCGCGGTGAAATCATGAAAATCGTGCACGCGAAGCAAGCGTGAGGCCTCCGGAAACTTCGCCTCACTCCCCAGTTCCTCCCGCATCACGATCTTTGCGGTGTCTGAGATCATAAGCTCCACCGGCACACCCGCCTCGCTCAGGACCTGCACCAGTCTCACCCCGTAGATAATTCCACTGGCGCCAGTCATCGCAACTATGTAAGGTTTCATTTCTCCTTCCTCTTTGTGCTTAGCCTCACTCAGGACCCCTTATTTCATGCACTCGGTCATGAGATCTACGTACTCCTGTTCCAAGATATCATTAAAACTTCTGCCGTGAATCTCAGTATCTGTTTTCAATAACGAAGTAACACCGGAAGACGCTTTGCCGAACCATCGATCAAAAAGATCATGGCTTTCGATCTTCTTCTTTTTTAGTTCCTCTTTGAATTCTTGTTCCGCTTCGATCCAGTCGTCAAAGGCCGTGCGCAAAGACGCGACCTTTTCTTCACGGATTGCTTGCGCCCGCTTCCTGATTTTGGCGATATCTTCGTTTGTGTATTGATCGGGCTTTTTTTCCTTGAGGCCGTCGCTTACCGTGAGCTCCCGCTCCGCCTGGAGCCAGTCATCCAGCGCGGTGTTGAGCGCCTGGCATTTCCCCTTCCAGATCTCGGTCGCCCGCTTCCGTATTTTCTCAAGATCTACTTTGGAATAAGCGCTGTCCGCTTTAGATTTTTTCGTCACAACTCACCCCCTCATTAATTTTGATGCCTTTTCAAAAATTAATTCACACGGCACTGATTACTGCCAAATCAAATTCGAGATCACAATCTGCGGTCTTAAAAGATTCTATGCCATTCTACATCATGACTGCTTTTTATAAAACCACATCCAGTACGACAGCGAGAAATAGGGCCACGCTCACAACGGCATTCATGACAAAGAAAACTTCGTTCATCTTCGCGATGCCAGAAGAGCGAATCAACTGGTGCTCGCGTAAAAGAAAATAAACCACCAGGACCAGCCCGAGCCCGTAGATCAGCCCCGCCCCGTTCAAAAGTCCCGCGACAGCCCAGCAGAGAACCGCAAGCCCATGAAGTACCCGGGTGATCTGAAGCGTGCGTGTTTCTCCGAATTTTGCAGGCATGGAATAGAGCCCGCACTTGCGGTCAAAATCGATATCCTGGAGCGCGTAGATCATGTCAAAACCCGCGACCCACAGCATCACGCCCGCGGTTAAAAACGCCGGCACCCACCCCAGCGATTGACGGCTCGCGATCCAGGCGCCATACGGAGCAATGCCGAGAACCAGTCCCAACACAAAGTGAGAAACCCATGTGAAACGCTTGGTCAAAGGATAGATCCAAGCCAGCACTAAGGGAATGGGCGAAAGCCGGAAGCATAAGGGCCCAAGGGTAAAGGCGCTCCATTCAAAAATAAGGAGTGAGACAAGCGCCGCGAACCAGACAAAACTTGCGCGTATCTTCCTCTGAGGAAGCGCGCGGCCTTCGGTCCTCGGGTTCTCGGCGTCGATCGCACGGTCGAGCAAGCGATTGAGGCTCATGGCCAGCGTTCGGAAGCTCACCATCGCGACCGTGATCCAAATAACCAGGAAGGCGCTGGGAACTTTTTTTTCCGCGAAGAAAAGACCGAGATAAGCGAACGGAAGGGCGAAGATCGAATGCTCGAATTTGATCATCTCGAGGAAAAGGATGAGCTTAGCGAAGATATTTTTCATCCAACCCGTACTCGCGCCAACGCGCTTCGACCCGGCGCTTGATCTCGTCAGTCATCACGATATCCTCCGGCCAGGGACGCTCCATCCCCTCGGCTTCGCTTTTGCGCGTGGCGTCGATCCCGATCTTGGAGCCTCCGAAATCCTTCGCCGCCGCATGGTCCAGCTCGTCGAGCGGCCCTTCGCCAAACACGATATCGCGCTTGGGATCCATATTGTTCAGCACACGCCACGAGACCTCCCGAAGGTCCTGGATATTCGTGTCGTGGTCGAGGACAACGATCATCTTGGAGAACATCATCTGCCCAAGCCCCCAGATCGCGTGGATGATCTTCTTTCCCTGTTCCGGATAGCTTTTCTTAATCGAAAGAATCAGGCAATTGTGGAACGCGCCTTCCCACGGCAAATGAATGTCCGTGATCTCGGGGAATTGTTTCTGGATCATGGGCAGGAAGATCCGCTCGATCGCCTTCCCCATATAGCAATCCTCCATCGGCGCACGACCGACCACCGTCGTGACATAGACTGGGTCCTTGCGATGCGTCATACAGGTAATGTGGAACACGGGAAAATCCTTCGCGCGAGAGTAAAATCCGGTGTGATCCCCGAACGGCCCCTCCAGACGCATCTCCCCTTCCTCGACATAGCCTTCCAGCACGATCTCGGCCTCGGCCGGAACTTCTAGATCAACCGTCTTGCACTTCACAAGCTCCACGGACTTCTTGCGCAGAAACCCCGCGAGCATTAATTCGTCCATATCGCTGGGAAGCGGACAGGCGGCCGCGAACATGGTCGCCGGATCCGCGCCGATCACGCACGCAACGGGCAAGCGGCCTTTACCGCCTTTACGAAGCTTGCGGAAATGTTCGGCGCCATCTTTATGGATCTGCCAATGCATCCCGGTCGTCCGGTCGTCATAAACGTGCATCCGGTAAAGCCCGAGATTGCGCCTGTTCGTTTCCGGATCCTTGGTGATGACCAGCGGGAACGTAATGAACTTGCCGCCATCCTTGGGCCAGCACTGGATCAGGGGAAGCAGGTCGAGCATCTTGCCTTCGCCGGCCAAGATGACCTTCTCCTGACAAGGCGCGCGCTTGACCAATTTCGGAAGTACGGCGTTCAACTCCGAAAGCTTTGGGATCATCGCGAGTTTTTCAAACAGACCTTGGGGCGGCTTGAGGTCCAGAAAGGACTGGATGCGCTGGGCGATCTCGGAAATGTCCTTCACACCAAGCGCTAGGCTCATGCGCTTGGGAGAACCGAAAAGATTGATCGCAAGCGGCATGGAAGAGCCGCGAATATTCTTGAAAAGGAGCGCCGGTCCTTCTTTTTTCACGACGCGGTCATAGATCTCTGTGACTTCCAGCACCGGATCGACCGGTGCCTTGATCTCGACCAGTTCGCCTTCTTCACGAAGGACTTTCAGGAATTCTCCAAGGTTTTTAAAGCGCATGCCCTGCTCCCTTTTTCCCCATAAGACAAAGACATTTATCGAAGGGGGCACAAACAATGGCCGAAAGCCCCAAAAGCGCCGTAGCCCGGCCCAACTTTTTGAGATGGGCCCTTTCATTCGGCTGAAAATGTCCGGAAAGCTTGAGAAGTTTGGACGTTTTTTCCTCGACATCCAACTCGAAGGGCACGTCAAAAACCACAAGGGCCATGACCACGGCAAAGCATCCGAGCCCAAGATTGACCAGAAACCGGAGAAGGGGAGAAAAATTTCCACAAATCAAAAGAACCCATCCGGCCAAAACCATGAAGCGGATCACAAAAGCCATGCGCTTTTTAAGGCGCACCCAGAAGGTCATGTTCGAAAGTTGACTTTTAAGGAACGCCTGGCGGGCCGCCTGAAGGATGGAAAGAAAATCACGCCCTTCATAGATCTTGGGTTCCAGAAAAAGGCCATCGATGGAGGGATATTCTTCGGAGGGCTCGACCGGCGTTACAGGAACTTGGACGAAACCCGCCTGGTCGAGAACGAAACGTGCGATCTCGCAACCGGTCACGGCCGTGCTATAGGAAGGCGCTTTATATTTCCAAAGCACCCACTGCACGTAGATTGCGAAAACCAGGGAGACAACGACGGTTCCGATAAAGAAAAGCCAGTGAACAGGATTCATGACCCGGGATTATAGGCCAACTAGGGGTGTGTTTCAAGGAAGCGCAGGAGGCCCTGCATATCGTCGGGCAACTCGCTTGTCAGATGGATCCACTTCTTCGTACGGGGTTGCTCAAACCCGATCGACAGCGCGTGAAGTGCTTGCCGCCTGATCGGCGGGAACTGGACCCCATAGAGGGCGTCTCCCAGGACCGGATGTCCCATGTGCGCGAAATGCACGCGGATCTGATGGGTACGACCGGTCTTCGGACGGATCTCCACAAACGTCGTGTTCGGGAACCGTTTCAGCACACGAAAAAAAGTGACGGCTTCCTTCCCTCCAGAGGGACGAATGACCACTTTTTTACGATTGAGAAAGGCGCGCCCCACGGGTTCTTCACACATCCCCTCGTCATGCTGCACGACACCTCGAACGATGGCGTTATAAACACGGTCGATCGTGTGGTCTTTGAACTGACGCGCGAGTTTGGCATGGGCATAATCATTTTTGGCGACCACCAAAAGCCCCGAGGTGTCTTTATCAAGGCGGTGCACGATCCCGGGCCGGACCTTATTTTCGGAATCCCCGAGGTTTTGGAGATGGAAAAGAAGCGCATTCACAAGGGTATGGTTGGGATTTCCGTGCGCCGGATGGACGACCATACCCGCCGCTTTGTTCACAACCAGACAATCATCATCTTCGTAGACGATATCGAGCGGAATCGCCTCGGCGGGAAGATCCTCCACCGGCATGTCGAGCTTCTCGACGCGGATCCGCTCGCCCGCCTTGACCGGATAATGAGGAGTCGCATTTTTTCCATCCACGAGCACGGCACCGTTTTTGATCATCTTTTGAAGATGGGCCCGGGAATGCTGGTGGGACATCTTTTGGGCGAGAAACACATCGAGACGCTGTTCGGCCTCCATGGACTCTACCCTGAATTCCGTAAAACGGTTTTTGGGCATCTCAGGAAACTTTGCGTTTACGGATCTGAAAAAATAGGAAGGCCGCCCCAATGATCGCAACACTCAACCACTGGTTCGAGGTCAGGCCCATCCATTGCCAACCCGGTTCGCGCAGGAACTCGATCATGTAACGGCCCATCCCGTAGAGAAGAAAATAAAGAAGGCCTATCTCGCCTTCGAACCGGGCCCGTTTCCTGCGCTTAATGAGGAACATGAAAAGCACAAGATCATAAAACGCCTCATAAAGCTGGGTCGGGTGCACGGCATACGGAAGCTCCGGGAACCGGACGGCCCAGGGAAGATCACAGGCCTTGCCGTAACAGCACCCGTTCAGAAAACACCCGATCCGTCCGAAGGCGTGGGTCAATGCGCCGTAGGGCACGATAAAATCCAGGATTTTCCAGAAAGGCAACTTTTTCCTCCGGGCCGTCAGCCAGAAACCCAAACAGGCCGCGATCGCGCCGCCGTAGAAGATCAGGCCGCCTTCCCAGACCGCGAAGATCTTCAGCGGCTGGGCCGCATAATAAGAGAGATTCTGGATTACATAAAAAAGACGGGCTCCGGCAAATCCCCACACCAGGACCGCAAAAGCCATATCGAACACTTCTTCAGGCCCGGGAAAACCTTCTTTCAAGGCGCGGCGTTTCATCAGGAAAAGAGAAAGCAGGAGGCCGGCGGCGATGCAGAAACCGTACGCATAGAGGTGGATCGCCCCGAAAGAAAATAAGATCGGCTTCATGTTTTTTCTTTGGCGATGAGAACACGGAAAAAATAAAGGCAAACACCGACCGTGATCGCGGAATCCGCGATATTGAAGACCGGCCAGATCCGGAAGTCGATAAAATCAATCACTGCCGCGAAGCGCAATCGGTCGATCCAGTTCCCGATCGCGCCGCCCAGGATCAGGCTAAGCGCCCAACGGTCCACGATTGATGTCTCACGGGCCGTACCGTGAGAACGGTTCGCGATCAAGAACAAGAATATGAGACTGACCGTGATCACCCCAAAAAGCGCCGGGGCATAACCGCTGAAAAGTCCGAACGCAACGCCGGGGTTCCGCACCAGCGTTAAATCCAGAACCTGCGGGATAAGAGATACCGAGTGCTGCGAAGAAAGGTACTGAAGGGCGAGAAACTTTGAAAACTGGTCAATGAGGACTACGCACCCCACAAGGGCGTAGAAGAAAATTACTGATGACGTTTGCTCTTCTCCTCTTCTTCCTGGGCTCTCATGGAAAGACGAGTGTAAGGCATCGCCAAAAGACGTTTTTGAGGGATCGGGGTCCCGTAGATCTCGCAAACCCCGTAGGTCCCATCCTCGATCCTTTTGAGGGCAACATCAATGTCGTTCAAAAGCTGCTGCTCGTTGGACGCTAGTCCGATATTCAGCTCCCGGTCATAATTATCGGTCGCCATGTCGGCCACGTCCGAAAGCTCTCCGGAATTTCCGGGTTGATTTCCACTCAGGGTATCTCCCTCGATCTGTTGGAGGTCTCCGGCGATCTTCGCGCGCAATTGAAGAAGCATCTTCTTGTAAATATCCAGATCTTTCTTGGGGAGTTTTCTTATTTTCAACGCCTTGGCCGGCTTTTTGGCAGACTTTTTCACAGGTTTTTTGACAGACCTTTTTACAGATTTCTTGGATGACTTCTTAGAAATTTTCTTAGCTTTTGCCATAAAATTTTAACCCGCTTTCCTTAGAAATTGAGCCGGCCCGCCTTTGGCGAGACTGCCTTCCTGCTAACCCCAAAAATCAAAACAGCCCCCCTGTGGCGAGGCTCGTCTTCATCACTGCAAGAAACGAGGCGGCATTATACTGATGCTCCCTGGGAGACGCAAGCGATAAGTCTATAAAAATAAGTCTATAAAAATAGGCAGGGATCAGTCCGTGACGTATTCGATCAAGGAGCTCGGGATCTCCTCGCCTTTTTTCTGAAGCTCCTTTTTCAAGGCCTTCAGAAAAGCATCCACCACGACCGGATCGAACTGGGCGCCCGAGCAATTCCGGACCTCATGGATGGCGAAATCGATCGAGCGCCCTTCCCGGTAGCAACGGGACGAAACAATCGCCTGAAAACTGTCCACGACACCGATGATACGCGCTTCGATCGATATCTCAGCCCCTTTCAGGCCGCGCGGATAACCGCTCCCGTCAAAACGCTCGTGATGCGCCATAATGATCTCGCGGACTTTTTTGAAATCCGTAAGCGGCTCCAGGATCCTGGCCCCTTTTTCCACGTGAGTCCTCATCACTTTCCATTCTTCCGGCGTCAGCTGCCCCGGCTTGCAAAGAATGCCGTCCGGGATCCCGATCTTTCCAACGTCATGCAGGATCAACGCCGCGGAAAGCAAGTCCTTGGTCTTTCCGGAAAGATCCATCCCCATTTCGCGGGCGGTCATCATCCCGAGACGTTCCACCTCCGAGACATGACCAAAAATATAAGGCTCCTTGGCGTGAACTTCTTCGGCGAGTGAACGCATGATCTCGTAATAGGTTCGTTGTTCCTTGGCCCGCATTCTTTCAATCTCTTCAAGACGTCTCGCGAGTTCCTGATTCTGTTCCACAAGATTTTGGTTGTGTTCCGCGGTTTTGACGGCCATAGAACAATCGTTCGCTAACGTCTGAAAGAAAGTAACTTCCTTCGTGGTGAAGCAACGGCCATTCACGCGCCTCCCAAGCATCAGCAATCCGACGAGCGAGTCCTTGAAATAACCCGGGACCAGTAATTCCACTTTCAGATTCTGCATTGTTTTTTGGATCCCTTCGAGCTGGCCCGCCTTGGAATTTGTGGCCAGCCGGAATTCGGCGCGTGAAAGCATCTTCTTCACGTCAGAGAGGAGGAGAAAGTCCTTCTGGAACGGCAGTCTTTTCTTGGACCCCGAGAACCACTGGACGACAGGATGGTCTGAATCGAATTTGACAAGTCCCATCGGCAGGCGTTTCGTCCCTTTCGAGTTGACGAAAACGTAATGCTCTTTCTTCGGATCAAAGACTAAAAGCGAGGCATGAGCGAGACCGAATTGTCGATCGATGAAACGAGTGATGAGTTTGAGAAGACGGTCGGGCCGCTTGAGGCGAACCATACTCCGGGCCACGTCCCGGAGGACTTCCTGGTAATCGACTTTTGGGGTGTTTGGAGAATCCGTTTTCGTCGGCATAAAAAATCTTCCCCGGCGCGCGGGGCCTCCCTGGGGGCCCCTGCCGGCTCGGCGGCAAGAACCCTGCCGTGACTATCCCGATCTTATGGAACTAGAAGCCCTTGGCGAGGATATCGATCTTGTCCTTAACGTCTTTTTCGAGATATTCGAGGCTCAGGGGTTTGGTGATGTAATTATCCGCTCCGAGGCGCATGGCTTCCTCGATCTTCTCTTGCGTCTCCACGGCAGTCACCATGATGACTTTCACCTTGGGATACATCTCTTTGATCTTCTTCAGGGTCTGAAGACCGTCCATGCCCGGCATCTGAATATCCAAAAGAACGACCTCGGGTTGAAAAGTGGCCACCTTCTCAAGAGCGTGGGCCCCGTTATTAGCGACCGCAACCTTGAAATCACGATCCTCAAAAAAAGACTTTAAAAATTCACAGATTTCAACCTCGTCATCCACGATCAATAATTTATTCATTCTTGCATTCCTCCCCGCTTGAGTATGGTTCAACATTGGTCAAAAGTATTTCAGGACTTTCCCCATTATATTTTCCGGGTGCCCTGAGAATTCTATGTATTTTCTACGAAGACCGGCGCAGCGGCCTTCTCCGCTCCTCGATTCTTCACCGCTTCCGCCCCATGCGGCAATTGAAGGATAAACATGCTGCCGATCCCGACCTGGCTTTCGACGCGGATCGAGCCCCCGTAACGATGCACGATCTGCTTGGTCACGAAAAGCCCGAGCCCCACCGCCTCATGGCGCGTGGTGTAGAACGGATTAAACACCTTGTCAAGATGCTCGGCGGGGATCCCTTTCCCCGTGTCCGAACACACGATCTCAATGAGCTCCTCATCCCGGCGATACTTTAATTCCACAACGATCTTCCCTTCTGAGCCCACGGCCTCCACGGCATTCAGAAGCAAGTTGAAGAAGACCTCCCGGATCTCCTGCATATTCGCGTAAAACGGTGGCAGCTCCGGGTCCAGATTCCTGATGATCTCGATCTTGTCGATCGAGGCCTGATAGGTCAAGAGCGAAAGTGTTTCGTCCAGAATTTTTTCCAGAAAAACCTTCTCTTGCGGCCCCCGGGTCCCTTGAGAATACATCAAAAGCTTCCTTGTAATATCGGCTGCCCGGCGCGTTTGCTTCACTATCGTATTAAGCGCGTCTTGAACATTCGCTTCGAGCTGCTTGGGCCCCTTCTGCATCAGCAAAACCTGGGCCTTTCCGGAAATAATGGCCAAAGGATTATGGATCTCATGGGCGATCCCGGCGGCCAGCCTCTCGATCGCGTTCAATTTTGTCTTTTGGACCCACTGGGACTGGGAGTCCTGAAGTTCAATATTAAGCTGCCTCAGCCGTTTCACGACCAGAGCGTTGTGCACGCAGGGAGCCGTCGCCGCCGCGAATTCCCGGAAGAAATGGAAGTCCCCCTGATCAAACACGGTGTCCGGCACAAGCGCCCCGAAGGCGAGAAGCCCCACCAACTCCCCTTTGACGAACAGCGGAATGATCCAGGCGGCTTGCAGAGAATCAAAATCACGTGCCAACGCATTCGCCTCCTGCCAGGAAAGACTCTGAAGGACTGGCCCGCGCATCAGGACATGCGGCCCTTTCTGGTGGATCATCTTCAAAAGCGGCGTATCGGCAGCCAGACGGATCTTTTTGGAAGCCGAGATCGTCCATCCAAAAGCCGACGCCACTTCGAAATTACTCTGGAGCGGATCCGGAACGAGAAGCGCCACGGTCTTCAACTGCAGCACTTCGCCGAACGTGTTCACCATCAGGTTCGCGATCTCCTGAAGGTCCAGATTTACGGCCAGATCGCCCGCCAGGTCCATCAGGGTCATCTGCGCGAATGTTTTTTTATGAAAGAAATATTTTTCGAGGAATTTTTTGACCCACCGCTCCGTGGATTTGTAGGCGACAACAAAGATCGCCGTCATCACGAAGATCGGAAGTAACGGGTGATGGACCCAAGAGTCCGAAACCCCGGAAAAAGGAACCAGAAAAGGAAGCAGGTAGGCCACAAAAGCTCCCAGGGCAAAGAGCACGAGTCCGACCAGGACCTTTTTCAGGACCACCTTCGGGGTTCTCACATGGAAAAAAACTTCTTTTTTAAAAATGGGGCAATCCCCCTTGTTTTATGATTTCGCTCCGCGGATCGCTTCGACACATTTGGGACAGAGGAACCCATGTTCGGGATCCCGGCCCAGGAAGGGCGAGTAATTCCAGCAGCGGACGCATTTCGCGCCCTCCGCTTTGGTCACGAGGACCTTCAATCCGAACTTCTTCTGGAGCACCGCGGAAAGACTTTCTGCGGCCTCCATACCCTCCACAGTCTTTGTTTCCAGAACGACCTGGGACACGACAAAAACGCGAGCGAGTTCTTTTTCATATCTATGTAATATTTCGGCTGATTCCGAATCTTCTACAGTAAGGATCACCTTCGCCTCGAGCCCCGCCCCGATCTCTTTGGCTTCGCGTTTTTTTTCTAGGAACGGCGTGACCGCATTACGGATCTCACGGAGGTGCTCCCAATCCCGGAAATCATGCCCCGTTTTAGCAACGGAAGAAACGGGCCACGCGCTTGCGTGGACCGTCGTCACGCCTTCTTCAAGCTTGAACGATTTCCAAACCTCATCGGCCGTGAAGGGCATTATAGGCGCCACGAGCTTCACCAGACGCGACAGGACATAAAAGAACGCCGTCTGGGCGGAGCGACGGAGCCAGGAATCCGGCGCCGCGGTGTAGAGTGTATCCTTCAGAGCATCCAGGTAATAAGAGCTTAGATCCACCACGCAGAAATCATAGACCTCGCGATAGATATCATGGAATTCGAACCGTTCGTAAAGGTCCGTCACCGACACGACCAACTGATCGGCCTTGGCCATCGCCCAGCGATCGAGCGGATGCAGTTTTTCATAAGGGACGGAATGTTTCGCGGGGTCAAAATCATAAAGGTTCGAGAGAAAATAACGAAACGTATTGCGGATCTTGCGATAGGTATCCACGAGTTGTTTTAAGATCTCGTTTGAAAGCCGGACATCGAACTGGTAATCGCAGGAGGTCACCCAGAGGCGAAGGACGTCTGCGCCGAATTCCTTCATCACATCCTGCGGCGTCACGACGTTCCCCGCGGATTTTGACATCTTCTTCCCCTGCCCGTCCATCACGAACCCGTGCGTCAGAACGCTTTTGAACGGACTTTTATTTTCAAGCGCCATCGACGTCGTCAGTGCGCTTTGGAACCATCCCCGGTGTTGGTCGGACCCCTCCAGATAAAGGTCCGCGGGAAACCGGAGCCCGGGATGCCGGTGAAGCACGGCCTGATGGCTCACGCCAGAATCGAACCAGACGTCGATGATATCGGTTTCTTTTTCGAATTCGCTTTTGTGACATTTCGGGCATTTGATGCCTGTCGGAAGGAACGCCTCCGCCGGATGCGCGAACCACGCGTCCGCTCCTTCCTTTTCAAAAAGCTCCAGGATCTTCGCCTTGGATTCTTTAACAAAATGAACCCCTTCGCAATGCTTGCAGCGAATCACCGGGATCGGCACACCCCAATACCGCTGGCGGGAAAGGCACCACTCCGGCCGTGTTTCGACCATAGCACCGATGCGATTTTTGCCCCACTCCGGAATAAACTGGATATCCTTTTCGATGGCTCTTTGCATGCGCTTACGAAGGTCCTTGTGATCGATCTTCATGAACCACTGTGTCGTCGCGCGAAAAATGATCGGTTTTTTGCAACGCCAGCAATGCGGATAACTGTGGGGGTAATCCTCTTCTTTTAAAAGCAACCCTTTCTCGGACAAGAGTGCCGTGATTTTGGGATTGGCCTTAAAGACATGCTCGCCTTTGCAAAAGGGGAATTCTTCGGTGAATTTTCCTCGCGCGTCCACGGGCGAGAGGATCGGCAGGCCGTTCTCCAGATGCCCGTACTTGTAGTCATCTTCCCCGTGTCCAGGCGCGATGTGCACGATCCCCGTACCCTCTTCGCTCGAAACATAGTCCGCTGTAATTATCCGTGATGTCCGGTCAAGAAAAGGATGCTGGCATAGTCCCAACATCTCCTTACCTGAGACTGATTTCACCGCAGTAACATCCGTAATTCCAAGTTTTTCTTTAACTTTCGTTTCAAGATTTTTTGCAACGACATATGCGGTCGAATCGTTATTTCTTTTCAATAAAACGTATTCCAGGTCAGGATGCACAGCCAAACCAACATTCGCGGGCAAAGTCCACGGAGTTGTGGTCCAAACAATCAAATATGTCTTTTCACCTGACCCGGGTTTTGGCACAAAACCATCTATCCGGCTTGCATATTGAATGTCGGTCTCATCTGGTAAGCGCACCAGATTTTTTAGTTCAAAAGCAACATACACCGACTTGGAAATTTTATCTTCGTACTCAAGCTCGGCTTCGGCCAGGGCCGTATCGCAGTCATAGCACCACGGAACGGGTTTCAGGCGTTGTTCGATGAAGCCGTCCTCATAAAGTTTCAGGAATGACGCCGCGATTGAGGTTTGATATCCGTAATTCATGGTCAGGTAAGGATCGTTCCATTCCCCGAAGATGCCGAGCCGTTTGAATTCTTCGCGTTGGATCTCGACGAATTTTTCCGCGTATTTTCGCGCCTCGCGCCGGAACTCAACCCGATCCACTTCCTCCTTTCGTTTCCCCATCTCTTTCAGACAAGCATGTTCGATCGGAAGCCCGTGACAGTCCCAGCCAGGAACATAGAGCGCGTCATGGCCGCGCATGGTTTGGTATTTCACGATGAGGTCTTTAAGGACTTTATTCAGCGCATGACCGATATGGATGTGGCCATTGGCATAGGGCGGCCCGTCATGAAGGATGTACTTAGGCTTGCTCGCGGACTTGGCGCGGATCGCGCCATGCACACCCTCCGCCTCCCAGTTTTTGAGCATCTCCGGCTCGCGCTGGGCCAGATTCGCTTTCATGGGAAAAGAGGTTTGAGGCAGATTCAGTGTGTCTTTATAGTTTTTAGGTTCAGCCATAATTTTTAAAACCGGAGCTCGGGATCTGGGACTCGTTCTGGTTCTTCGTTTTTTCGAGGCGCGAATCCCGAGGAACGAGTCCCTTTATTAGAATTTCGCGATCGCTGCCGTAATGAGTTTATCCAATTTCGGGCCGGCCTCGTTCGCGGTCTTGATAATCTCCTGGATATTGCACGGCTCAAGATGATCGGGATCACAGGTGTCTGTCACAATGCTCACGCCCAGGATCTCCATGCCCATATGCACCCCAACGATCACCTCCGGCACCGTCGACATCCCGACAAGGTCCGCGCCAAAATTGCGCATCATCCGGTATTCCGCGCGCGTTTCAAGACACGGCCCCGTCACTCCGATATAAACTCCCTGTTTGACCGGGATCTTGACCTCCTGAGAGGCCTTTACCGTCAGATCGATCAAACGCCTGGAGAACGGCTCACACATATCCGGAAACCGGGAGCCGAGCTTATCCTCATTCGGTCCCACAAGCGGGTTCACGCCCATAAAATTGATCTGGTCCGTAAGGATCACAATCTCGCCTTTTTTATAGCCCAGATTGAGCCCTCCGGCGGCGTTCGAAACCACAAGCGTCTTCGCGCCCATCTCACGCAGGACACGCACCGGGAAAGTCACTTCCGAAAGGGCGTAGCCTTCATAAAAATGGAACCGGCCTTCCATCGCCGCGATCTTCTTGCCGCCCAGCTCCCCCAGGATCAGTTTTCCGCTGTGGGACTGGACGGTCGTCTTTGGAAAAAACGGAAGCTCGTCATAGGCAAAAACCTTCTCGGCCTTGATCCGCTTGGCGAGATTCCCGAGCCCTGTCCCGAGGATGAGCGCGATCTCGGGCTTAAACGAGGTTTTCTTGCGCACATACGTAAGACATTTTGCGATCTGTTCCACCATCGGGGTCTTGGTTTTCTGAAAACGTTTCATCGGCATAACACTCATCCTCCGCCAAATTGATAAGCCAGTTTCAAAAGGATCGTCACAAGGATCTTGTTGGTGATATAGAGCATGAAAAAAGCAAGAAGCGGTGAGAAGTCCATCATCCCGATACGAATCGGGAGCCGGCGCAGGGGCTCGAGGATCGGGTCCGTCACCTGGATCAGGAACTGCACCGGCCCGGAGAAAGGATCCACCGGAAACCAGGAAAGGATGATCCTCGCGAAAAGCAACCAGTAGAGGATCGTGCAGATCCCATTCACCAGCATCGCAAGCCCTTGAAAGATAATTCCGAAAACGAACATCATCAACCTCTCCGGAGTTCACGACTCCGTTTCGTTGCGGCAGCAAGCGCCCGGTGGAAGATTCTCCCGAATTTCCAGCGTTGTAAAGTCTTCAGCGCGGCCTCCGTCGTCCCCTTCTTTGAGGTCACCCGCTGCCGCAATTGGGCACAGGATTCCTTGGAGCCCTTCGCCAAAAGCGCGGCTCCTAATCCCGTTTGAACGGCCAAGACCCCGGCGACTTTGGGCGTAAGCCCCTGCTTCAAGCCGAAATCGGTCAAGAGTTCCATCAAATAGAAAAAGTAGGCCGGCCCGCTGCCGCTGATCGCGGTCACAAGATCCAGCCTTTTCTCAGGAAGTGTCACGACCTCCCCGCATCCCGAAAAAAGTGTTTCGGCCAAAGAAAGTCCCGTTTTATTTTTTCCGCAAATGACAGTCATGGACTGGCCCGCCTTCGCCCCCAGGTTCGGCATCGCCCGCACAATCGTGAGGTTTTTGCCAAGGGCCCTCGCGATCTTTTCCGTCGTCATTCCGGCAAGAATGGAAATTACAATTTGCCCTGGTCTAAAGGAAGACCGGTGTTCCGCCGCGAAGTCTGCGAAATCCTGGGGCTTCAGGGCCAGCAGTATGACATCTGTTTTTTCTAGCAATTCCGAGGCCGAAGAAGCCACTCCCGCGTGATGCCGCCGGGCGAAGACCCTGGCCTTAGCTCCGGCCTTATCGTAAACCCATACGCAGGAATGGGTTGCAAGACGCTTGGCAAGAACACCCTCCAGGATCGAAGCCCCCATATTTCCCACGCCGACAACGCCGATCTTCTTATTCCCCAGTGTCTTCATTTTTGACATCCCCCCAAAAGACCAAAGAGCCAATTCTAAGCATATTTGCGCCGTCTTCAATAGGTAAATCACTTACGGGATCAAAGACGGGATAAGCGATCTTGTGAGTGGCCCGCTACAAAGCTTTCTCTATTTAAGATCTAAAGCCTCCATGGCTTTTTCAAGAAAAATCATATCAAGCTTAAAGTTGGAATCCTTTTCACGCACACGATACTCCCAGGGGATCATGACCTTGTTCCAATCCAGTTCGGGCAGGATCGTAATGTAACGGTCCGTTTTGCAAGACAAAACTTCCGCAAGAAATTCCTCAAAAAAATTAGGCGTTGAAACTTCGACCACTCCCTTCAACGAAGGATTCAAAACTAAATAGCTTAAGGCCGCGCCCGAAGTAGCGACCACATATTCCGCATGCGCCGCAAGCGAGATCTGGTCTTCAATGGTCAGATCTTCAAGGTAAAACTTTTGAAACCCATATTTCGACAAAAATAGATCGATTTCGTTCTCATTAATAAAAGCCCGTTTGTTTTTTCGCGCCATAAATACTTTGGGCGCGGTAAGGGTTTTTTTGATCTTACAATTTTTGTAAATCTCCGGAAAAAATTTTAGAAAATATTGATCCATCGCATACAGGTCGTAGGGCACCAGTTTGAAATCCCGCCTTGCGAACAGAATAACCCTTTCCCCCCGACACCTTTTGGCGCTTAGCTTGGGTTGAATATCAAAATAATTCAGCAACTTGAGAAAGTGATCCCCTAATTTATAAAAGATAAAATCAACGTTGGCTCCGACCTCCTTTTTAATGGTCAAGATCAGAGGAATAAGACATATCATTAAATGCGCTACATTGCCCGGCTCGACAAAGCGAGTGTCAAAAAAAACACTCGGGTTATCGCGGGACGCCATTTGCCATCGGATCTTCTTGATCGCTGACTTCATGATCTCGCGAACGACTTGCGGGAGAGAATCGTAATGGTCTCGATATTCCTCAAACATGAACGGTAGGGGCCCAGAAGAGTTGGCGACCGTCTTGATGACCATGGAAGAATAATTAAAATCCGAACTTTTGTTAACCAGTTGTTCTTTTATTTTTTCTCCCTCCTTATAGAAAAGGCAATATTTTATGGGCCGGGGGGGATTTGAAGCGGGTATTTCAATAAAAGTAGACGTCGGCTCTTTTGATTTCATAGATTATAACCTTTCTCTTTCGGAACGATTTCGTCCTTGAGTGAAAACCCCGCACTCTCCGCGAGGCGCCTTTTCTCAGAAATGCTTTCGGGATCGGTTCGCTAGCCCCTTTAGCCAAAGACCCGCGACCCGATTCTTAACATGGTGCTTCCTTCTTCGATGGCGATTTTATAGTCCGCCGACATCCCCATGGAAAGAACATCCCAGTCATACTGAGACAATTTCTTTTTCAGGTCCTCCCGAAGCTCCCGCGTCTTTCGAAAACATTCGCGAACCCTCCCCTCATCTTCCGTCAGGGGCCCTATACTCATAAGACCGAGAATCTTGATCGAAGACCTTGAGGACATTTGCCTGACAAATTCCTCGACCCGAGCGGGATCAAGACCGAACTTGCTTTCTTCTCCGGACATATTCACCTGCACGAGGCACGGCACTTCGGCGATCCCTTTAGTTTTTGCGTATTTTTCGATCGCATCCGCAAGCTCGAGCCGGTCCAGTGAATGGATGAGCGCGATCTGACCGATCACGTGCTTCACTTTGTTCGTTTGTAGATGTCCGATCAAATGCCAGCGAATATCTTTTGGGAGCACGTCCTTTTTCTCCTGCCACTCCTGGACACGGTTCTCTCCAAAATCCCTTTCGCCCGTTTGATAAGCCTCCAGGACGCGCGGCGGCTCGACGGTCTTCGTCACAAGGACAAGCCGGATGCCATCCGGATCGCGGCCCGCCCTCTCCGCAGTTTCGGAAATAACTTGCCGTACTGTTTGAATGCTGGAAATAGCGCTCATCGGCACACTCAGGATGTGGGGCGAAGGATGTCGGATGACATCAAGGCTTTTGCTTTTTGTTTCCCTTCATCCGCCATCCGCCCTCCGTCATCCTTTTCAATCGCTTTCAGAAGATCGAAAAACTCTATCACGTTCGCGCGGTCCACAAAAAAAACCACATCCTCGCCTTCGAGGAACCCGTAATAGGCATTCTCCTCCGGAACTTCATTCCCGAAATAAAACGTTTCTTTCTTTCCGCTCTCGGACTCGGCCCAGATAAGATCATGGATCATAAAGAACCCGAGCTCGGCCTTGGATTTTTTGTTGTTGTCCCGAAATTCCCTTGCATGAAGACTCTGGAGGCCCTGCAACACAAGGTTCATGCGACCGGCCGGGATCTTCTGCCCGAATTTTCCGACGGGCTCAAGCCAATACCACTGGTCCCCATCTTTTTTCCATTGGTAGCTGTATCCCCCCATTTCCACATAGATCTTCCGGATCGTGCCAGCTGGAGCGCGGAACAGCTGCTTTTGACGCAATCCGTAAACGCTTTGGCGGAACATCGCCTTCATTTCCATGGGCAGAAGAAAAAATCCGCGTTCCTCCGCCCAGCGCGCAAAAACCGCCTTCCCGATAGGTGCCCGGGAACCTATCAGAAGCGTCGCCGACTTTTTTCCGGGAAGATCGAACAGGATCTCAAACTCCGGCTTCGCGAGCCCGTATTCTCCCCATTCTTTTTCAGCTCTTAAACGCGGCTGTTGGGATGCCATCCTGGCCGCGACCACGAATCCTTCCGCGATCTGGCCCTCGGCCGGGTAGCGAACCGGCAATTCCAACGCCCAGCCCCCCTTTTCTTTCCGGAGCGCGATTTGAGTCTTCTGGACATGGTCGCGCAATTCCACGCGCTCGATCGGATCGTCTTTGGAGATCACGACCGTCCGGTTCACCTCGTCCGGAATGATCGCGAGAGTTTGCTTGGCAATGCGAATTTGAAAAAGATAGATCGCTACGACGACGGCGAAAAGAAGAATGAAAACAACCGTTCGAACGAACTTCATGATGTCTTGGAACGGATCATAAGATAGATTCCGCCGAGGAAGAAGAATGCCAGCGGGTAGACACCCAACAGGAAGATGATCAGCCGGGTCCGGCACGGCACGTCGAGCAAGAGCGGTTTAAAACGAAGCTCCGGACGCTTCACGTCCATGAAGCGATCATCGCTCGCGAGCCACCGGACCATATTGATTCCCAACTCCTTGTTCCCGGAAAGGTCCAAGTATCCGTTCGTTAAAAAATCGCTGTCCCCCACAATGATCATCCTCCCGCCACCATTCCCCGTCTGTTTTTTTTCTATCGCCACCGCGACCGGCAAAGGGCCCGCGATATCGGTTTTCATGTCAAAAACAGCATTTCCATTCTCCAAGGCCGCGAGGTCCGTTTCTCCCCAGATCCCCTCGCTCGTCATGGCCAGCGGTATCACATCGATCCCCGGAACGACGTCCGTGGACGGCTGGACCGTGCGCACCAGCGGGAAAAAAGTCGCTTGTTTCATGGCCTTGGTGACGGGATGCGTCACTAAATATTGGCTAACAAGCGGCATCAAAAAATCTCCGCCCACCATGCGACTGACCTTATCCACGATCACATTTTCTCCAAGAGCCACGCCATACTTTTTGGCATACTCTATGAACGCCTTGCCCGCCCCCGGGTCCATAGGGTCGATCAAAAGCAGAACGCCCTTCCCCTTTTGGAAGGCCTTGTCCAGATCCGCAAACTCTCCCGCCGTCAGGTCCCAACGCGGGCCGCCCACCACCACCGCCTGACAAGCGTCCGGCACATGGTCGCGTGTAAGTACGATCCCATGAACTTTGGCGTTATACCCCCGAAGCGTGTCTCTGAAATGCAGATACCCGCCCGTCGAATCGTCCTCGAGCTCAACCTCTCCGTGCCCCGTCAGAAAACAAACATCAAGGTCTTTGGGATGGAGAAGCCTCAGGAACGCGTTCGTAAAACCTTCTTCGGTCGGCCCGACCAGACGCTCTTCTCGGTCTCCGGACCGGAAGATCACCGTCTTGGCGACTGAAACATTGAACTTGCGCGCGAGCTGCGGGCGCCGGTTCGGATCATAAAAATCGTAATGGAAATTCGAATGCTGCTGGCTGCATTCTTTAAGGAAGACCTCCAGTCCCTGCCGCACGGGATCCTCTTGCGGAAAGAAGAGAAGCAGATCGATCTTCCGGTCCTTCAGGTCGTGTAAAACGCTGACGGTCGCCGGCGGAAGCGAATAAACCTTGTCGCGGGTCATGTCCCAACGCTCATGGAACGGCTGGATCACCACGTAGACCATCGTGAGTGTCGCCAAAAGAATCACGGCCTCAAACAAGAGTTGGAACTTCAGGAAGAATTGTTTCATGTAAGTTCAGAGCTCAGCTTTTCCAGTTCCGTGTTTCAATGGAACGCATCGTGAGGAAAAGGAAATAAAAGAAAAAGAAGCAGAAAAATACAACGTCCTGGACATCCAGGATCCCGAGCGTAAAATTTTTATAATGAGCGAGTGGTGAGAGCTCGGAAAAAATATGCGCCCAGGGCCCCGTCGCGACATCGTCCACCCAGTCAAAAATCCAGAACACGAGCAGGATGCTGAAGGTCCCGAGGGCGCTGATGATCGGGCTTTGGGTCAGGCTTGAAATGAAAACCCCGGCGGCCAGGTAAGCCGACCCCAAAAGCCAGAATCCGAGAAATCCAAGCAGCACCGGTCCCCAGTCGAATTCCCCGCCGATCCAGCGGAATACCGCCAAATACCCCAAAAGGGGCAGGACGAGCGCCTCAAAAAACCAGAGGATCCCCAGCTGTTTGCCAGCCACGATCTCAAAATCGGACAAGGGGTACGTGAAGAGAAGTTCGAGGGTTTCCTGCCGCTTTTCTTCCGCGAAGGAACGCATGGTCAAGATCGGCACCAGGAAAAGGAGCATGATACTCAGGTTGGAAAAAAAAGACCCAAAAACATAATGCGTTTGATCGATCCCTGCGAAATTCGAAAGCCCGTACTGCTGCGGGTTCGCGGAGATCTTGGCATAGTTCAACACCAGGATCACAAAAAAGATCCCCGAGACAAGAAAAAAAAGCGTCGCCATCAACACGCCCAGCCAGGAATGGAAACAGCTGCTGAACTCCTTTCGCGCGATCGTCAGGACTTTTTTCATGAAAAACGTCTCCCTGACTTCCCGTCCTTCAAAAGTCCGAGAAAAATATCTTCCAGCGTCAACTGCAATCGTTGGATCTCCGCGAGCGAAACACCCTGCTCCACAAAAAGCTTCATGATAAGGGGCCGAAGGTCCTGCTCCGGTGAAGTTTCGAGAGAAATAAAAGTTTCGCCTCTTATGTCCTGCGCCACCTTCAAAGCCTCGATCCCCGGGATCTTATTTAAGATCTTGAGCGCGCGGGCCTGGTCCTTTTCATCCTTGATCTTGATATGGATCGCTTCGCGGTCCTTCAGACAAGAGGCAAGCTCCGGGACGGTCCCACTCGCCAGGATCTCGCCCTGATTGATCATCAGGACGCGGCTGCAAAGCATCGAGATCTCGGGCAAGATGTGCGTCGAAAAAATCACGGCACGGTTCTGCCCCAGCGCGCGGATCAGCTCACGGATCTCCTTGATCTGTGAGGGATCGAGCCCTGTCGTCGGTTCATCCAGGACCAGGACCGGCGGATCGGCCACAAGGGCCTGGGCGAGCCCGACGCGTTGCCGGTAACCTTTGGAAAGCCGTCCGATCAAACGGTGCCCAGAATCCAGCAGGCCGCAAAATGACATTTTACTCCGGACATGGCCGCGCAATTCATGCGCCGGCACGCCTTTGAGCTTCGCGACAAACCTTAGATACTCGATCACACGCATATCCGGATAAAGACTCACGGTCTCCGGAAGATAGCCGATGGCCCGCTTGGCCTTCTGAGGATGTTTGGATATATCGATCCCTTGGACCCACACGCGGCCGCTTGAGGGAGGAAAAAATCCGGAAAGGATACGCATGGCCGTCGTCTTGCCCGCGCCGTTCGGCCCCAGAAACCCGACGATCTCCCCTTCTTTGACGTCAAAGGAAACATCGTGGAGCGCGCGAAAAGAACCGTATTTCTTGGAGACGTTCTCGAATTGAATGAGACTGGAGAAATCGGGGTTATTCATGAAGAACATGTACTTGGTGCGGAGTACTTAGCACATGGCAAAAACCCGCATCCGTCATTTCCTCTCTCCATGAACTATGTACCATGTACTATGTACCGCACTCAATTTTAGCGAATTTTCGCTTGCCGCATTGCAGAACGAAGGACGCTCCGATCGTGATCACAGACTTGGGATCTGTGATCTTCTCGTGGCCGATCTTGACCCCTCCCTGTTCCATAAGCCGCCGGGCTTCCGATTTGCTCGTCACGAGCTTGGCTTCAACCAGAAGACTTACAATATCGATCGTCTTTTTTGCGATCTTGACAGTGGGGATCTCGTCCGGCATTCCCTTGTTCTTGAAGATATTATCAAATTCTTCACGCGCGCTGACACCTTCCGCATCGGAATGGAAAAACGACACGATCCGCTGGGCCAACCGGGCCTTCGCCTCCCGGGGATGCAGTTCCCCGTTTTTCAGACCCACAAGGACTGGCTCCACTTCTTTGGGAGAAAGCGCGGCGGCGTAACGATAGTAGCGTTCCATCAGTACGTCCGAAATCGACATCACCTTGCCAAACATCTCGCGCGGCGTATCCTGCAAAGCGATGTGATTGCCGAGGCTCTTGGACATTTTCTGAACGCCATCCAGCCCCTCGATCAACGGGAGCGTCATCACGACCTGGGGTTCCTGGCCATCGGTCTTCTGGAGTTCGCGCCCGACCAGAAGGTTGAACTTCTGGTCCGTCCCGCCAATCTCGATATCGGACTCGATCTCCACGGAGTCATGACCCTGCATCAAGGGGTAGAGAAGTTCCACGACCGAGATGGGGTCCCCGGCCTTGTAGCGCTTTGAAAAATCGTCGCGTTCAAGAATACGCGCCACCGTATATTGGGCCGTAAGCTTGAGAAAATCTTCGGGCCTCATCTTCCCGAGCCATTCGGAGTTGTAGCGCACTTCGGTTTTTTTCTTATCGAGAATGCGGAACACCTGTTCCTGATAGGTTTTGGCATTCGCCTGGACCTGCTCTTCGGAGAGCATCGGCCTCGTCTCGGATTTTCCGGAGGGGTCTCCGATACGCGCCGTAAAATCTCCGATGATAAAAACCACGGTATGCCCCAAGTCCTGAAGCGAGCGAAGCTTGCGAAGTGGGACGGTGTGTCCCAAGTGAAGGTCCGGGGTCGAAGGATCGGCGCCGTATTTGATGCGAAGAGGACGATTCTTTTTGATTGAAGCCTCAAGCTTTGCCGTCAGCTCACGTTCTGAGATGAGCTCGACGAGATTTTCTTTAAAAACCTCAAGCTGTTCCTGGACGGGTCTAAACATTCTGTAAGTCCTCGATTCATAAGAGGTTGGAAAGCGGGGACATTCTAGCAGGGGGGAACTTTAAAGAAAAGCACTTCGTACAGATAGGATGACGGATGTAGGATTTAGGATGCCGCCAGATTTATCGTCATCCATCCTCCAGCATCCTCGGTCACGGGGAATTTTATGCGGATTTCCCGAGTACGTAATTCCTCTGGAAATTGGCGACCAGCGTCTGGATCGCTTCGCCGGCCTGGAACATGAAACTTCCGAAATTGGCGTCGTTAACCCAAACGAAATCCGGGATCATTTCCTTAAGCGCGATCGCCATCGAGTCATTCGCATCCACGATCGCTTTAAATCTCAGCTCGCGACCGGCCCCGCGCTGGCGGACTTTCTCCTCCGCCATGAATGTTCTGACCCCGCTAGTATCGTCCGCTTTTAGTATTTCGGTTCGGCCCGCTTTCACAAGTTCAAAATTTACCTTGGCAAGCTTCGCACGATCCTCGTCATTTCGAACCAGGACCATCATCGGAGCATCACCAAAGATCGCGCGCAACGCCGCGACCGCAAAACGGTCGAACGCGAACGTCGCGCCGATGATAAAGGCGTCGGAGGTCTTGTTTTTCGTCTCGCCGAACACCCCACGGGCGGCTTTGACCTTCGAAGGATTCAACGTTTCAGGCTTTGACGCCAAAGTCACAGCATTTTGCTTGGCAAGGGCTGTTTCTGCCGCGTTCGCAAGAGAGATGCCGCTCACGCGTTCGATCACGCGCAGGCCCAGCGCGCCCGCTTGCCTGAGCGCATCCATGATCCGTAGCGCGATGACCCCGAACCGAAAATTCTGGGTTACGCTTTCCACAACCCATGGGTCCCGATACATCCCACGAATAGCAGCCACATTCCTCGGCGCCGCAGAATACACCACCTGAAGACTTGAGACTGGAGACTGTAGCCTGTTGCCTGTGGCCTGAATTTCCCGCACTTCGGAGCGGGCCAAAGCGGCTCTGGCAGCGTCGATCGCTTTTAGAATATTGGTACGATAAGGTTCGGCCAGTTTGAAAGCCTTAACACCCGCTTCGATCACATCGAGCCTCGCCCGGTTGCCAACTTTCGCTATGCGATCCACAAGGACAGTGATTGTCTGACCGCTCCCGTTTCTAAATAATTTCTCCGCTTCGGCGAGAACGGGATCTTCTTTTCGAACTTCCGAACGCAAAGTAACTTGACGTTCAGCAGTCCATGAGACCTCATAAACTCCGGTAATGTGCGGCGCCGCGTCCTCGGGCTTTTGATTCTCGCGCAGTCCGGTAATCATAAGATCAAAAGCATTGCCTTGGTCAAGAATGCTGGCAATTCGTCTGACAACCTCGGCCTCGGGAATTTCAAAGACAACCTTTGCCTTGTCAAAATCTAATCGTGTAATTTCACGGTTAAGAGCCTGTTGTGCCTGACCTATTCGCACTTCGGCACGGCTTACCGCTTCAAGAAGAATCTGCCTGACCTTCGGCAGGTTCGTCCCAAACTCCCTGCGCGCGGTCTGTTCTTTGGACCTTTGCTCAAAATAACGGGTAATACTTTCGATCAGCTGAAACGATTTTTTTTCCGCCAGCCATTGCTGCGGAATACTGACGATCCTCGCATAGCGGATAGAATCCTGGCCCACGACTTTACTGTTTTCATCCAGAGATATCCATTCCGGCCCGGGATGTACCCGTAGTTGATAAAAATAATTGGCTGTTTTAACTGCGGTCGAACCGTTTGATGCGGGCAGATAACGCCGTTGAAATGGCGTTTGTAAAAGGGCATGATTGATCGCGATAATCCGGTCACGGGGGGTTCCCCACAAATTGTTCAGATTAACAAATTCCGGCAGCGGTTTTGCTGACTGTTTCAGCATCTCCGCCAGCTCCCTGAATTGCTGGAGGATCTCAGCGCCGTTTGCGGTCCCGTTAGGGGCAGTGCGAAGGCCGCTTCGCGTTTCCGAGCGGCGATCAAAACCAGTTGCCAAGCTAAATTCCAGGGGATCCTTTTGAGTTCCAGCGCTTGGTCTGCGGATCACTTCAGGTGCAACAATGCTTACCTGAGTCCAGTTGCTTAAATCTTTTGTTAAATCTCGTAATGTCTTTTGGACGCCCGCATCCCGAATGTCGAGGGGCAAGGACTCCCATTGATGCTGTTCACCATTATATTCGCTGGACAGGATCGCGTTTTTTCCTGGAGGCAAAAATTTAAGACTATAATCCACCGGTGTCTCCCGCACTTCCGAACGCTTCTTGACCGGCGCTGCGGCTGTGGTTTGCGAAACGATCAGACTCGCAAACCCGTTCTTGGTCCATGCTCTTTTAGAATCAACAAACCAGTCTAAAAAGTTCTGGAGATCCTGAGGAACTGGCTTCTCTTGATTCGGCCACCAAAAATTGAGGCGCAAGTTAGGTCCTAACTGAAGCGTGATCTCTCCAAGAACTTCTCCGCGATTTGTCTTCAGATTAAGCGAGATTCTCTTTACGCCTTCTGTGTCTAACGAAGCGCCCAAGTTCAAAGAGTCCCGGGATGCAGGACTCATTTCCAGGATCACGGAGCCAAAATTAACTTTATAAACTAAACCTTCTACTTTCGTCTTCGGCCCAAAGGTTTTAATGCTCCGAATTTTTAACTGCGGCGCAAGATTCCTCACCTCCGAGCGGCCCAAGGCGCGCTTCCACCATGACTTTTTCGTTTGGGGTGCGGGAGTTTCATTCAAAGCAGGCGCGCCCCCAAATCGAGTTCCTCTAGCCGGTTGGTGGAAGGAGGGAGATAACAATCCAGGCGCTGGAGTTGATGCCGCTACAGAAGGTTGGGCAGCCACGGGAGAAGGGATCCTGAAAGGGGGTTGTGTGAAAGCAACCTGGGCTAAAACGAAATAAGGCGGTTTTTCGCCCGGTGCTATTTCTTGCTGGACAGACTGAAATTTTTCAGGCGTAATGAATTTAGCAAAACCATCGATGTCTACATACTCTCCTACTGTAAAAATACCGCTCGACTCCGCGATCCGGATCGATCCATCTTCTCTTTTCACTAAAAACGCTGCGACCGGAAATGGGTCCTCGTAGGTTTTAGCAGATTGACTATTGCCATAAGGATCAATGGTAATGAGTTCGGTTTTTGAAAGACCCGCACGAAAGATGATGGAGCCTCGAGGAGAAGTGTTGCGCAGTTCAATGGCCTCATCCGTAAGCACAAAACCCCAGAATTTAGGATCATTGGGGGACGACAAACCGTCCAAGCTGACCGCGCTCAGCCATTTATCCCCAGCGGCTGGCTCAAGTTTTTTAGCTCCGTCAAATTTCAGGATCGCGTTTTCGGCGAGCTCGTCAAAAAGTTTTCTCATTTCTTCAGCCGTCACATTCCGCACCTCGGCGCGTGCGGGAGCGGCAACGACGCTTTTCTGTGCGTCTTCAGCTTTTTGAACAGCAATATCAAGATTTTTTCCTGAAAACCGCTGTTTAAACTGAAACTTCAGCATCAGAGAAGCGATGGAAAGTTTATCCTCCGGCCTGGTTGGATCACGCCGGATCTCAAGATGAAGACCCAAGTCATCAATCTGATTTTTGACTAAAACATAACCCGCTTCTTCCAGTTTTGGGCGAGCCAATTGGTCTACAAAATTGGACGGATCCGCTTCCGCACGTACTTCCGAGCGGGCATGGAAAATCTCGACCGTGTTGACGCCTTTTCGAAGCTGATGACCACTGAAAGCAAATGAGTCTTTATGTTGAAACCCTTCGGGTCCAAAATTGATGGTCCTATCTTTCGCTTCTATTTCGCGACCATCCTGGGTAAGCAGAGGACCTTTCAAAACAATCTTCATGATCTTAGCGTCTCTCAGTACCCCTTCAGTTTTAAGCCGTTGGGCTAAAAAATCATTGACCGGAAGAAAATCGGCATTGACTTCAAGTGTTACGCTTGAAAGAATCGGTTCTCCCGCAACTGACATCTGGCTCACCGTTTGAGGCTTAGCAGTCGGCGTCGGCACTATCACAGAACTGATCTCGGTATATTTATCTTTTTCTCTGGCATACACCGAAAATGGGATGAACTTTACCGAGTTCCCTGTTTGCTTTTCGAATTCGAGCGAAAGTTTATGCTCGTCCTCGAAAACCACCACAAGAGGTTTTTCGCCATCCGCTTTTGGCACCGCCAACGCGAGAACGGGAATCGCCTTGCCGCTGAACCGCTTTGCGCCAAGTGCCGTAGGCGAAGGGATAATTTCCGTAAGCTCGGGTCCGAGACGAAACTCTGCACCGTTTGTGTGCTTGAGCACCACCGAATCCTGGTTGAGCTCCGTTTCCGTCGCGGGCGGGGTGTCAAAAAACCGGGAATCTGCCTTTCGGATCACCCATGCGCCCGCATCGACGGGGCTGTAGGCAAGCACTTGGGAGCGCGGTTGGGAAAAAGGCTCCAACGCGGCCGCTAATTTTTCCCCGATCTTTTTGATAGCTTCCAAATCAAAAGATTGACCGGTGCCCGGGAAATCGATCATCGCCGGAACGGCGTTCTCATCCGTTAAATCCTTGATGATGAGCTTGTCACCTTCGACCTGAAATTCCACTCTTGAGAGAATGCCGTGGGCTGTCCACTCATCAAGTTCCCGCTTGATATTTTTCACAGGCATGGCTTTTGCTTCCGATGACAAGGCGACAAGATTGCGAAAATTAAAAGCGTAGATCGCAAAATAGGGTTTATGGTCCCAGGTCTTTGACATCTTGGCATAAACACACTGCTCACCTTGCATTTTGACCGCGACCTCTTTCAGCGGTTCTAGGATCTCCGTTTGAATGGCTTGCCTCGCGGCGTCAATGTCCCCAAAGAATTCTTCCTGAGAGAGAAAGTCTCCGAAGAACTCTTGGTGGGAGCCAAAAACGACCTTGGCCTGCTGAAATCTCTGATCGATTGCCATGAAGGCTACTTTGATCCGGCCAAAAACTTTTTTGATCTCACCGGCTAACGCATGAGTCTCCGGTGCTTTTTCCATGAGCAAAAGCGCTGAAAGCGCGGGATAAAGGCCCGCAGCCAAGGAACTCGCAGTCTTGGTGGCCGTTTGGGAAAGCCACAGCGGGTCCTTTTTCAGTCCGTTTGTGGCATTATCCGTCATCTGAAGAAAATGGCCCAAAAGCGTTCCCAACGCCGCTTCTGTTTTTTGAAAGGCCGGCCATACGCTTTCCGGAGCGGTCGTCGTAACAGGAGCTGTGGCAGTCGTCACACCAGCCGGTGCTTTTACGACATTTTGAGGCGTATCTTTGAGAAGTTCTGCGAGAACGGTCAGGATCCGAGTCAGGTCGGTCGCCAGTTGATAAAACTCCTCCATGGACCGGATCTGGGCGAGATTCTGGAAATCGCTATGCTCCCAGAGATTCTTCCCGCGAGCCAATACGCCCTCTACTTTCGCATCCAGATAATCCGTGGCTCCTGCCACCTTCGTAGCATCGCCGGAATGTAACGCCTTAAGAACGCTTTCATCGATCACCGAAAACCCGCCCCGCACTTCCGAGCGGGCGGCTGCCGCGTTAACTTCCGAGATCAAGTTCGCCAGAACATGACGCTTCACACCATAGGTTTGGAAGAAACTAGAACCATCGGCTGCAAAAGATTGCTGCGTCCTGAAATCAAATTTGCTAATCCCGTCCTGCGTTAGCTGGATTCCTTGAATCATATGCTGGGTTTTGGCTGTGGTCCGAATGGAATTGGTGTCGGTTACGATACTATCTTTCACTTGCGTGGATTTTCCGATGCGGCGAGACAACGCTTCCGCCAGGATCTTGATCCCCGTTTCTATGATGTCGGATTCTCCCGCGCCGTTTCTGTAGAATTTTTTACCGTCTTTTAGAAAGAATTGCGGACCGAGCGAGTCCTTCCTTCCATAAAGGGCTCTTCCAATGGCGGCATTCGTTATATCGGGTTTTAGACCCAGCCAGGGATATTCCTTGCGCACCTGCATGTAAGCAGTGGCTACATTCCCCAAGGTTACATAGCCTTCTTCGAAAAACCAGAATTTTGAAAGCGCGATCACTTTGAGTAGATCTTCGGCGTCCTCGCTCAGTTTTTGCATTCGCATTTCCGAGCGTTGGCCGGGATTTAGAAATGCGGGGGGTTTCCTAGACTTGGTGATTTCCAAAGGAGTGTGCTCGCGAACGAACAGATTGGCGCGGGCCAGTGGATCCGCACGTTTCGGGGTCTTCTGCAGTTCGCGAATCAATGCCGTCGCACGCTCCTGGAGCACTTCGGACATTGCGATTTTTTCAAGAGCCGCGATAAGTTCAGGCGCCTTTAAGCCAGAAATTGCACCCTCCCGCAGCTCGGACCGGACGGAATTTAATGTAAGCGTTGCATTTTCCAGGATAAGCGGCGCAGGGCTTCCCTCTTCGTCTTCTTCGATTGTTACCGCATATCGCAAATCCCGCAATGCGGCAGGAGAAGGCCAAACCGGTTCAGTGGAGTGCCCTAAAAAAGGATCTAAGATGGGTAATATCAGATTGAGATTTTTTCCGGACGGCATTTTTTCCATCGCAGACTGAAGCACACTTACAATGACGCGATCAGTCGGCTGGTCAGGGCTTAATTTGCGAAGGGCATCCAAGAATTCCTTGTCGAGCGCTTGGTCTTGTTTTTCATCTTGGTGGAGCATAAAGAGCACTATCCCCCAACCTATCATAACAACGCCGGCCACTTCAAAATCCGGAAACAATGGCAGTCGAAGATGAGAAGAACTCGATGCCTGTTGGCGTTCGGCATTTTCTTTATCTATCTGCCTTTTTATCCTTTCCCGAAGCGCAGCTCCGGCCTTTTCCTGAACGTCCTTGCTCGGATCTTTTTGATACGCTTTGCCCAAAGCCGACAGCACATCAAGAGCCGGATCGCCATTGCCCATCGCGCCTAACGCCGTTGCTACCCCCTCGCGAACGGCAGGATCCGGGTCATCCTTTAGAGCTGTCAAGAGGACCGGATAGGCCGGTTTTCCAAATCTTTTCAGCGCTTCCGTAATGGCGGCATGGAACTGTTCCCGCTTTTTGGTGTTCTCAACAGAAAAACCGCCGACAGTCAAACCATAACCCTGGGCCAGCGCACGGACTCCCTCATCCTTATAACCGCGGAGAATGCCATTCATCAAATCGCGGAGCTTCGGTTCGGGATATTGGAGCCCCAGAACAAGGGCTTCCATCGCTTTTTTATGATTTTCCGGCGTCGGGTTTCTTCGGGTATTCGACAACGCCTCTTGAAAGAGAGCTATTTCACCGCCCGGACGCCATATTCTGTCGTATTCCCCGATTGCACGAAGGCTCTGATAATTAGAAAAGGCAGCTACCCCAAGGGCCGCCAGGACTGCCACGACGGATAATACCCAAACCAAACTCCTCCTTACTTCGGAGCGGGTGGCGGGGCGACCCTTCGAAAAAGGAACCATGACACCCGGCATTTTTTTCTGGAATCGCTGGATTTCCATTGGGCTCACGGGCGTATTTGAAGCATCGACCAATCTTAAAATGGGCAAATGTTCCAAAGGCTCGAGCTTTTTCACTTGGGTTCCTGCAATATGGAGGCTCCGCAAACCTTTCAAACTCTGAAGGGGCCCTAAATTCGTCAGGCCCTCGTTATTCGAAAGCACAAGTTTTGTGAGGTGAGGGAGACCGTTTACTCTCGCAGCCTGTTCACAAAAATTCAAAAGTTGCACATCCGTTAAGTTTGCTCCGCCAAGATCCAAAGTGTAAAAATCCGTGTTGAGGATCACAGAGAGCCGCTTGGCAGCAGCGTCAGGCGTGAATCCCAACGGACGCAAAAATTCTTTGACGCTCTCCATCTCAAGCCAAAGGGAGCTATTCTGGAGCGCCTGCGGCGTATGGCCACCAGGCCAAATCCGATCTAACCACCCACGAAAGCCCGTTTTGACATTCCGCACTTCGGAGCGGGAAACTTTTACTTTGGCTCCGGGCAGCAAAAGAAGATCCTGAAGTTCTTCGGCGACCAAGTCATAAAAAAAGCCTTCCCCAAAACCATATCGTTGGTTTTTCCATTCTGTCACCTGCCTTCTAACGCTTACGGGGCCGGTAACATAAATATGGAAAGCATCGCGAAGATCAACCGTCTTTGATACATGGCCTTTGATAAAATCCGCGAGTGGTATTTCCGACTGAACCGTGATTTCATCAGCACTTACCTCGTCCGTAAGACTGCTCCGCACTTCGAAATGGGAAACGGAAAAACGGAAGGATTTCGAGGGCTCCAACACCGTAAAAGTGACAACAAGTTTATTTTCAACAGGGTCGCCGTTCTTGATCAGCGTGAAAGTTTGGCCGTCTCGAAGACTTACTTCAACCCCTGGAACATCAGCCCCGGGACCCATTTCAAAAGAAAAACTTTCGTCGGCGCTGCCGCTCTCTGTCCACCGGACTTTGGTAGGCTTTACTTGGATGACATATTGAGGATTTTCTTCCGGAGCGTTGTCCGGATTCATACGAACAACCTTGGCCGTTACATCTTCGAACAGTGGAACTTCCCGATTCATTCTGGCATCAACACTCGTCCACATCTCGGAAGGGTTGATGCGTTCATCGTTCCCCGTTTCCCGTTCCCCGGTTGTTAATCCCCGTACTTCCGAGCGGGGCATGAAAGCCGCTGATGGTTGTCCTGCAAAACTTACCTTCGACACAACACGAAGGTGCTCCGCAAACAATGGCTCACTTTTAACCGCTTCCTGAAAACTCTGTCCCTTGAGCAGAGCTCGTGCCACTTCCGATACAAAAACCGGACCGACGGCAAGCATGATCACCCCATAAAAGCCACCAAACATTTTTGGATCAAATTCCGCCGTAGTAAACATAGGAGACCCATCAAACGGCGTTCCCCTGAAATGCGAAAGCACGACAAACTTAGGATATCGATTCTCATTGAGCGCAATCAAGCGATCAATGGGCCCGGTCGCTCCCAACATCAGAAAAGACTCTCCTATCCTTTGAGCCGCAACGAACGCCCCAAGGCCCAAAGCAGAAGGCGGGCGCAAAATACCCACAAAATCGCCTTTTTCTAAAAGACGTTTGACAAATTTTGCGGCATTCACCTGCGGAAACTCAGAAGGTGCCCCACCCCGCACTTCGGAGCGGGCAGAGGCTTGAGATTCAAAAGCAGGAGTCTTATTTGCATCCTTTGCCTGGAGCGCCTTTATTCTCGGCTGAAGGATCTGCTCGCTTATTTCATTCAAAGTCGTATAAGCCACCTTTTGGGAACTCCCCCAGTTGTCTGGGTCACCGAGGTTTTGGATCATTTCGTTCACTCTCTCTTGAACCGCCTTAAGAGCCTCAGGATGGCGGATGGCTTGCACCACTCTTTTGAATAGTCTCACCCGTACACTACGCTGAACAGATAAGCTGTTAAGAGAGCTCTCCCCGCCTTGATAGCTTCGATCTATTTCATTATCTAAATGCTTGATCTTTTCTATCATTTCTACGAGATCGTTGACAGACAACATTCCGCGCCGCGCCATTTGGACTGCCTTTTCCAAGTAAACTCCCCATCCATAGACAGAGGACACTATCTTTCGGACCAGGACCAAGCCGCCCGCCAGAACGAAAAGTGAAAATGCGAGAGGCCCGACGTCTTTAAGAGAAATGGGCTCTTCGGAATGTTCGAAAACCCTATAGAACAGCCACGCGGAAAAAGCCACGACGGGCAAGTTCAGTAAAAGAGTCAATAACCTGGCTTTCGCCGTATAACTCAGCTCAGCTTGGGTGCTCTCAGCGCCGAAACTACTTCGCGCCTCCGAGCGAATAGCGGGGGCAGCGCTGGCGGCCGCGATATTGATGGCATTTTTTAATGACGCTAGCGAATCTTCGTCGTCATGATAGAGCACATTCATCCTGAATCCACTTCTGCGATTAGAGACCACCATCGCTCCATTCCCTGGCCATTGAACCCGGACATCTTGCGGCATCCACGACGCTTGATTAATGTCTTGAGCCAATTCTGCTGTCGGAATCCTTACCTTACCCTGATGATCAAGCACATAGAGTCTATTATTTTCAAATTGTGGACTGCCAAGATAAGTCCCTTTGGATGACGATTGGCCAACGGAGACGCTCAAAGGGATCGCAACCTCAATCTCCTTGAAAGCACGCATCAGGGCTTGAAGCGATACTCGGTTTGAAAGATCAAAATGCTCCCGATCGAGAATTCCTCGGATGATTGACTGCTTTGACTTTGGCACTACATGGTCGGGAAAAGCCGCGAATTGAATCACTTGATCGATCGACACACCATTTTCGAACAATTCTTCCGCCAAAGGCAAAAGAGCCGGCGCAACTTCTCGGATTCCTGTTGCCCGGACCTCCGAGCGAGTGGTGGGCAACGCTGCCGCCGCAATGACCGGTTTCGTACCGCCCAGTTTCAGGATTTGATCGACCATTTCACCTGTCACCGGCATGGCAACTTCAGATCCGTCATTCGGTGAAAAACCCACAAATTTTTCCGCAGGCGCAACTCTTAAAGCTTCGCTTACGGCCATCCACGCCCGCCCAAATCCTTCCATCACCGGGTCATTTTCCCCGAAACCCTTTAGGGATTCTGCCACTGGAACCATTTCATTTAACGCCTGCTCAAAATTTCTTCCCTCGATCTCCCGAATAGCTTCTTCCAAAGAGCCTCTTGCCGCGGGCACTTTACCTGACACCCATCTCAACGTTGCAACGGCATCAGACAAAGAGAAGCTCGGTTGATGATTCCGCGCTTCGGAGCGGGAACTTACAACACGGGCTCTTGAAGATTTGACTGCCTGCTCTAAATCGTTGACTTGTCGTTCTTTTCTATCAATTCTTTGGCTAACTTCATCCAAGCCATCTTCTTCCGCGTGCAATCTTTTTAATCCTCCTTGCGCGCGGGCCAATTGTCTTTGTAGAACTTCCGTAACGTTTCCCCGTTGTTTCGTCCTCACTTCGGAGCGAGAGTTAGTGGATGTCAAAGGAGACTGATAACTGGCAATCTGTTCATCCAAATAATCCAGCGCCGCGATCTGCGCCGGGTCCTCTTTTTGGATCCTCTCGCGCATGGTCGCATCGCTGAGCATTCGCCTCACCTTTTTAAACTCATTCAACTGAGATTCGTTGCCACGCTGGCTCAGGTAACCGTATTCTCCCGGCAGGACCACATGCGGGGCTTCACGGTATTTATTGATCTCGTCGCTCAACATGGCCTGAAGCAATTCTAATTGGTAGGCCTGGCTTAATTCACTTCCTTTGGCCCACGCGACAACTGTTTCCAACCGACTGAGCGCACCCGGCTCCAGTTTTGCGGGCATCAACTCATCCTCATATCCCTCAGGATAATCGATCCGCCACCGGACATCCGCGGCGATGATCTCCTCAATACCGATCTTCGTTTCAAAGCCGAGTTCTTTTTTCGCGAGATCTGTGGACGCCTCCAGGACTGTGGGATCGCCGGAACGACGGTCGTCAAAAAGGATCTGCCCCTTATAGGTCCAGCCGGGTTTCTGGCGCGCGATTTCCCGGATGATCATCCGGGCGATCTCGAGATTTGAGACGCGTACACCGGTCCCGACATTGGCGGCCAGATAATGTTCCGTTCCCATTTCCCCTACTTTTTTTACTGCAAGCGCATGGACAACGGCCAGATCGGCAGTTGCGACATAATCGCGGTCATTGGTTCCGTCAGACGTCGGATAATCCCTTCCGAAGATCGTGATGTTTTTACCCTGTAAAATCAGATTAACAAAGATCGGAATGATGTGGGAAGGGTTGAGCCGATCATAGCCGCGTTCTTCTCCAAATTTTTCTATAAAGTTCGCCTGACGAGACGCATTCAAACTGACAAAGGCGCCGGCGGCATTGAAATAGCGCAGGGCCACGGCATGGAATCCGTGTTTTTTAACATATTCCTGGATCATTTTTTCCATGAGCCATTTGGTGTGGCCATAAGGACTGGTTTGGAGTTTCCGCGCATCTTCGTTAATCGGGGTTGTCTCGGGATCGCCATAAACCGCGGCGGAAGATGAGAAAATGATGTTCTTGACGCCCGCGATTCGCATCGCTTCAAGGAGGATCCCGGTATTCCGGACATTATCCTCGTAATATTTGGAGGGATTCGCCACAGACTCGGTGACCTGGATATCCGCGGCGAAGTGGACTATGGTATCGATCTTTTGGTCTCGTAAAACGCGGACAAGGTGTTCACTGTCTGCAATATCGCCTTCTTCAAGCTTCACACCCGTGGGTAATGCCTTAAGATGGCCGGTTGTCCGGTTGTCATAGATCACCACTTCATAACCGAGTCGCTTCAGCATCCAGGCGGTGTTGCTGCCGATAAATCCCAAACCGCCGACCACACATACCTTTTTTCCTGTTCCGAATTTTTCCTTGGGCATCGCCCATCCGTTCGGAGAATCCGGATTTGTCGTAGCCCGCTCATCCCACTGCTCAGCAAGGATCGCAAGATGGATCTTCTGCAGTTCCTCGCGCACACGCTCGTCGCTGAGGCGATGAAACTTCTCGGATCGCTTCCAGTCCTTGAGGTCCTGTTGGAGCACTGCGAGCTGTTTCGGATCTTTTTTTAGCAATTCGATCAGCTGATTCTTGATATCCGAAAGCCTTCCCCATGCCGCGCTCTGAAGTTCTGCGAACGACTGGTGCCGATGTTCGACATGCCATTGCAGCTTATTCATAGCAAAAACCAGTTCGATCAGGGCATGAGCGATATTTCCATTCCGAAGATCCCCCATAAAAAACTCATTGAGAGATGTTTCTATCAACCTATAAACCGAGCCCGGCTGCGTATCTAAATAAAGCTCAGCTTTTTCCAACGCCATTTCGATGGCGCCGGAAGCGGCATCAATCAATGCTCGCTCCACCGCCTCATTTCGCACTTCCGAACGGGCGGGTTGGACAAATAGGGCAGGCTGGGCTATAATTCCGAAAGAAGCGGCAGACGTCAGAAAATCGGCAAAGGAGACACGGTCATGAAATACAAGATAGTTTTGGAGGAGGAGCAGGAAGGCGGTTATTCCGTTTACGTTCCCGAACTCCCCGGATGCGCCTCGCAGGGAGAAACCCGCCAGGAAGCGATCAAGAACATTAAGGAAGCCATTCATCTTTACTGCTGGTCCGTGAAGCAGGACCGCGAGTCTTTGCAAAAATCCCACGTGATGATCCGCGATATTTCGGTCCCCTTTAAAACCTGATTCATGCCCTTCATTCCTCAAGTCAACGGCAACCGCGTGATCCGCGCCCTTCAAAAAGCCGGGTTCATTCTTTTGCGTCAATCCGGCAGTCACGCCATTCTGCGCCACCACACCGATCTCAGCCGCCGCGCCATTGTCCCGGTTCATGGTTCTAAGACCATCAAGTCCGGCACTCTTCGCGCCATCCTTCGCGGCGCTCGCATCGCCCCTGAGGACTTCGCCGACTTGTTGAAGTGAATTATTTTCCCGCACTTCGGAGCGAACGGCGTTGGTGGTTTGGATGGGCCCTGTTTTGCCGTTTAGCCAAGCATAAACCTCTGGCCTGAATTCAAGAACAGGCTCGCTCTTTACAAATCGTATAGAAATTGGGCGGGCCTCATCGAATTTCTTGCCATCCTTTTGAGAATCGAATTTTTCTCCGTTCGCGGTGATTTGAATTCTATCCTTTAAAAAGGTGACTCGCCATGAACGATGGCTGAAAAATGCGCCACCCCCCGTTTGAAATGTGTAGGACATTGAAACCGCTTCCGATTCGTCAAGCCTCAAAACCCAATCAGTATTGCTATAGCCCCCCTCCGCAGGGTCTCCCTCCCTTAATGCGAAAGAAATAGAAACGGGATTTGTGCTAACGATGGCTTTGTCGCTATATTTCGCGTGGATAAGGGTAGACACAATGTTTCCATCATGATGCAGAATTTGAAAACCTTCCGCCGGATTCTTGGCAATCTCCCAGCGATGGTCTTGAATATTTCCCGCTGGTCGCGCACTTTCGGACGCCTGGCTGCGTGCCTCCGAATGGGCAAGAGCAGTAGTGCCAAAAACGGAATGGCCAAAGGCGGCGGAAGGGGCCGGAACAAGTTCACCGCGAGTCACTGCGATACCCGCGGCCACTTCGTCAAGATGCTGTTTGATCGCATCGGCATCGCGGCCGAATTTGGCGCGAACAACATTCGTGATCGGTAAAACGTATCCGGAAAGCGTTTCGCGCGCCGTGGCGAAGGAGGATTCGATGGTAGCGCTGCCTTGCAGCTCGGGACTCGGGACTCGGGACTCGGGACTCGCTTGGATTCTTTGTTTTTTCGAGGTACGAGTCCCTAGGGACAAGGCCCCGTCTATGTGAAGCATATTCTGAATATACGCCTCATGACCTTGGTCATCCGCGCCGGTAAGTTTGGGAGAGATCAACGCATAGGAATAGTCCTTGCTGGAGAAGTATTGATAGAAGGGCTCGGCATGGAAACCCCCGGTGATCACCGCGACTTTCGTGGCGCCGGTCTCCTGGATGCGCCTTTCAACCATCTTTTCCATCACGCCATCGCGTTCCTTAACGCCCTCGTAGAACTTCATGGCCTTATCAAACAGCATGTCGAGATCTGCTACGTGCGTGAATTGAACATTCCGCACGCGGGACTCGTTCCTAGGAACTCGGGACTCGTTTTGGTTCCTCGTTTTAGCGGGTCCCGAACCCCTGCCGCCGATTTCGATGAATCGTGCACTGATACTAGATGGCTTCAAACGAGTCCCGAGATGCGAGCCCCGAGCCCCGAGGATTACTTCATAATCCTCCGGCGTGAGTTCCAGCGCGAACAACTTTTGAAGCAGGCGATGATCGATGAGAAGCGCGATAAGTTTTTTCTCTTCTTTGGTCCGGGTCAGTTTCTCAGCAAGGGTATCTGAAAGTTTCTGGACTTCCCGCATGAGGCGGTCCGCTTTGAGTTCGCTCTGAAGAAGCAGGGTCCCGATCACGCAGCGGACATTGGGGAAAGCCTCATAATTAAAATTTTCCGGCAAACGCCGGACCATGTCCTCAAAAAGCAGGCTGGTTTCGGGGTCGGGAAGCTGTTGACTCATCGAATCGTTGCGAAGCAGCGATTCGATTTGACTGAAGACCGGAGACTGGAGACTAGAGACTTTGCTTTGGCTTTGGTCTGTGGCCTTCTTCGAAGGTAGAAACCTTCGAATCGCTTTTAGAAATTCCTCCCGTTCTTTCGGGAACTTCTGGCGGTCCCACTTCGAGGAAAGCTCCTGGATCTTGAAGAAGCGGACCATCATGGGCCAATCGAGTTGATACGCGGGTGAAGCCAGGTCGATCTCAAGACGCTTGGCGGCTTCTTCTTTCAGATTGGCGAGCCAGGTATCGAGCGGGATCTGGTTTTTCTCAAAAGCCTCGACGCGCCGGAGGAAATTACGAAGATCTTGATTAAGGAGCTGCGAAGCAAGACGCTCGATCTGGAGGTCCATATCGCTCAAGAACTGTTCTGTTTTCTTCTTTTCATTCAGCACATCCACGAACGACGCACGGTTCGCGTTATACGCCCCGGCGTTCTCGATTCCGTAGGCGCTTGCGTCTTCGGAAGACCGGAGGATGGAGATTGGAGACTTTTGCTTGATGGTTTGCGATTTTTCAAACTGCTTATCCAGCAGATAAAGTTCCGGTCCTTTCACCAGGGCCTGCCTCGTGAGTTCGTCGGCAATGGCCAGGGTAAGTTTTTGATCCTTCGGGAAAAAATTCAGGATCCCGGGCTCAAGCTTGAAAGCGCTGCCTTCGACAAGGACGGTCTTCACTCCGTAATTCTTATCAAGGTAATGAAGAAGGGACTGGATCTGTTTCTGCGACTGATAGTGGCCGTGCGCGGTCTGGATGTGGAAGATCGCGGGGCCCTGGCCCGCATTAAAATGTTCGAGCTTTCCTAATTCTTGAGGAATGGCGACGCGAAGGTTCTCGTCCAGCTTGAGCTGGTACGGTAGAGACACTTCAGCTTGTCCGCCAAGGCCTTGGGGCGGAACACTGGCTGCGGCAAACGCGTTGGGAGAAATGCCGAGGCTTGTGATGAAAAAAGTGAAAACAGTGAAGGCGGCAATGAACGTCCTGAATGTCTTATGCGAGTTCATCAAGGGGTCTCTTTGTGTTCGAATTTTGATGATTTCAAAAAAGATTTCATCTAAATTTTCTTGGTCCTTACAAAGTTGTCAGAAATATAACTTATGATTCTCAGGAATGCAAGGGAGCGAAGCTAAAAATTTGAAGTTTTTTTAATGCAACATGCCTGTTTGTAACGACTTGCAAAAGCCCTTCCCTATCACTTGCAGGATATAGCGATTTTTATCAATCGCATGTCGCATATAGTATGTCGAATGTCGCACTGTTTCGTATGGCGGAAGGCGTACGGCGAAAATCCTGCTTGGCGTAGTGCCGTACTCCGTACACCTTACTCCTTACAAGGTTTTAATTTGTAATTTAGAATTCAAACCGTTGTGATATAATTCCGCCATCATGATTATTATTTGTTATATGGAATCGGGAAATCATGATTGTCCTGACTTCCTTAATTCAAAAGAAATTTTAATGAGAGTCAGAGCCTATGTCTGAAATTCATGCCAGCGCCATTATCGGAAAGCAGGTTGAGATCGGGATGAATAACACGATCGGCCCGAACGTCATGGTCGATGATGGGGTAAAGATCGGTTCTCACAATAAGATCCTGGCCGGCGCTTTCCTAGCCCGGGGGACCGAGATCGGGAATTACAACACGATCCACATGAATGCCGTAATCGGCCATGAGCCTCAGGATCTCGCCTATCAGGGCCAAGCCACCTTTACCAAGATCGGCTCGAAGAATATCATCCGGGAATTCGTCACGATCCACCGCGGCACCAAAGAAGGCACGGCCACTGTGATCGGCGATTCGAATTTCCTCATGGCCTATTGTCATATCGCGCACAATTGCCTGCTGGGCAATCACATCATTATGGTGAACCAGGCATCGCTTACCGGCCACTGCGTGGTGGAAGACAAAGCGTTCCTTTCCGGGATGACCGGCTTCCATCAATTCACTCGCATCGGCACACTCGCCATGGTAAGCGCTCTCACCGCCATCAATAAGGACATCCCGCCTTACGTGATCTGCGGCGGACGTCCGGGTGTGGCGCAAGGGATCAATGTGGTGGGCATGAGACGCGCGGGGATCGGTCCTCAAGTGCGCGCCGAGATCAAGGAAGCTTATAAATTACTTTATCGTTCCGGCTTGAACGTAAGTCAGGCGCTTGCGGCCATCAAAAAATCCCTCAAAAGCCCGGAAATCGTCCACATGGTCGAATTCATTGAGGCCTCCAAGCGCGGAATACTGGATGGCTCGGCAGTAGAAACACTTTCCCACCGGAAGAACCGCAATACCGAAGAAAATCTTACGGAAGTCGAAGAAGCCTGCTGAGTACGGCGTAAGGTGTATGGAGTACGGCGAAAAAATCCATCCAAATCAAGGCACAGGGAATTACTCTTACTTTGCGCCGTACGCCTTACTCCGTACGCCTTACACTTTTTTCAGAATAAGAATGGAATTTTTGCCGCCGAAACCGAAGGAGTTTTTCATCGCGATCGTGATCTTGGCTTTGCGGGCCACATTGGGGACGTAGTCCAGGTCGCATTCGGGGTCTTTGGAGTTGTAATTAATGGTGGGTGGAATCAACTGATGCTCCATGGCAAGGAGCGTCGCAATAAGCTCCACGCTGCCGGCCGCGCCGATCAAATGACCGATCATGGATTTTACGGAACTGATAGGGATCTCATAAGCGCGCGGGCCAAAAACCTTTTTGATGACCAGGGTCTCGGTCTTATCGTTCAGGGACGTTGAAGTCCCGTGCGCATTGATATAGTCGATCTCTTTAGGGTCGACTCCCGCGTTCTCCATCGCAAGTTGCATGGCCCGGGCCGCTTCGGTCCCCTCCGGGTCCGGCGCCGTCATGTGATACGCGTCACAGGTCATGCCGTGGCCGAGGATCTCCGCGTAAATATGCGCTCCCCGTTTTTTCGCATGCTCGTACTCTTCCAGAACCAGCATCCCCGCTCCCTCTCCCAGGACGAACCCATCGCGGTCCATGCTGAACGGGCGTGAGGCTTTTTCGGGTTGATCGTTCCGGGTTGAAAGCGCGCGCGCCACGCAAAAAGAGGCCACGATCCCAGGAAAGATCGTCGCTTCCGCGCCGCCCATAATCAGAAAATCCAAGTCTCCGCTTTGGATGGCATCAAAGGCATAACCGCAGGCATCCGACGCTGAAGAACAAGCCGTCGCGATCGAAAAGCTCGGACCTTTCACGCCCAGCTCGATCGAAACATTTCCGGCACAAGCGTCCGGAAAAGAAGCAAGCGCCGTAAAAGGATTGAGCCTCATCGGGCCTTTCTTCAACATCACCTCATGCTGCTCGAGAATGAAACCCACGCCCGCCAAAGCCGCGCCGATGATGACACCAGTCCGCTCGCGGACCCCGGGCTCTTGGAGATCAAGCTTCGCATCCTCAACGGCCATCTTGGAAGCCACGACCGCGAACTGCGTGGTGCGGTCCATGCGTTTGAGTTTTTTGGGGAGGATATAAGCGGACGGATCGAAGTTTTTGATCTCGCCGGCAAAATGGGTAGTGAACTGGGAAGTGTCAAACGCGGTGATATTGGAAACACCGCTCCGGCCCTTGGAGATGGAATCCCAAAAAGCTTCTTTCCCGAAGCCGACTGACGAGACGACCCCCAGGCCCGTGATGACGACTCTGCGGTTTCTGGGGCTCGTCATCGATCGATTTTAATTTAGGCCGTGATCGGCTCGTGCTTGCAGCTTAACGCGATCTTGCGCCCTTCATGGTCTACGTTCAGGATACTGCAGCGAAGCGTGTCCCCTACATTAAAACGCTTCGCGAGGTCCTGGGCCGAGCAATCCGGGATCTCGGAAACATGGATCAGCCCTTCGAGGCCGTTGTCCAGTTCCACGAAAACCCCGAAATTCACGATCCGGGTGACCTTGCCCTGAAGTTCAAGACCCGTGAGGAGATCCTTGGTGAGTTGGGTCCATGGATCGTCGGAGAGCTGCTTCATGCCTAGCGAAATCTTCTTCGCCTCGACATCCACCGCGAGGATCATCACCTGCACGGTATCTCCTTTTTTGAGGACATCGGCGGGTTTGGCGACCTTGTGGGTCCACGAAATATCGGACACGTGGAGCAACCCTTCAATGCCGGGCTCGAGTTCGATGAACGCGCCGTAATCGGTAAGGTTCCGGATGGTCCCGGTCACGCGGCTGCCGACCTGGAACTTGTCGGAAACGGTGGTCCAGGGATTCTCCTGTGCCTGTTTCGCGCCCAGCGAGATCTTTTTCGCGGCCGTATCGAGGCTCAGGATCACAACATCCAATTCCATTCCGATCGAAAGGATTTCGCTCGGATGATTGACGCGCTTGGTCCAGGAAAGCTCACTGATGTGGACCAACCCCTCGATGCCGGGCTCCAGTTCCACGAAAGCACCGTACGGCAGGATATTGACGACCTTGCCGTGGACCTGATTGCCGATCGCGTAACGCTGATCGACCGTGCCCCAAGGGTCCGTCCCCTTCTGCTTAAGACCGAGAGAGATCTTCTGCTTGACCTGATCGATCGAGATCACAACGACTTCGATGTCATCGCCGATCTTCACAAGGTCAGAAGGGTGCGAAATGCGTCCCCAACTCATGTCGGTGATATGAAGAAGACCATCGAGGTTTCCGATGTCGATAAAGACGCCGAAATCCGTGATGTTCTTCACCTTCCCCTTCACGAGCTGACCGACTTTCAAGGTGCTCAGCTTTTCCGTGCGGGCTTCGTTGCGGCTTTTTTCAAGGAGATCCTTGCGCGAGACCACGACGTTCTTGCGTTTATGGTTGATCTTGACGACGAGAAATTTGCTCTGCAACCCGAGGAACATGTCCTGGTTTCGGACCGGCTTGATGTCCACGAGCGACGCTGGCAGGAACGCTTCCATACCGATATCGACCATGAAACCGCCACGCACTTTGCGGGTGATGCGTCCGTCCACAATGGCGCCTTCGGTGGCGTTGGAGAGAATATCGTTCCACGTTTTCTGTCGATCGGCTTTGCGCTTGGAAAGAATGGCAGTACCTTCCACATCATTAAAACCTTCAAACAGCACCTCCACCTCCGACCCGACGGTCAGAAGTTCCGGCTGGGGAAACTCATCCTTGGCCAGAATGCCTTCGGCCTTATAGGCGATATCGACCACAATATCGCGCTCGTGGACCGCGATCACCGTGCCTTTGACGACCTCACCGATCTTGATGTCCTGAAAAGACTTCTCGTACAGCTCTGAAAACGTGGATTGCATAATAGGGAAAACCTCCTTGAGAGTCCCCTTCTCATTGGGATTGCATGAAAATGGGGGTCCGCACCGTTTTTCCCTCTCAGCTTGACTCATGGCCAAAACTGAAATCGATGCGAACACGCGGAGTATAACACATCTCCGGGTTTTGGGAAGAGAATTTTTAAAAGAAGTACTGCGAAAGGCGTACGGATCAGAGCGTTTGTCTTTTTTTTTGCGCCTGATCAAGGAACCAGGCCAGCTTTTTGGGATCCCGGCCCTGAAGAAGTTTTTTGAATGTCCCAAGTTCCTGCTCGAAGCGGCCCAGGACATCCAGCATAACTTTCCGGTTCGAAGAGAAGATCGGCTGCCAGATGGATGATGACGCGGCGGCAATGCGCGTGGTGTCACGAAAACCGGTCGAAGCTACCTCAAGAGCGGAGGCCGACACCGTGTGCATCAGGCAAACCGCGATCGCGTGCGGCAGGTGGCTCACCTCTCCCACGAGCCGGTCATGCAATGCCGGGCTCATCTCCAGGATCCTGGACGAAAGCCGGGCCCAAAATATCTTCGCTTGTTTGTAACTTTTCGCGCAGGTCCTGGAGTCTCGCGTCAGCAGCACTAGGCCTCCACGATAGAGAGCCGGGTTCACAGCTTGTATCCCCCGCTGGTGGGATCCAACCATCGGATGGCAACCGACAAACGAAAAATTCTTCCAATGGTGCGAGCCTGCGGCTTTTAGGACAGATACCTTGACGCTTCCGACATCCATGACTAAGGCGCCTTTTGCGCAAATCTTGTCGATCGTCTTAAGGTAAGGCATGAAAGTATCGACGGGCGTGCAAAGCACCACGAGGTCCGCACCCTGAGCCCCGAGCGACACATTCCGTGTGGCTTCATGGACCCATTTCTTTTTCCTGGCGAGCGCAAGGGCTTCGCGGCTTCGGCTGATCCCGGTGATCCTGGCCTTGGGAAATTTTTTCCGGCACGCCGCAGCGAGCGAACCGCCCATGAGGCCGAGACCGATAATAGCGATCTTTTTAAATTTTACGTTTTTCATAATTTGATTTCACTAACCACCCTTTGAGACTCGGGACTGGGCCTCGGGACTCGAAAAAGCAAGGAACCTAAACGAGTCCCTTTTGATTTTCCGAGTCCCGGATTTTAAATGTCTCTCCCCACCGCATGCGCGATGAGACGGACTTTTTTCATCATGTCGTCGAATTGCTCCGGCAGCACCGATTGTTCTCCGTCACTTTTGGCTTCTTCGGGATTGGGATGGACTTCGACCATCAGTCCGTCACAGCCCGCCGCGACCCCGGCCATACCCATGGGCGCTACAAAATCACGATACCCGGTCCCGTGCGAAGGGTCCACAAGCACCGGCAAATGGGTCTCCTTTTTGAGTACGGGAATGGCGTTGAGATCCAAAGTATTGCGCGTGGAGGTCTCGAAGGTGCGAATGCCGCGCTCGCCGAGCATGACCTTGAAATTCCCCTTGGAAAGCAAGTATTCCGCAGACATCAGGAGGTCTTTCACCGTGGCGGCAAGCCCGCGCTTCAAGAGCACTGCTTTTTTTGTCATCCCGCATTCCTTCAGAAGATCAAAATTCTGCATGTTCCGCGCTCCGATCTGAAGCATGTCCGTATATTGGGAGACAAGCTCCACCTGACGCGTGTCCATCACTTCGGTGACGACCAAGAGCCCGACCTCGTCGGCCACTTGACGCAGGTATTTCAAACCCTCCTCACCGAGTCCCTGGAAGGAATAAGGCGATGTGCGCGGCTTAAAAGCCCCGCCGCGAAGGAAGGTTGCGCCGGAACGCTTCACGGCCTTGGCGACACTTAGAAGCATGTCATAATTTTCCACGGAGCACGGCCCGGCCATCACGACGATCTTTTTGCCGCCTACTTTCACGCCGTTGCCCATATCGAACTCGGTGTTCTCGGCCTTGTAGTCGCGACTTGCGAGTTTGTAAGGCCTCAAGATCGCCATCACGGACTCAACGCCCGGGAAAACTTCGAGCGGCTGGACCTGGAGCTTTTCTTCGTCCCCGATCACGCCGATCACGGTGCGCTCAATACCGCGCGAAACCTGCGGCGTAAGGCCGAGCTCCCGCACCTTTTGGCAGATATGTTCCAGTTCTTGCGGTGTGGCTGTTTTCTTTAAGACGATGATCATATTTTAAAACTTCCTCATTTGGATGACGAATGGAGGATGATGACAAAAAAACTGTTTGCTACATCCGTCATCCTTCCTCCATCATCCTGTTTTTTTTGAAAGATACGCCTTCAGTAAGCTGATCAACTGCGCATTCTGACTACGACGGCCGATCGTGATACGGATCCAGTCCGGCAGTTTGTAGGCGGCCATCGGCCGGACGATCATGCCCTGCCGGAGCAGGTACTGATAAACCTCTTGGCCGTCGGCCTTTATATGAACAAGGATAAAGTTCGCCTGGCTGGGCAGGTATTCGAGCCCCAATTGTTTGAGCTTACGATAGAAAAATTTCCGGCCGCGGACCACGAGCCACTTTGTGCGCCAAAGAAAGAACGAATCATCCAGCGCCGCCACGACCGCGGCCTGCGCCACCGAGTTCACATTGAAAGGCTGGCGCACTTTATGGAGATATTGAACCATTTCTTTGGAAGCCGCGCCATAGCCGATGCGCAACCCCGCGAGGCCATACGCCTTGGAAAACGTCCGCAAGACCACCACATTCGGCCGCCCGGCCTTCACGTACGCGAGCATCTTGGGAAAATCTTCGGCCTCCACAAAATCCACGTACGCTTCATCGAAACACACGACCACATGGTCGGGGACTTTGGAAAGAAAATCCTCGACTTCTCCAGCCGTCACATAAGTTCCGGTCGGATTGTTGGGATTCGCGATAAAAATAAGCTTGGTCTTCGGCGTGATTGCCTGCAGGATCCCATCAAGGTCGTAACGGTAGTCCTTCATCGGCACGGCCTTGAACGTTGCGCCGCAGACCTGGGAAAGGATCGGATAGACCAAAAAGGTCATTTCCGAAGAGATCACCTCGTCGCCTTCGGACAGAAAACCGCGGGCCAAAAGTTCGATGATCTCGTTGGAGCCATTCCCGAAAATGAGGTGCGCCGGATCGAGATCCAGCTCCTTCGATAAACGGGTTACAAGGTAATAGCAGCTCCCTTCCGGATAGAGATGCACCTCCCGGATCGCCTTACGCATCGCGCTGATCGCCTTCCCCGAAGGTCCGAGAGGATTCTCGTTGGAAGCGAGCTTGATGACACTGCGGATCCCGTACTCCCGCTGAAGCTCCTTGATCGGCTTCCCGGGCTCGTAAGGCCTGATGTTCTGGATGTGTTTTTTAAATGGAATCATATGCTTGCTAGACCTCTTCGGACGTTATCATGCGTAATCTTCCCTTTTCAAGAATCAATTTCCAAGACCCAAATTACAAACAATCTCAAAAATCCAAGAACCAAGATCCAAACGTTTTGGGTTTGGGAATTTCGAATTTGTAATTTGTTTGGTTCTTGTTACTTGGAGCTTGGAATTCAGTCCTTGGTGTTCCCCGCGGTGGGATAGGAACCCAGCACTTTGAGGAACTTGACTTTTTTTTCCATCTCCGCGAGCATTTTGCGGACGCGCGGGTCCTGCACATGACCCTCGAGATCGATGTAGAAATAATAATCCCACGCCTTTTTTTTGGAGGGACGCGATTCGATCTTGGTCATGTTCACACGGTATTTCTTGATCGGCAAAAGCATCTCATAAAGCGCGCCCACCTTGTCGCGGACCGAGACGAGGATCGAGGTCTTGTCGCTTTTCGTCTTCGCCGGGATCTGTTTGGCGATCACAAGAAAACGCGTCACATTGTTGGAAAAATCCTGAATCCCTTCCGCCAGAACCGGAAGGTTATAGAGCGTCGCCGCGAGTTTCGAACCGATCGCCGCCGCGCCGTCTTCATCCGCTGCGCGCTTCGCGGCTGCAGCCGTACTCGAAGCCTCCATGAGTTCGGCGTGATGGAGATGTGACTCCAGCCACATGCGACACTGTCCGAACACTTCGGCCTTGGAATAGACGCGCTTGATCTGTTTCATATTCGGAACATTCGACATCAGATTGTGCGCGATCTCAAAATAGATCTCGGAGCAGATCTTGAGGTCCGAATCAATGAACATATCCAGCGTATGGCTTACGGCCCCATCAATGGAATTCTCGATCGGAATCACGCCGTAATCCGCGCGGCCTTGTTCGACCTCGCGAAACACCTCCCCGATGCTCGCGCAGGAACGGTACTCCACGCTCGAACCAAATTTTGAAAGCGACGCAAGATGCGTGAAGGTCGCTTCCGGCCCGAGGTACGCGATCGCGAGCGGTTTTTCCAGCGCAAGCGCCGCGGACATGATCTCCCGATAAATGGATTTCAGGGCATCCTTCGGCAAAACGCCTTTCCCCGCCAGGACATCGATCTTCCGGTAGATCTCGCTTTCGCGTTCTGGAGCGTAGATCTCCTTACCGGCCTCGGTCTTTTTTTTGCCGACTTCGCGCGCGAATTCCGTACGCTCGTTCAAAAGCCCGATGATCTTTTGATCCAGTTCGTCAATTTTCTTGCGTAGTTGGCTCAGCTCCATGTCAATGGTTTTCCTCGCTCTCACTGGGTGTCGCCTCTTCCGCCGTTGGCCTGTCCCCGGACAGGTCTACCGGAGCTTCGGAAGTTGGCGCTAATTCTTCCTGCTGTGTTTCGCCTTGCGACGCACCTTCTTGCTGCGGCACGTCCACGATCTTCTTCGTTCCGATCAATTCTTCTTTTTTCACCGAACTGTCCACCATCTGACGGATCTCATCAATGCTCGGAAGGTCCACAAGTGCCTTGAGACCAAAATGCTCGAGGAATTTTTCCGTGGTCCCGTACATGAACGGCCGTCCGGGAACTTCTTTTTTCCCCACGATCTTAATGAAATTCTTTTCCATGAGCGTGTTCAGCACACCACTCGTGTCCACTCCACGTAAGGCCTCGATCTCAGCACGCGTGAGCGGTTGCTTATAAGCCAGGATCGCCAGCGTCTCAAGCGCCGACTGCGTCGCCTGGCGGGCTTTGCGCTGCAACTCGATCTTCAGGATCCACGGTGCAAATTCTCTCCGGGTCGAGAGCTCATACCCGCCCGCAATCTCCAAGAGCTCAAAACAGTGTTCCGTCTTCCGATAATCTTCTTTCAATTCCGCCACGATCTTCTCGATCTGAGTCACGGTCAAGATTTTCGTGACTTTGCGGATCTCGGCCGGCGTCAGTGGCTTCGAGGACGCGAAAATGAGCGCCTCCACCACCCGCTTGGCCTTCGCCGGATCCCGGAGGTCCTCTTCGCGCAACGATTCGATCTGGAATTTTTGGGCGCCGGTCAGCTCCTCAAGAGCGTTCTTCTCCTCGAGCTGTTCCTGGATCTCCTGATCCAGCTCCTTGCGCAAGGCCTTGAGTTTGGCTTGTTTTTCCCGTTCCTGTGCCGCAGTCATTTTCATGATTCAAATCCTGTGAATTTTAGACGGAATCTTCTTTTGAGAAATCGTTATACTAATTCTCTTCCCGTTTTTCAATGACGATCTCGCCAAACTGCTTATCCTGGCGCACCCAGGCGAAATGCGTCCTTACAAGCTCGAGGATCGCAAGGAACGTCGCAATAAGTTCGTTCCGCGTCCAGCGCTCCGAAAAAAGATCGTTAAAGGAGACCTTTTTTTTCTCGACGAGATAGGCTTGGATCTGGATCATCTTCTCTTCGATCGAGATGACCTCTTCAAAAACCTCGTGCTGATTTTTGGTATCTTTTTTTGCGAGCACATTCTGGAACGCAACGATGAGGTCAAAAAAGTTCGCGCTGAAGGTGTCGACCCCCACGTCTTCGGGATCCAGTTCCCCCAAATAATAATCCGTGATCTGGCGTGTGAACACCTTGCCGCGTTCGGTCTGAAGAAGCCCGAGTTCCTTGGCCGCTTCCTTAAAGGCCTGATATTCGAGAAGTTTGCGCACGAGTTCCGCGCGCGGATCCTCGCCTTCGCCCTCTTCCTCATCCTTATCCGTGGGAAGCAGCATCTTGGACTTGATATAGATGAGCGTTGCGGCCATCACGATGAACTCGCCCGCGACCTCAAGGTCCAGCTGCTTCATCACTTTCAGATAATCTAGATATTGCTGCGTGATCTCCGCGACCGGAATGTCATAGACGTTCATCTCGTTTGTCTTGATGAGGTCTAGAAGAAGATCGAGCGGCCCGTCATAGACTGCGATCTTGACATGAAGGGGGTCATGCTCTTTCGCGACCACCGGAATAAGCGGGAGCGGAGAGAATTCTGCCGGGGGCGTCGTGGGAGAAGCTACGACACCAGACCCATCGCCTGCAGGGTTTCCTTGAGGGTTTGGCTCGCCACTTCCCGCGCCCTCTTGGCCCCCCGGTCGAGGATCTGTCGCATTTCCGTTTTTTTCTTCATCCATGATTCACGTCTTTCCCGTATCGGGTCCATAAATCCGTTCAGTTTTGCAGCCATTTCCATTTTACAATCCACGCAACCGCGGAGTGCGTTCCCGCATTCATGCGCCACCGTGACCGCCTGATCCTTGTTAAATAGCGTGTGATAAAAGTAAACAGGACAAACCTCAGGATGCCCTTTGTCCGACCGTAGTTTCCTCGCGGGGTCTGTTACCATGGTCTTGACCTTTTTCGTCACTTCTTCGCGAGAATCCGCCAGAAAAATACAGTTGCCGTAACTTTTACTCATTTTCCGGCCATCGAGTCCCGGAACTTTCGGCGCGCGCGTGAGCACGGCTTCCGGTTCCGGAAAGATTTGTTTCTTATAAAGATGGAAGAACCGGCGGATGATCTCGCGGGTCAACTCCAAATGAGGCAATTGATCTTCGCCCACTGGAACCTTCTCGGCTTTATAAAGTACGATATCCGCCGCCTGAAGCACGGGATATCCCAAGAAACCGTGCGTGTGCAGATCCTTGCCCTTCAGTTCCGCGAGTTGGTCCTTGTAAGTCGGATTCCGTTCGAGCCACCCCAACGGCGTGATCATCGAAAAAAGCAGGGCGAGATTGGCGTGCTCCAATACTTCGCTCTGAACGAACATGGTGCATTGTTCCGGATCAAGACCGCTTGCGAGATAGTCGATCACAACCTCCGTCACGTTCTCTGCAATCTTAGTCTTCTCTTCATATTCCGTGGTCAGGGCATGCAGATCCGCGATCATGAAGAAGGCATCCTGACCCTGCAATTCCTTGAAATTCTCGAGAGCCCCGAGAAGATTCCCAAGATGCAGCTTTCCCGTAGGCCGTGTTCCACTTAAGACGCGCGTTGACATAATGAAGGCGAATCTCCGTAAGTTCAGAATTCGGATGATTTTACAGCAGATCGTTCTGGGGTGTCAATGAATGCACCCGCACCGGTTTTGGTCCAAGGTCTTAAACCGTTGAAGAATCAATCGCCGCAGCAAGGTCGACGTCACGCAAAGGGGCATCGGCATTGAGCACAGCCTCCTTGCGAAAAGAAAGCGCCACACTTTGCGGGAAAAAGGTGATACGGACAAGCTTGACTCCAGATCGCGCAGATTGCGCATAAATTTTTGTAAAAAGTGATTCTATCGCCCTTAAATTATGCTCGGGCAAATACGCCGGACCCATCTTAACCGATTTCAATCTTATAAAGGGCGTGTCTCCGGCACTCGGGGAAACACCGCCAGCCCCCTGCGCAAACATATCAATTCCTCCCACCCTCGCTGAAAGGAAAAAACCACTCTCGCTGAAATCCAACCGCACATTGTTGAGGAGGGGATTCCTCTGAAACTTGTTCATAAGGTTTTCTTGAATTTGCCTGTTCTGGAAAGTAATCGTGAACTCAGTGCTTGCGGTTTTTTCTCCGTACTTGCGCACAAAATAGTTGGCGCGCCCAAGAGCGTCCGTAAGCATAGGCACGAACCCCTGCAAAAAGAAAGGAGCCTCTATTTTTTCCGGCGGAGCTTGGGAAACGACTAAAGTGCCGCCCGCTCTCACAAGCCCCAGCAACCCGAGGACCTTGTTATTGGTCATCCTGTAAACCTCGACAAGCCCCTCGATAACCCTGTAGGTAACCCGGGGTCCCTTCACAGAGGCGCGAGGCAAAGGCATGAAGATCAAGGCGTACAGAAAGAAGGCGTTTATGATCAAAATGGCGAAAAATATGAGGGAAGATTTTTTCATAAATGAATGGGTGCATTCTACAGGCCGCCTCCAAACCCGTCAATTTCATTCTTGGCATAATGACGCTTTTTTACAAAAAAACGTCAAATTCCATGCTAAAAATTAATTTGAAAGCTTCGACTCTTTTCGATAGAATGTGCTACAATTCAATTGGAGAAAAGGAGGGCTTATGAATCGAATGAATGCCGTTAAGGGGCTTGTTTTAGGTCTTTGTGTTTTCTTTATTTCCACCCCACTTTTTGCCGGAGTCGGCCGCATCGCCGAGATCAGCGATATCCAGGGAGATGTTCAGTTCCGCAAAGGCGGGACAACAGAGTGGAAGGGCGCCGAAAAAGGAATGATCCTTCTCGAAGGGGACTCGATCAAGACAGGCGCCGTAGCAAAAGCTAAGATCCTGCTTGATAAGGCCGGCGAGACAGGCCAGCTTGATCTGGCTCCCAACTCCCTCTTACGCCTCCAAACCCTGAAAAAGGATTCCACCACCGAGGACAAAACCACTCTGCTGGACCTCGCCCTGGGCAAGGTACTGATCAAGGCAGAAAAACTGAAGGGGAATTCGTCCTTTCAGGTCAAGACGCCCACTTCCATTTGCGGTGTCCGTGGAACTACCTTTGAAGTCAGCGTAGACGAGGGATAGTTTTATTCTTGATTTTTAGGTTGAAGTGGTTTTTGGGATCTGAAAAAGGTTCCCTGTCCCACGTGCCTGAAGGCCCTAATAATTATCCCTTTGAGGGGAAATTAGTGTATAATACCCCGCGTCACAATAGAGCTTGGCAATCCCCTATCCTTGTTTTGACTTTTTTTTCCTGAATGGTCGACAAGGATTGCCCCGATTTCAGCTTCGCTCCAATTGATAGGAATTGGGACTGAAACAAGCCTGTCTAGCTTAAAGATACGTTTGAACCTTCTCGAATCAACGGACCGCCCAGAACTTTCACAAAAGAGGCTTATGAAAAAAGAAAAGATCGCGAATGGTGATTTGCTTTATCACCCTATCCATGGCCTTTGCCGTGTAGAGAGAGTGACCCGGCCAAACCCGCAAGAAGGTATGTCCTATTCGCTAGTACCCAAAGTCGCCACCCGGATGAAGGCTCGCTTTGTCATTTCGGCCACGGACTTGGAAGTCTCCGGTTTTCACGGCCTTGTATCCCCCCGGGAAGCCAATAAGATCCTAAGCTACTTAAAAGCTGGGAATGGCAAAAGCCATCCCGGGACCGATTCCTCCCCGAACCTGCAAGATCAGGCTTGGGGCCTGGCCCGATCCCTTCAGACTTTTGCTTATGACAAATTTGAAGCAAAAGATCAGAGGAAACGCCAGGCGCTCGAACGCTCGGCAAAAGGCCTTGTGGGAGAACTCTCCTGCGTGTTTAAACTTACCTTAAAGAAAACGGCGGACAGGGTCCTCAAGAACCTGAAACACACGTCGCGGATCAACCCGTCCGTCCTTTCGGCTTTAGCGCTCGCCGGAGAAGATTAAGGATCCAACATAAGGAAGCATGGGCCTCCCTTCTCATTTTTAATAAAACCCAGGACGTAAAAGGAGTTAAAGTAACATGAGCGAACATTCGGAAGAAAATGAGGAGCTTTCCGTTCCTCCGCAGGCCGATTCAGATGTTGTATCTTTGATCAAGAAGATGCAGCAGCAGCTGAACTTTCTTGAGAAGAAAATAGATATTTTGATCGGTCAGTCGCCGGAAAGGCCGTTTAGGGACCGGGAGAAGCGGTTTTCTAAACCTTTCCGTCCTTCTTTCGGAGGAGGGGCTCATCATGGCAAAAGGGACTTCCATCGTGGTCCCCGGAGAGATGGATTCTCCTCTGATCGTCCTAGAGAAGGCGGATTTTCACATGACCGTCCCAGGCCTAGCAGTTTCTCAAATGACCGACCGCACGAAGGTGGATTCGCTCACAGTCGGCCGAGAGAGGCCGGCTTTTCGCAGGATCGCCCGAGAGAAAGAAGCGCCGGCCCAGAGCGATCCTTTGACAGAAAACCAGGTGCAGGACCCCGCGGATTCGGTCACGGCGACAGGCCTTTTTTGCGCCATCGGAAAGGTCCCCGGGCGTAAACAGTTTTCAGAACGGCAATGATTTTTTCGGGAATTTTTTCCCACAACTGCACTGACATCAGTGCCAACAGGAGGAGATAACATGGGGTTTCAAGGAGAAGGCCGTGGATTCGGAGGCGCGCCGCGTGAGATGCACAAAGCGACCTGCGGAGAATGCAAAAAGGAATGTGAAGTTCCTTTCAAGCCCAGGGAAGACCGTCCGGTCTACTGCAAAGATTGCTTCGCGAAGCGTAAGAACGCCAGCGGACGCTAGAATTGAGTACGGGGTACGGCGTACGGCGAGCAATTCGCACGACGCCGTACTCCTTACGTCTTACGCAAGAAGATATCCCATCCGCTTCACCGCCTTGGCCATACGCGCCAAAGCGATCCCCGTCGTGTTCCCCTCGGTAAGATTGTTCATAAAGATCGCAGCATAACCCCGGCGATTCCGGATCTTGAAGGTCGTGACTTTGCTCACAGAAAGCTTGCGAAGAACTTTTTTAGCCATATCTCCTCCTTCGTCTGTGGATGTTGACTAAGCAGAATATCGGCAAAATTTTTGGAAGGTGTACGCTTACAGGTAAGGGGTAAGGCGTCCCGCTTTCGGCGTGAGATTTTTCGCCGCACTCCGTACGTCGTACGAACTACACTCGAACGACCTCTTTGACTTCAGGGATATATTCCTTAAGGTAGGCTTCGATGCCCATTTTGAGCGTCATGGTCGCGCTCGGACATCCGGAACAGGCGCCTTTTAAGTGGAGTTTTACAACGCCGTTCTCAAAACCACAGAAAACCGCATCGCCACCGTCCCTGGCGAGGGCCGGACGGATCTGCTCATCCATAATCTCGATGATCTTTTTTTCGACTTCGGATCTTGGGTGCGTGGCATCGGCACATTTTTCGCAAACTTTGGGGCTTGTTTTCCCGCAGACAAGGAAATCGCGGATCGCCATGGTCACGCGCGGGATCAAACCGCTCCAACTCTGAACGCCCTCATCGCGCGTGATGGTCACAAGGTCTGAACCGATCATCACCTCCTTGACATGCTCGATCTCAAAAAGTTTGGCCGCTAAAGGCGACTTCCCCGCTTCGGCCTTGGACGCAAAATGGACCGTCCCATGCGCACAAATAGGCACACTCACATTGAATTTGAGAGAATTGGGGTTCGGCGTGAATTCCGTGGTAATTTGGATATCGCTCATGGTGGAAGTATAACTTAAACCCGCTTAAGGCGCAAAGCGCAAAGTTTTCCCTGAACACTTTCCCTTGAGGCTAGAACTTCGCGCTAAAAAGAGAGGATGACCTCCCAATACTCTCAGAGTATAATCCGTCAGATCCCGCCGCCCGGCGAGGAACTTCATTCGACACAACTTCGGAGGATTTATTATGGATTGGGGAATGGAAAACAGGCTCAATCAACTGATGCCCAATGGCCGCTGCTTTTTTATGCCGATCGACCACGGTTATTTTCAGGGGCCGACCACCGGACTTGAAAAACCTTGGAAAACCATTCAACCCCTTGTGCCTTATTTTGATGCGCTCTTTTGCACGCGCGGCACGCTGCGAGCCGCCATTCCTCCGACACTCGAAAAACCCATTATCCTGAGGGTCTCCGGCGGTACCAGTATGGCCGGTAAAGACCTCGCCAACGAAATGATCACAACTTCCATAGAAGAGATCCTCCGATTGAATGTCGCGGCCGTAGGCGTTTCGGTTTTCATCGGAAGTGACTATGAAAAACAGACTCTTTCCAATATGGCAAAACTCGTTAACGAGTGCGAAAATTATGGCATTCCGGTCATGGCCGTGACCGCCGTCGGAAAAGAGCTGGAAAAACGTGAAGCGCGGTACCTGGGTCTTTGCTGTCGTATTGCCGCGGAACTCGGCGCACGCGTGGTCAAGACCTACTGGTGCGAAAAAGATTTTGATAAGGTCGTCCAGGGTTGCCCGGTGCCCGTGGTGATGGCGGGAGGGCCGAAATGCAGGACTGACCTGGAAGTGCTGGAATTCGTTGCCAACGGGATGCAGAACGGTGCCGTCGGGATCAATCTTGGCCGGAATGTCTGGCAAAGCCACAATCCCGTACCGATGGCCAAGGCCCTGAACGCGATCGTCCACAAAAACGCATCGGCCGAAGAAGCTTTTTCTATCTTCAACGAAGCTAAGCTCGGCGGCAAATCCCATAAAAAATAAAATGCCTCCAAAAAATACCGGGATCCCCCAAACCATGCGCGTTGCGATCTATCATCGCAACAGCGATATCCGCATCGAGGAACGCCCCGTCCCCAAGATCGGCGAAGGCGAGGTCCTGGTCAAAGTCAAAGCCAGCGGGATCTGCGGCACGGATGTCATGGAATGGTACCGGATCAAAAAAGCTCCGCGGATCCTGGGCCATGAAATAAGCGGCGACATTATCCTTTCAAACTCCATGAAATACAAGGTCGGCCAACGTGTTTTTGTCAGTCACCATGTCCCCTGCTATGAATGCAAGTACTGCAAGAACGGTAACCACACGGCTTGCGAAACTCTACACACCGGCAATTACGACCCGGGCGGTTACAGTGAATTTATCCGGATCCCAAAGATCAATGTCGAACATGGGATTTATGTTTTGCCGGCCGGAATTTCTTACGAAGAGGGAACCATGATCGAACCGCTGGCCTGCGTCGTTCGCGGTCAGAGGGTCATCAACGTCAAAAAGGACGACACGGTCTTGATCCTCGGATGCGGTGTCTCCGGCCTGATGAACGTCCAGGTCGTGAAACTTAAAGGCGCTAAAGTGATCGCTACAGACATGGATGGGCACCGGCTGAGCAAAGCTAAGGAATGCGGTGCGGACGAGGTTTATGGGCCCGCAGCGCTCCCTCCGATGAAAGCCGACAAGGTGATTCTCTGCACAGGAGCGATGGCTGCCGTAAAACAGGCTTTTCAATCGCTTGACCGGAAAGGAACGATTTTGCTTTTCGCGATCCCGGAAACAGATATCCAGCTCCCGACCGTGGACCTATGGAGGAACGAGATGACAGTGACTTCTTCTTACGGCGCCGCCCCCGCAGACCTGGAAGAATCGATCCATCTGATCGAAACCGGCAAAGTTGACATGAAGGGCCTCATCACCCACAGATTTCCGCTCACCGAAGCCCAGGAAGGTTTCCGCCTCGTCGCCGAGGCCAAGCAATCCCTCAAGGTTGTTTTGCTTCCTTAGCGTTTTTACGCTTTTCCAGTCTTGACCAATCTTTCAGCCTCGAGCCATATCTCGAGGTCTTTGTTCTGGACGCGACCTTTTTGCTCCCAAAGTTCCTTGGCCTTCTTCTGAATGCGCTCGGTAAGTTCAGCTTCTGTTTTTTTCGCCATGGCCTGCTCCTCCTGTTGTTTGGTATTCATCCGTCAAAAAAAACAAGGGCGATGCACAGCATTAAGATTCAGAGAACTTCGCAAAGAAGGCCCTTCAGATATTCCCCTTCCGGGTGATAAATATTGATCGGATGGTCGAAGGCGTGGGAGGTTTTTTTGAGGATCCTGACGTCGCGCTTTGCATCGGAAGCCGCACCGAAAATGATCTTTTGAAAAAGATCAGGGGTGATGTAAGACGAGCATGAAAACGTGAAAAGCAAGCCACCTTTCGGGAGCTGCTTCAGGGCCTGGAGATTGATATCCTTGTAACCGCGCGCGGCGTGTTGGACTTGATTTTTATTTTTACAAAAAGCCGGCGGATCGAGAATGATGATATCAAATTCCTTTTTCGTCGCGCGAAGATAATCAAAAACGTCCTGCTGGGCCCAAACGCTCTCGTCCGCGCCCAATTGATTTCTTTCAAAATTCTTGCGCCCCATCGCCACCGCGGGCTCAGACGATTCCACAGAGACGACTTCCTTCGCGCCACCTTTGGCCGCGTAAACGGAGAACGCGCCCGTGTAGGCAAAACAATTGAGCACCCGTTTGCCGGCGCTTAACCCCCTTACAACTTCGCGGTTTTCCCGCTGGTCGAGAAAAAATCCTGTCTTTTGTCCGCCCTTAATATCCACGCCGAACCGGAGTCCATGCTCCTCGATCTCGATCGCTTCCGGGGGTTCCTTCCCTGAAAGCACGCCTACGGACCGCTTAAGGCCTTCCCATTTACGGAGTTCCGAATCGCTTCGCTCAAAGATGGAATGGGCAGGAAAATATTTTTGAAGGCATTTTACGATCACCGGTTTCCACGCGTCAATCCCGGCCGTATTAAACTCCGTGACCAAAAAATCCCCATAAACATCCACGGTCAGCCCCGAGATAAAATCCCCCTCGGAATGGATGAGCCGGTAAGCGTTTGTGGCAGGCGGCATGAAACGTTGCCGCATCTGGAGCGCGCAAGCGATCTTTTCATCAAAAAAGGTCTCATCGATCGCCACTTCCTCGAACGCGAGCATGCGCACCACGATCTGGGATTCAGGATTAAGATAACCTATCCCGAGGAATTCTTCTTTATCAGAAAGAACGCGGACAAGGTCACCGGCCTCGAAACCTTCATCGATCCGGTCGACCGCTCCCGAGAAAATCCAGGGATGGCGGTTTTTGACGGGCCGTTCTTTGCCCCGCTGAAGGATACAATGAACGGTTTTCATGGTTTCAGGAAAGGAGCAGAAAAATCAAAGAGAAAAGACTTACCGCGATACAGTAATAGCCAAAGAGATAGAAGTGGCCCTTTTGGATGAATGCCATAAGCCACCGGATAGCAATATACCCGATCACGGCCGCCGCTAAAAATCCCATCAAAATCTGCAAAGGATAGACGGAAAACAGGCTCCCTGCATGGCGGAGTTCCATGGCCATCGCCGCCAGGATCGCGGGAATGGAAATGAGAAATGAGAATTTAGCCGCTGTATCTTTTCTCAAACCCAACCACAACCCGATAAGAATGGTGCTGCCCGATCGTGAGACTCCCGGCATGAGTGCAACCCCCTGTACCAGGCCGATCCAGAAAGCATCCCCATAGCTGATCATTGCCAGATCTTTTTGTCCTCTTTGAAAACGCTGGCTCAGGATGAACAAGATCCCCATCACAAACCATCGGATGGCGACAAAGCCCAGTTTGGAGAACTCATGTTCGAAAAAGTCTTTAAAAAAAACAGCGATGAGGCCTGTCGGAATGAGCGTGATAAGGATGCAAACCCACAAGCCTTTATGGGGCGACTGAGATGCCAAAGCAGGTACGGGTTTTTTGGAAATCATGGATCGAATACTTTCCACGAAATCCGTGAATACATCGCGGACATCCTTCCAGAAATAAACCACCACGGCAAGCAACGTAGCGCCGTGCAGCGCGACATCAAACGCCATCATCGGCTCTTTCATATGAAAAAGCGTCTGAAAAAGAACCAAATGCCCGGAACTGGAAACCGGGAGGAATTCCGTCAGACCTTGGACAATGCCCAAGGTCAAAGCCTGCCAAAGCGTCACGATGGGATCCTCTCTCTTTTAAAAAACCCGATCTTTTCCAAGCCGTGAACCTTGAGAGGGGCAAAGGCGAAACGCTCCCCTCAAGGTTTTTGGCTGATCTTTTACTTCGTTACCGCCGCCGGGACTTTTTCCATCTCGGGCTCTTTTTGCACAGGAGCCGGCGCAGGAGCTGCGACCGGTTCCACCGGCGCCGCAACAGCTGCCGCTATAGGAGCCACGCGAGCAATGGCCGCGGGTTCCACTGCGGCTTTTTTGCACTCACACTTTGTGGAAGCACAACCGGCGAGGAACAACACGCCGAGGATCAAGCCTAATACTTTTGCTGTCTTCATAAGCACCTCTTTCTTTTTATTTTAACTTTTTACAAATACTTCCCGTTTTTCTTTTGAAGCTCTTGCACGATCTTGCGGATCGATTCCGTCTTATCCAAGGGACAAACAAGGATCGCGTCCTCCGACTCCACAACCACATGGTCCTTGAGCCCGACCGTAGCGATCAGTTTCCCTTTCGATCTTATCAAATTACCTGTCGAATCCACGAGAAGAGTACTCCCAAACGTCACATTCCCCTTGGGATCCTTCGCAAGAAGGCTCTTGAGCGACGACCACCCCCCAGCATCGCTCCACCCCATGGCGACCGGGATCGTTAATATGCCGCCGGCAAGCTTTTCCATCAATCCATAATCGATTGAGATGCCCGGAATCTTGGAGAAAAATTTTTTGACAGCGGCAGTGGAAAGATCCCCGCCCGCAATCTTCACGACCGTTCTGAAAACAGCCGGTAATTGGCGGCGCGTCGTCTCCAGAAGACAATCCGCACGCCAGATGAAGATCCCAGCATTCCAAAGGAATTTCCCCGAACGAAAATATTTTCGGGCCAGGGCAAGCCTGGGTTTTTCATGAAAACATTTTAGAAAAAATACGGGAATGTCTCGGTCCGTGATCTTCTTGGCCCCCATTTCAAGATAGCCATATCCCGTGTGCGCTTGGTCAGGCTTGATCCCCAGCGTAACAGGCATCCCTGTCTCGTCCGCTTGATTGTAAGCCACCCGAAGAACTTGCGCAAAAGCGGCCTCGTCCTTTATGACATGGTCCGCCGGAAAGATCCCCAAGACCGCCGAAGGATCTTTCTTGAGGATCAAGGACGCGGCCCATGCGGCACACGGCGCGGTGTTGCGGCCGACCGGCTCCCCAATCACTTGGGAGCGCGGGATACGAAGAAGTTTTGCCGTCAGCGCAACTTTGTCTTGGGCTGTAAAAACAAGAACCCGGGATGCGGGAACAACTTTTTTAATGCGGCTAAAGGTCTGCTGGATGAGCGTCTTCTGGCCGAAAATGTTCAGAAATTGCTTGGCACAATGTCTTCGGCTTTCCGGCCAGAAACGCGTACCGCTCCCACCGGCCATGATGACCGCCCAATTCATCGGCTCATCTCAAGCATAAGTGTGTGGATCTCGTTTTCCACGATTGCGCGGATCTCTTCGAGACGCTTTTGGGTCTCAGCCTCAAAACGCATCACGAGCACCGGCTGGGTATTCGAAGCACGCACCAACCCCCAACCGTCCGGGAATTCCACGCGAGCGCCATCGATATCTACCACCTTGTATTTCTTCTTGAGATCCGCGACCGCTTGCGCTACGACCTTGAACTTGATCTCCTCGGGACAATCAAAACGGATCTCTGGCGTTGAAACGAGTTGCGGCACGTCGGCAAGAAGCGTCGAAAACGGCACATTCGCCTTGTCAGCAATTTCAAGGATCCGGCACGCTGCATAGACCGCGTCATCGAATCCGAGCCAGCGATCTTTAAAGAACATGTGTCCGCTCATCTCTCCTGCCATCTCGGCGCCAGTCTGCTTCATCTTGGCCTTGATCAGCGAATGACCGGTCTTCCACATCAGGGGTTTGCCGCCGCGTTTGGCGATATCGTCGTAGATCTGTTTGGAACTTTTTACGTCTCCGATAATAATGGCACCGGGTTTGCGGGTAAGCATCTCACGAGCGTAAAGGAGAAGAAGCTTGTCGCCAAAGATGATTTTCCCTTTTTCATCGACCACACCGATGCGATCGGCATCTCCATCAAACGCAATGCCGATATCCGCTCCCGACTCAACGACTTTTTCCTGAAGATCTTTCAGGTTCGCAGGAACCGAGGGATCGGCTTGATGGTCCGGCATTTTTGGATCGAGGTTCTCAAAAAGCACAGTCACATCGTGCCCGAGCCGACGAATAAGCACCGGGGCCGTGAGCCCGCCCATGCCGTGTCCGGTATCCAAAACGACTTTGAGTTTTTTTGTGAACTTGAAGTCTCTGGCTATAAAATCCTCGTAACCCTTGAGCACCCCTTCATGGTCCGGCCGTTCGACCTTGCCCTGGCCGGTCACAAAATCATTTTTATCGATGATCTGCTTGAGATTCTGGATTTCTTTTCCGTAAAAGGACCGGCTGGCATGCTGGAATTTGAACCCATTTTCATCCGGAGGATTGTGAGAACCCGTCACTGAGATCCCGGCATCGAGTTTGTTAGTTGTGACATAAAAATAAAGCAGTGGGGTAGGTACCAGTCCGATATCGATAACGGTAAGACCACAGCTCTGAAGACCGTTCGATAACCCGCGAAAAAGGAATTCCCAACTCCAACGGTGATCATGGGCGATCGCAACGGTTTTTTTGCTCTCGCGGGCCAGAACCGTGCCAAACGCCTTCCCGATCGCAAGCGCGACCTCTTCAGTCAGTTCTTTTCCTGCAATGCCGCGGATATCGTATTCTCTAAAAATATGGGATGGGATCATGAATGCAGTCCTTAGTGCGTAGTATTTTCCGGTTAGGAAAAAATTAAGAGAACAATGCGAGCGAGAGGACTTGAACCTCCATGCCTTGCGGCGTCAGCCCCTCAAGCTGATGTGTCTGCCAGTTTCACCACGCTCGCTTAAAAAAAGTTCACAGGATGTTGGATGACGGATGATGAAGAAACAGCTTGTCATCATCCCGCATCTTTCATCCTCTTTCCAGAATATTAAGACTTTGCTGTTCTTTTCCGGACCGCTGTGAGCTTGGCTTCTTTAACAGCTTTAACCTTGCGTTCTTTTTCAAGTACTGCTTCAACTTGCCCAAGTTCAGTATCGAGTTTCTTGATCTCCTCGAGTACTTTCTGGACCTCCGGGACCTCAAGTTCAAGCTTCTCCCCCTGCCTCACCGCCGTCTGATAGACCTGGCTGCCAAGCTGGGAGAAGGCCTTGGTCATTTGATGTTCCAAAGCCGCTTTCTGGATCAGAAGCCGCGTCACATGAGCCGCCTCTCCCGTCTTTTCCGCCATGACCTTGGCGTACTTTTTGACGGTCTCGAAGGTCTCGTTGATGATCTTTTCCGACTTTGCGTAGAACTCTTTTTTATCCACAGTCCACCTCATTGGATTGCACAGGGCGGGTTCTAAAAACAGACTTTTGCCGTTCCAACGGCACTATGTTCTATCATATTTTTTGAAGATATCAAGCCAAGAATATTTGAAAAATCATACTAAAAATTCCCCTCAAACGGTGCTTTTTCGTCTTTCAAAAAAACGCCTCGAATCACCCCACTCTCCATACCCGATCTCCGCGCCCGCGGCCCGGATGCGCTGCTCCAGGCAACTTTTGCACTGTCGGGCGTTTTCATCGAGGCAAGGCTTATTATTGTAAAGTTGATAGAGCTTCCGGTAATCCGTAGGCGTCATGTTCGGCATGATGATATTGGCGCCGGCCTGAACACCTTTCTCTCGCCCTGAAGGATCCAGTGTTTGAAGAGCGGTTGTGGCCGCAATATTGACGTTTTTGAGAAGTAACCGTGTGAGGGCGATCATGACGAGTCCCAACCGCAAGTTTTCCGCAGGATCATGGTCCCCCGAAGCTAACGGCGTATCATCATGCGGAACGTAGGGTCCCATGCCCACCATATCGATCTCTTCCCTTTCAAAAAAAAGAAGATCCTCCATTAGGCTTTCGTGCGTCTGGAAGGGCAACCCGATCATGACGCCCGTCCCGATCTGATAACCGATCTTCCGAAGCACTCTGAGGCATTCGCGACGCACTTTGAAAAAATGGTCCGCAGGGTGTAGCCGCTTATAAAGCTCGGGATCACTCGTTTCGATCCTCAAGAGATAGCGATGAGCGCCCGCCCGGAACCAACGGTCATAAGTCTCCGCATTCTGTTCCCCCAACGAAAGCGTGATCCCAAGCTTCCTGGAAGTTGCGGCTTTGATCTTTTGAAGAACATACTCGATAAAACGGACATATTCTTCATCCTGTCGCTCGCCGGACTGCAAAACGATCGATCCGTAATCCATTTCCTGTGCCGCCATCGCGCATTCCAGAATTTCCTTTTCGCTCAGGGTAAAACGGGTGACGTTGAGATTGCTCCTCCGGATACCGCAATAATAACAATCTTTCACACAGAGGTTACTGAATTCGATGATCCCACGAAAATAAACCTTAGGCCCCACATGCCGGACGGCACACGCTCGCGCTTCCCGGAAAAGCTCCTCGAGTTTCTTGGGATCCTTCTCGCCCAGCCATGCCAGCATTTCATTTCTTGAAAGTTTACTAATCATATTTTTTCATTGGATGTGGGATGACGACAAACTCTTGTTTTTGTCTTACGCCATCCATCATCCGGGATCTTTCATCCTAGTCTTTAAAGAAACAAATCCCGTTCACCTTTGCGAACGCGCTCGAGGAATTGAAAAAAAACCGAGAACCCCTGAGGATTCCGGGTACGGATCTCTTCGAGTTCACGATCGAGGACCCGGAGGCCAGCTTCGCGGGTCGCCGGGGTCGCGAAATCGTCCAGCCATTCCTGGAACGTCAGCACGGCGTTAAGTTTGCAGAACTTCCCCTCCTGGCCGCTCCTGAGAAGGTCCATAATGCATTTCCCGGTCCGTCCACAACGATATCCGGCGGTGCAAAACGAAGTGATGTACCCCATCTCTGCAAAATCCCGGACCAGTTCATCCAGGCTTCGCGTATCACCGAGGATGAACTGCTGGCGCTCGGATTCTTGTCCCCTTCCCTCTTCGCTGTAAGCCCCAATTCCGATCTTGGTGGAGGCGTCGGTCTGTGTGATCCCGAGACCGATCGCATCACGCCGCATCTGGGCGGTCTCCCGCGCCGTAATGATCATGCCTGTATAAGGGATGGCGAGACGGATCAGCAGGATGATCTTCTTGAAATCATCGTCGGATACCTTATACGGAGAATGTTCCGCATATGCGGAATTAAGCGCCGGCTCCATGCGCGGAAAAGATACGGTATGAGGACCAATCCCCATTTTGGTTTCAAGATGGATCGCATGATAAAGGAGTGACATTACCTCAAAGCGCCAATCATAAAGTCCGAAGAGAACCCCAATCCCTACGTCGTCGATCCCCGCATCCATCGCGCGATGCATAGCATAAAGTCGCCAACGGTAATCGGACTTGAGCGTCCCTTTCGGATGAAGTTTCGCATAGGTTTCGTGGTGATACGTCTCCTGAAATACCTGATAGGTCCCGAGCCCGCCATCCCTAAGGCGTGTGAGCTCCTCGATCGACATGGGCGCGGCGTTCACATTGATGCGGCGGATATTGCCGTACCCGTGCTTAGTGGGTGTCTTCACATCGTAAATCGTTTTCATGCTCTCAAGAATATAATCGATTCCGGTCAACGGATGTTCGCCGTAAACCGCGATGATGCGCTTGTGACCGATCTTTCCCGCCAGGCTTTCGGTTTCCCTGCGTATCTCTTCCATCGAAAGGACACGGCGTTTGGCCGTCAGGTTCTCGTGCTTGAAGCCGCAATAGGCGCAGTTATTGACGCAATAATTTCCCATATAAAGCGGCGCGAAGGTCACGATCCGGTTGTCATAGACTTTTTTCTTGATCTGGAAAGCCGCGATCTCCATTTCGCGGAGCATTCCGAGATCCTTCACCCGGATCAGCGTCGCGAGCTCTTCCGGCGTGAGGGTCTGGACGGCAAGCGAGCGAGCGAGAATGGCGCGCACGGTGGCAACATCAGGTTCTCGAGCCGTCTCGATCTTTTCCCAGATCGCGCTATCATCAATAAAATCACGGCCCTGATCGAGATAACGATCGATCTGGCCCTGTTTAATGCGCTCCGCGATCCAGGCGGTCTCGGCGCTCATGGTAAGCCCCTTTTCGTTTCTATTCTGTCCTCGCGATAAGTTTTCAGCGCGGCGGGAAACGGGGCGAGTGTCCGCTCCAACACCCCCTGAACAAAGGAGATCGCAACCCCGTAATTGGTGATAGGAACGCCTTTGGCCTTGGCTTTCTCGGTACGAAAAAGCATCTCCCGGCGCGTCAGCATACAGGACCCGCAGTGGATGATGAGTTTGTAGGTTTCAAGATCCTCCGGATAATCCCGCCCCGCGGAGCTCCGGATGTCCAGTTCCACACCGACGTATTGTCTCAGCCACCGCGGGATCTTCACCCGGCCAATATCATCTTCCACCGCATGATGACTGCAGGACTCTGCGATCAGGACTTTGTCTCCGGCTTTTAAAGTATCGATCGCCGTAACGCCCCGGACCATTTCGATTAAATCGCCTTTGAGCCGTGAAAAAAGAATGGAAAAGGTCGTACACTTCACGTTGGGTGGCGTATCCGCGACCATCTTGAGAACGACCTGGGAATCACAGACCACGATGTCCGGCGGGCCTTTCAGCCGTGTGAGCAAGGCGGCATACTCCCGCTCTTTGACCACCATCACCGCGGCATCACTGTCCAGAACTTCCCGGATTGTCTGCACCTGCGGCAGGATCAAACGGCCCCTGGGCGCTTCCAGATCGATCGGTACCACAAGTACCGCAAGCCCCCCTGCCGGAACGAGATCGCTTATCAATGGAGGCGGCCTTAAAAAATCTTCGGGACAAACTTCAAGCAGGTTCCGCTTAAGATCATTCACGTAATCATCACGTTTGCCGGCATGAACGCTCGAGCAAAGCATGATTCGCTCGGTCCGGCTTCGGATTTTCTGAAGAAAAGCGTCGGTTGGAACACCCAGATCCGTTTTGTTGACCACCACGATGAGCGGCGCCTTTTTCGCGGCTGCCTCATCACAGACAGCGTCCTCGAAACCAGTCCACTGCCCCGGCTCGATCACAAGCACGATGACATCCGCACGGTTAAAGATCTTTTTTGTCCTTTGGATACGCTTTTCCGATAACACGGAACTATCATCCATGCCGCCCGTATCCAGAAATACCACCGGCCCGATCGGCAGAAGCTCCATGGTTTTCTCGACGACATCGGTGGTCGTTCCGGGCACGGACGAAGTGATCGCGACATCCTGACCGGCCACCATGTTCAGGAAACTCGATTTCCCTACGTTGGTGCGTCCGAAGATCCCGATCTGTAGCCTGAGCGATTTAGGTGTTTTTTCCATGATCTTTGTGTCCCAATGCTGAAAGGTTCAGCGGCGAAAGCGTTTTCTTTACAACATCCTTGCCCAGACGGATTCCCAAAAATTCTCTCAGGTTCCCTTGTCCTAGGGTTCTAAACTCTTTCAGGAGTTCGCCCGCCTTGTCATACCCGAGATGTGGCACGAACGCCGCAATGATGCCCTCGGCTTGATCAACATACTTTTGGCACTTTTCAGGGTTGGCCCTGATCCCGACGATATGAGCCGCAAACATTTGGTCCGCGCGAGCCAATAATTCGATCGATTCCAGAAGCGCATGGGCCAAAAGCGGCATGAACTCGCAAATCTGGAACGTGGAGCGCGATGCCGCTTCCGTGACCAAAAGATCGTTCGCCATCACTTTCAATCCTGCTTGCATCACAGCTTCCAAGATAACAGGATTGATCTTGCCGGGCATGATGGAAGAACCGACTTGAAGTTGCGCCAGCTCGATCTCGCCCAGGAGATTCATCAGCCGCAAATCATTGGCGATCTTCACAAGATTGCTAGCGTGGGCTTTCAGGATCCCGGAAACTTCCACGAAGGCGTCCGCATTTGCGGTCGCATCGACCATGTTCTCGCTCCGGCTCAATCCCAACCCGGTGATCTCGCGAAGTTTGTCGACCCCAAGAAAGATATAACGCTGCGGCGCTGTAAGTCCGGTGCCGATCGCGGTGCCTCCGAAATTGACGACCCGCAAACGTTCTTCACATTTAAAAGTTCGCCAACGGTCACGCGCAAAGGCTTCCGCAAACGCCGCGAATTCCGCGCCAAGCGTCATGGGCACAGCCTCTTGAAGCTCGGTCCTCCCCATTTTAACGATTCCTGCGAACTCTTTTTCTTTTTGCTGGAAGACCCCTTGCAATCCGGCGGCTGCTTCGCTTAATGCCTTGCACCCATAGATCGCCGCCACCCTGACCGCGGTCGGATAGACATCATTTGTGGACTGATGCATGTTCACGTCCTCAAGAGGATGAACGAGCTCGTATTGACCTTTCGTCCCCCCGAGAAGTTCGATCGCACGGTTCGCGAGCACTTCGTTTACGTTCATGTTCGTCGAAGTCCCGGCCCCGCCTTGGAGCGCGTCAAGCGGCCACTGATCTGAAAATTTTCCTCCCAAGACCTCGTCGCAAGCCGCTGCGATCGCGTCGGCTTTTCCCTTCGGGAGATAACCTAATTCCAGATTCGCAAGACATGCGGCCTTCTTGACGGTAACCAAGGCCCGGATCAGCCCATGGGACAGAGGGAGCCCACTCAATGGAAAATTCTCCATCGCACGCTGGGTATGAATGCCCCAATAAGCGTCCTCACGCACTTCCTTGTTCCCAAGAGAATCTTTTTCTATGCGAGGGGTCATATTCCTGTGTTCTCCTTAAGCCTTCGTAAGGGCCGATTTGACGGAAACGCCCGGAAGCACTCCGAGTTTTCCGGTAAGCGCTCCCAGTTCATCGGTCGTCGCATCGACGATCAACGTGATCACGCAACAATGTTTTTCCTTATACGGGATCCCCACGCGCGCCACGACCATATCGCCGTGTTGAGAGAGCAAATGATTTACTTCTTCCGCGGCTTTTTTACGGTCCTCGATAATGATCCCGACAAATCCAAGCCTTTTATTCATAATTTTCCTCCGGAAATTGTTATAAAAAAATCCCAGCTCCTTGGGAGAAGCTGGGACAAGACAGGCTTTTGATTGTCTTTCCCTTAGCTTCAGGCCAGCTTGCGCGGCCCTTTTCTTCAGGAACTCAAAACCACGAACGACTTGTTGTTACCGCCTGTAAATTGGAAGCGGCTGATACTTCGTATGCAACAGATGATGCGCCTTTTCACTTAAAGGCTTCTCGAGAAAATCCTTGTAAAGCTGCTGCACGTAGGGATTCTCATGCGAGCAACGAACGGTCTGGGCTTCATCATCCGAGTAAAGCCCTTTCGCACGCGCCAGGCGCAATTCATCGGTCACACCATACGGCTGCCCGCCGCCCCCCACGCAGCCGCCGGGACAGGCCATCACTTCAATAAAATGATACGGAAGCGGTTTCCCGTCTTTCTGAGCCTTCCGCACTTCGTTCAGAACATATTCCACATTCGCCAGACCGTGCGCGACCGCGATCTTTACTTCCGTGCCTTCAATGTTGACCGAAGTCTCTTTGACGCCCTTCAGACCACGAACGTTCGCAAACTCCACCTTGAGAAGTTTCTTGCCCGTCACAAAGGAATAAGCCGTACGAAGAGCCGCCTCCATCACACCGCCGGTCGCTCCAAAGATCGTGCCGGCACCGCTGTAATCCCCCAGGATATGATCGCATTCCTCATCCGGAAGGTTGGAGAAGTTGATACACGACTGCTTGATCATTCGGGCAAGTTCTCGGGTCGTAAGCACGACGTCCACGTCCTGAAATCCGGAAGCCGACATTTCGCGACTCCGAGAGATTTCGAACTTCTTGGCCGTGCACGGCATGATCGAAATCACTTTAATTTTCGCGGGATCGATCTTGTTCTTTTCCGCATAATAGGTTTTGATCAGCACGCCCAACATCTCATGTGGCGACTTCGCGGAAGAAAAATGCGGGATCATATCCGAATGGAACTTTTCCATAAAATCCACCCACGAGGGGCAGCAGGTCGTAATAAGCGGGAGAGGTCCTTTTTTATGAAGGAATCGCTCGATGAATTCGCTGGCTTCCTCCATGATGGTCACATCCGCGGCAAAATTCGTATCGAAAACCGCCTTAAAACCCATGCGCCGGAGGGCGGTATACATCTTCTTTGTCACATTCGCCCCGAGCGGAAAACCGAAAGCTTCCCCGAGCGCCACGCGCACCGCAGGAGCGATCTGGACCACGCAATATTGTTCCGGATCACGGAGCGCTTTCCACGCAAGTCTCGTATCGTCTTTTTCGAAGATCGCTCCGGTCGGACAATGGGCGGCACACTGGCCGCATCGCACGCACGGCGAATCCGCAAGACTGATATCCCCCGCCGCTGCAATGCGTGTATTGAACCCCCGCTGGAGAAACGTAAGCGCCCATACATCCTGCACATTCTGGCAAACATCCACGCATCGGCCGCAGTTGATGCACTTTCGGGGTTCCAGAACGATATTCCCGGTCGAATCGTCCTTGGGAATATCCCTGACGATCTTCTCATAGAATTCTTCCCGGATCCCGAAATCGGCCACCAGAGACTGCAGTTCGCAATTATTGTTCCGTCCGCAGGTCAGACATTCGTTCGGATGATTGGAAAGGATAAGCTCCAGCACCGTCCGGCGGATCGATACGATCTCCGGGTCATGCGTCACAATCTCCATGCCTTCTTCCAAAGGAGTGCAACAGGCCCGCAACATCTTTTTGGTGCCCTTGACCCTTACAATGCAGATGCCACAGGCGGCGGAAGCGTGAAGATAAGAATCCGGGTGTTTACAAAGTGTCGGGATCCGGGTCTGAACTTTTTTTGCCGCATCCAGAATCGTCGTATTTTCCGGGACTTCGACTTTTAATCCGTTAATAACTGCCTTGATCATAAAACCTCTCCTTCTTGCGGATAAAAACTGTATTAACTACGGCTAATCGCGCGGGGTTTGCAAACCTCAAAACATTGCCCGCAACGAATGCATTTTGTCTGGTCGATCAAATAACCGCTTTCACGATTCCCGGAAATGGCCCCCACCGGACATGCCTTGAAGCACATGCCGCATTTCACGCATTTCTCGCTCATGATCAGGAACCGGATCAGCTTTTCGCACTTGCAGGCCGGACATTTTTTCTTGTTCACATGTGCGTCATACTCCGCGCGATAATAATGCAAGGTCGAAAGCACCGGATTGGAGGCCGTTTGCCCAAGGCCGCAAAGCGATGCTTTTTGCATGGCAAATGAGATCCGCTCCAGCTGTTCAAGGTCTTTTTGCGTCCCTTCCCCATCCGTGACTTTCCGGAGCAATCTCAACATTTGCGTCCCGCCGATACGGCACGGAGCACACTTACCGCAAGACTCATCTACGCAGAATCCCAAATAGAATTTCGCGATATCCGCCATGCAATCGTCCTCGTCCATAACGATCATGCCGCCGGAACCCATAATGGAACCCATTTTCTGCAAACTTTCGTAATCCACTTTGGTCTGGAAAAATTCTTTCGGGATCACGCCCCCGGAAGGACCGCCGGTCTGGATCGCCTTGACGTTTTTTCCGCTCAAGGCACCGCCACAGATCCCGTAGACGATGTCTTCGATCACGGTGCCCATGGGAACTTCGACCAGTCCTGAATTCTTCACCTTGCCGGTGACAGCAAAAACTTTAGTCCCCTTGGAACTCTCGGTTCCTATGCCTGCGAACCAAGCCGCACCTTTCATAAAAATAACCGGGATATTCGCTAACGTCTCAACGTTATTGATGCAAGTCGGTTTTCCCCAAAGTCCTTTGATGGACGGAAAAGGTGGCCGCGGGCTCGGATAACCGCGTTTGCCCTCGATCGAGGCGATCAATGCCGTTTCTTCTCCGCATACGAAAGCCCCTGCCCCCAAACGGATCTCCAGATCGAGATCGAAAGAAGAACCCAAAATTCCCTTACCCAAGATCCCACGCTCACGGCATTGCTGGATGGCTTTTTCGATCCTTTCGATCGCGAGAGGATATTCCGCGCGAATATAGAAATATCCTTTGGAAGCGCCGATCGCGTAGGCTCCGATGATCATGCCTTCGATCACCGAATGCGGATCGCCTTCCAAAACACTACGGTCCATATAAGCTCCGGGATCGCCTTCATCCCCATTACAAATAATGTACTTCTGGTCGCCCTGCGCCTTACGCGTGATATCCCATTTCAGCCCCGTCGGAAATCCCGCGCCACCGCGGCCGCGAAGTCCGGAGGCTTTCATTTCCTGCGCCACTTTCTCCGGCGTGTATTCGGTAAGCACCTTCGCAAGGGCCTGGTATCCGTCCCGCGCGATATAATCTTCAATGTTTTCCGGATCGATCACGCCGCAGTTGCGAAGAACGATACGAAGTTGTTTGGAAGATTGCGAGCTCAATTTCTCTGCGACCGGCTTGCCGCCCACCACGCTTTCCATAATGATGGCCGGAATATCGCCATCCTGGACGTTGGTGTAAAGAAAATTTTCCGGCAGCACGCGGACCGCCATACCCTGTCCGTAAATGCCGATGTCCGCGACACGCACAAGCTGGACTTCGTTCTCAAGCCCTTTTTCCCTCAAGATCCCGAGAAACAGCCCGTAAAAGTCCCGCGTCTTGTCTTTCGCAGCAATCGCTGTATCTTTAATGAAAACTGTCTTCCCCATGTCTTCTCTAACTCCTCAATTAAGCTTTAAATCGTAAATCCGGTCGTTCACGAGCATCTTGCCGCACACGTGCTTTTCCATGATCTTGGTTGCGATCTCTTTGTCGACCTTGCCGTAGAACACCGTCGGCATGTTCTTGACGTGAACCTCCACGAGCGGCTCCGCCGAACACATGCCCACGCACCCGCACTTTTTGATCTCCACATCAGCGCTATGTTTGCGACTTTCCTCGACGAGCGTATCGTAGACTTCCTTGGCCCCCGCCGCGATCCCGCAGGTACTGAAGCCCACCTTGATCCAGTTGCGGTCTGCCCCGGTGTGTTGCTGCTTGATGGATTCCAAATCCTTCTTCGTCATTTTAGGCATAAGTGTTTTTCCTCCCCGTCACGCGATCGCCTGGGCTTCGGTTTCTTCAGAATAATGCGCGATAATATCGCCGATATCTTTTTTCTTTACGCCGCCATAGATCTTCTCACCGATCTTCAAGACCGGGGCCAACCCGCAGCATCCCAGACAGCGCACCATTTCTAAATGGAATTGACCGTCCTTGGTCGACTCTCCGGGTTTTACGCAGAGAAGATGTTCCAATTCCGCCAGGAGCTCGGCGCCACCCTTCAAATAGCAGGCCGTCCCCATACAAACGGAGATCGTATGTTTCCCGGGAGGGGTCAGGCGGAAAAAATGATAGAACGTGATGACCTCGTAGATCCGCGCAAGAGGCACATCCAGGATCTCGGAAAGCACAAGCGAAACCTCGCGCGGCACGTAGCCGTAGCGATTCTGGATCTGGTGAAGCACCATGATCAGATTCCCCTCCTTGCCCTTCCAGGAATCCGCGATCTCTTTGACCTCTCGCTCCAAAAGTTCTTTATCCATGAAAAAACTCCTTGTCCTAGCCTCTTATTTTTTTTTCATCTGTTCGATGGCTTTATCCACCAAGGTCACATACGTCATGGCGCTGGAACCGCCGACTAACACGGCCACCATGCAAGCCTCTAGCATTTCTTCTTTCGTCCAGCCTGCATCCAGGCAATGACGGACCGCCCGGGGAATACAGACCGGACATTTCTGGGTCGCGCTGGCCACCAAAAGCAGCAGCCATTTGGTCTTTTCCGGGATCTTGCCGGAAGCCAAGATCGCCTCTTTCTCCTTCATGAAGGCTTCGTATTCCTTCGGCACGGCTTTCCGGATGTCCACCATCGCTTCATTGAACTGGGTCAGGATCTTTTGCGCGTCATATTCCATGATATCCTCCCGTATTTTTTGGGGCTCTTACCTGGGCGAATCGCAAAAAAGCGACAAAAATTCAATCGTAAAATCCATGTTCCGAACCTGCACCTTGGCCGGAACGCTGATCGACGACGGCGCAAAATTAACGATCCGCGTCAAACCCGACAAAACCATATAATCCGCAACTTCCTGGCAGTGTTCTTTCGGCACCGCGATGATCCCGATATCCGCATGGCATCGCTTGATGATCTCCGGCGCCCTTTCTACCGGATAGATACGCACCCCGTCGATCTTCTTTCCAACTTTTTCCTTGGAGACATCAAAGGCCGCCACCAGCTTGACTTTATCCCGATGGTAACCCGGGTATCTCAAAATGGCGGAACCCAAGTTGCCGACCCCGAAGAGCACCAAATGCACCACGTTGCTCTGAAGCAGATAATCCTCAAGGATCCTCTTCAGGTCCACGGTCTTGTAACCGATCCGGGGTTTTCCGATCTTCTTGAAATTCGAAATGTCTTTCCGGATCTTGACGTCCGAAAGCCCCGTGATCTCAGAAAGCTGCCCGGAGGAAACGAGATAGCGTTTTTCCTTGAGTAATCCTTCCAGGGTCCGGATATAAAGAAGAACCCGGGTGATCGTCTTGCGGGGGATTTTTTTCATGTCAATTCGTGAAATTCCGAACGATTGAATTCTACCAATTTTTTAAAATTCGCGCAAGAAAAAAATTAAACTTTTTCCCGCTCTTTGTAATGAGTATGGAGAAGGTGGTGGGATTTTTCGCCGAGAGGTTTTTTTAGGAAATCGTCATAAAGCGCCTTGACCTGGGGATTCGCGTGGGATTTTCGGAGTTTCTTCCCCGCATCTTCCTTATAGATCGCGTTGATGCGAGCCATACGCACTGAGTCGTTCGTGTAACGCGGCTGCCCGCCACCACCGATACAACCTCCCGGACAGGTCATGATCTCGATAAAATGATACTGGGCTTTTCCTTCTTTGATACTTTCCAACAAGCGTTTCGCATTCGAAAGCCCGTGCGCCACGGCAACGCGAACCTCCACATTTTCCAAAAAGCTCCATTCCGGGACCGCTCCCTTGATCACAAGCGAGGCGTCTTTAATACCCTTAAGGCCCTCCACCGGAGCCAGGCGCAAGTCCGCAGCCGGAAACTCCCGCCCGGTCACGATCTCATAGACCGTCCTCAGGGCCGCTTCCATGACTCCCCCAGTATTGGCGAAGATATCCGCAGCTCCCGTTGAGATCCCAAGTGGCGAATCCATTTCGCCGTCCTCAAGCGTCTTGAAATCGATCCCGGCGGACTCAATCATAAACCCGAGTTCCCGGGTGGTCAGCACAAAGTCGACATCCTGCACACCGCTTGAGTTCATTTCGGGCCGCTCGGCCTCAAATTTCTTCGCCGTGCACGGCATGATCGAGACCACGACCATATCCTCCGGCTTGATGTTCTTTTTGGCGGCATAGTAAGTCTTCGCCACAGCCCCGAACATCTGCTGCGGAGATTTACAACTGGAAAGATTCGGCAAAAATTCCGGGTAATAGTACTCGGCAAACTTGATCCAACCCGGCGAGCAGCTCGTGAACATCGGAAGCGCCACCGATTGTTTCTCGACAAGCGCGTTTTTGAGCCTCATCAGAAGTTCCGTCCCCTCTTCGATGATCGTGAGGTCCGCGGTGAAGTTCGTGTCGAAGACCGCGTGAAAACCGACGCGCCTTAACGCCGTCACCATTTTCCCGGTCACAAGCGTGCCGGGGGGATAACCAAAACACTCCCCCAGCGCGGCGCGGATGGCCGGGGCCGTCTGGACGACCACGTGCTTCGTCTTGTCTTCAAGCGCCGCCCAGACTTTGTCGATATCATTTTTTTCGCGAATGGCCCCCACAGGACAAATGGCCGCGCACTGGCCGCATTGGACGCAGGCCACATGAGCGAGGTCCATCGCAAACGCCGGCCCGATCATGGTCTTATAACCACGTTTCTGAGGAAAAAGTGCCCCGACCCCTTGAACTTCGCCGCAAACGGTCACACAACGACGGCACTTGATGCATTTGCTGGAATCGCGCACCAGCGCGGGCGTGCTGTCATCGATATGCGCTTCGGGCTTTTCTCCTTTGTAATGGATGTCTTCGATCCCGAGATGGGACGCAATCGCCTTCAGTTCGCAGTCGTTACTGCGGGTGCAATATTGGCAGCTGCTTTCGTGTTCACTTAAAAGAAGTTCCACGACCGTGCGCCGGGCTTCACGCACCCGGTGATTATTCGTATGGATCTTCATACCCTCGGCCACGGGGGTCGAACAGGAGGCCAAGAGTGTTTTTGCGCCCTCCACCTCGACAAGGCAAACACGGCAAGCGCCGATCGGCGCTTTGCCTTCATAGTGACAAAGCGTCGGAATATGGATGCCCACCTGATTGGCGGCATCGAGCACCGTCGCGCCCGCATCCACCGTAATCTCTTTATTGTTAATGAAGATCTTCGGCATTATTTATGCCCCCTGCGCGTGACCGTCTTGCCATAATCACAGCGAAGGCACCGCTTCGCCTGCCTCTGCGCCACATTCTCGTTCCAGGAAAGTTCCACTTCGTCGAAATTGTGTTTACGCTTTTCAACGGCGATTGAACGCACCGACTCGCGCGGGTAAGGGACAGGATCCACATCCGGGTCAAAGTCCGTATCCACCACTTTTTCCTCCCGCCAAAAAGCATGCTCCTCCCCCGTCAAAAATTGATCAATACCCACGGCGGCCCGCTCCCCGGCGCCGATCGCGGCAACAACAGACCAAGGTCCCGAAGCCGCATCCCCTCCGGCAAAAATCCCGGGGACGGAGGTCTGTCCCGTTACGGAGTCCGCATAGATAAACTTATTTTGGGTCATTTTGATTTCGGCGTCCTTAAGCTCAAAAAGTTTCCCGGCCTGAAGGGTCTGGCCGATCGCCCCGATCACCTGATCCGCTTCCAGCGTGAACTGATCCGCCCCGTCCGCGGTCGGAGACCGTCGTCCGCTGCGATCATAGTCCCCAAGTTTCATGGTCATGCATCGGACCCCGGAAACCTTGCCCCCCGCGGTCTTCAAGATCTCCACAGGATGCGTGAGCGGCATCAACTTGATCCCTTCATAGATCGCTTCGCGCACCTCTTCGGCATAAGCCGGCATTTCTTCCTGACTCCGGCGGTAGAGAACGGTCACAATCTCAGCACCCAAGCGGAGCGCAGTCCTGGCCGCATCAATGGCCGCGTTCCCGCCGCCCACCACCACCACTTTTTTCCCGACAGGCACAGACCCTCGAATGTTATATTCTCTCAAGAAAGGAAGAGCCATCACGACCCCGTCAGCATCCTCCCCCATGAGCCCAAGCCCGAAAGACTCGGGAGCGCCGATCCCGACAAAGATCGCATCGTATTTTTTGTCTCGGAATTCCTGGAGCGTAAAGTCCTTGCCGAGACGTTTATTCGTCTCGATCGTCACGCCTAATTGTTCGATCATGCGTATTTCCCGCGCCAGGGTTTCGCGCGGCAGCCGGTAAGCCGGAATTGTCTGCACGAGCATCCCGCCCGGTCTCGGCTCCGCTTCGAACACCGTGGGCCGGTACCCGAGCCTTGCCAGAAAATAAGCGCAGGAAAGTCCCGCGGGACCCGCCCCCACGATCGCGATCTTGCGCGCCGCATTCTGCTCATTGTGCCGGACCTCCGGCACTTGGATCACCACCTCCTGGTCGACCATGAAACGCTTGATGCCGCGGATCGAGACCGAATCGTCCAAGGTCGCCCGCCGGCATTTATCTTCGCAAGTGTGAAAGCAAACACGGGCACAAACCGCCGCAAAAGGATTCCGTTCCCGGTGGAGCTTGAGCGCCTCCGCGTAGCGTTTTTCCCCCACCAGCGACACAAAACCCGGGACATCCACCCCCGCGGGACACGCGGTCTGGCATGAGGCCCGGACCAGCGAGGGGCAAACACCCGCCTCGCAATGTCCTTCACGGATATGCTGATCATATTCTTTTCGGAAATGACGGATCGTTGAAAGAACAGGATTAGGAGCCGTTTGTCCCAGGCCGCAGAGGGAAGTTTCCTTGATCTGCAACCCGAGCCGGACCAATTTCTCAACATCGCCTTCTTCGCCTTGACCCGCGCAGATGCGTTCCAGGATCTCCAGCATACGCTTGGTCCCGACACGGCACGGCACACACTTGCCGCATGATTCATCCTGCACAAAATCCAGAAAGAACCTTGCGACGTCCACCATGCAGGAATCTTCGTCCATGACAATGAGACCGCCGGAACCCATGATCGCGCCGAGCTCTTCGAGGGTTTTATAATCCAGAGGAACGTTCAGATATTCTTTAGGGATACACCCGCCTGAAGGACCCCCGATCTGCGCGGCTTTGTATTTCTTGCCGCCCTTGATCCCGCCACCGATGTCATAAATAAGTTCTCCGAGTGGCGTTCCGATCGGAACTTCCACAAGGCCCGTATTTTTGATGGCTCCCGCCAAGGCAAAGACCTTCGTCCCTTTGCTTGCCGCGGTTCCATAGGAGGCGTACCAATCTGCGCCTTTAAAAAGAATGACGGGGATATTGGCATACGTTTCGACGTTATTGAGAAGACTCGGTTTATCCCAAAGGCCTTTTTGGGCCGGGAACGGAGGACGAGGCCGCGGTTCGCCGCGTTTTCCTTCAATAGAACGCATGAGCGCCGTTTCCTCGCCGCAAACAAAAGCCCCGGAACCCATCCGGATCTCCAGATCAAAATTAAAACCGCTCCCGAGGATATTCGTGCCGAGAAGTCCCGATTCCCTAGCATGTTCGATCGCTTTCGTAAGTCTTGAGACCGCAAGCGGGTATTCCGCACGGACATAAACGAATCCGCGAGAAGCGCCGATCGCGTAAGCAGCAATGACCATGCCTTCGAGCACACTGTGCGGGTCCCCTTCCAGCACGCTGCGGTCCATAAAAGCGCCGGGGTCCCCTTCATCCGCATTGCAAATGGCATACTTCACATCGCCGGGAGCTACACGAGTGAGCTCCCACTTGAGTCCCGTCGAGAACCCTGCGCCTCCGCGACCGCGAAGGCCAGATTTCTTGACCTGCTTGATCACTTCCTCCGGCGTCATGGAAGTCAGCGCTTTGGCAAGCGCCTGATAGCCGTCCTGGGCGATATAATCCCCGATCTTCAGAGGGTCAATTCTCCCGCAATTCCTGAGGACGATCTTGATCTGTTTCTTAAAAAAATCCATATCGCCCTGTTTAAGGACCGGCTTGTTATCCTTGATGTCCCGCGGGGCCAGCCGCTCGACCGGTTTTCCTTTTCGCAGATGTTCGTCCACGATATCGCGCGCATCTTCGGGCTTGAGATCCTCGTAGAAAGTCTGGTCGGGATTGATCACAATGACCGGCCCCTGAGCACAAGGCCCAAGACAGCCGGTCCCCACGACCTCTACATCCAGTTTTTCCTCTTTAATTTTTTCCTCGAGGGCCTTTTTGAGCCGGAGAGATCCCGACGCAATGCAGCCGGCGCCGGAACAAAGGAGGATTTGTTTTTTCGAGGCGTTTTTCGTCTGTTCGGCCAATACTTCTTTTTTGACCTTGTCGAGGTCCTGGAGTGACGCGATCCGTGAAAGGGCCATTTTAGCGGGCCTCCTTCACGTCTTCGCCTTCGTGCTGGTATTGGCTGATCATTTCGCGGATCTTCGCCGACTTCACCCGTTGGTGGACATCCTCGTCGATCATCGCGACCGGGGCCAGGCCGCAGGCGCCGAAGCAGCGCCCCACTTCCAGGGAGAACATCCGGTCCGGCGTCGTTTCGCCGACATTGATCTTGAGATTTTTTTTGAACGCTTCCAGAACTTCCTTGCCGCCCCGAACGTAGCAGGCGGTCCCGAGGCAGACGCGGATGACATGCTTCCCTCGCGGGACGGTGGAGAAAAAGGAATAAAAACTGACCACGCCTGTCACTTCACTATAGGAGATCTTCAGGCGAAGACTGATATGTTTGAGAACTTCGACCGGAAGGTATCCAAAAAGATTTTGCGCGGTCTGAAGGATCGGGATCAACGCACCATCGGTCTTGGCGAAACCGTCGATCACGGCATCGAGACTGCGGAGCATTTCCTCGTCCGTAGGCTGACAGCCGCATCCTGTGGAGGAATGTTGCGGATCTTGGGCTTTTGTTTCTTGGGTATTCAACGCTTTGCCTGCCGAAATATAATTGTGAAATTGGGAACGATTAGGGGGATATCCTAATCTTTTTCCGGGAAATGTCAAATGCTCCTAGAGTTTTTTCTTAGCCGCAAGCGCCCGCGCGGCTCACAGATCCAGGGGGATCTCCAGGCTGACCGAGGTCCCTTGGCCCAGCCGGGATTCTATCCCGATCTTCCCGTGATGCATCTCCACGATCTTTTTGGCGATCGACAGGCCCAGCCCGGTTCCTTTTTTGAGCAATGCCTTTGCGTTCTTAGCACGATAAAATTCCGTGAAGATCTGCGGCAGATCATCAGCGGGAATACCCATCCCCGTGTCCGTCACCTGGACCCGGAGCCATGATCGGTCGCTTTGGACGCGCAAGGTGATCTTTCCCCCTTCCGGCGTATATTTCAGGGAATTCTTCAAAATATTCAACAATGCTTCCTGAATATAAATCCGCACCCCTTTCATGGAGGGAATCCCGGGGTCCATTTGAACTTCAAAAGTCCTTCGCTCATGCTGGGCCATAGAACCGATCGACTCCACGATCTCACGGATCAGATCCACGACCGAAAAACTGCTCATCTCCATTTTTTCAGTCAGTTTCAGTTTTGTGATTTCGAGAAGGGCATCGATATAAACGATCAGTTGCTTGCTTCTTCCCGTGGCGCGGCTTAAGAGGTTCATCTGTTCTTCATTCAAACTCCCGGTAACCCCCTTCTGAACGGGTTCAACGCAGGTATGAACGGCCGCAAGATCTTCTTTGAGATCATGACTCACACGCAAAACGTATTCGCTTTTGATGCGGTCCTTTTCGGCCAGCAGCTCATTCGCCTTCGTCAAACTGCGTTCCCGTTCGTGCAACCGGCTCGAGATCGAGGTAGTCAGGTAGGCGGCGATGTAAAGCGTGCTGACAAATACGAAAGAAACGCCCAGAACATACGTGAAGTTTTCATGGAGGGAAACCGCGAAAGTCCCGAGCAGACTGTAGTGATGCAAAAAACCCCGCTGTTCCCCGAGAACGATCGCCGAAAAAAGAATGGCCGCATAAGTCGCCAAGATAACGGTTTCGCGGCGGGATAGCAGGATCCCTGCGATAATAATGTGGAAAATAAAATAAAAATAGAAAGGGTTTTCAACACCCCCGGAAAAGTGGATCAGAAAAGCCAGGCAGGTCAGGTCCAAGAAGATCTGCAGATTCGCCAGGGCCTTGATCACCCCATACATCTGCCGTCCCTGCAAATGCCGCATGAGCCAGGAGAACAGACCGTTATAAATCGCCAAAAAGACCGCGATGCTGTAAAGCGGCCTAACCTCTAGGGAGACCCGGAAAAACCGCGACGCGGTGAGAATGGTCGCCACAACGCCGAGGATCGCGATCCACCTCAAGCGGGTGAGCCAATACACCCGGTCGATCAGCTTTTTTTCGACTGTGTTATCCTCGGATATGCTCTTCATAAAACGCGGAACCTCGATGAACCGGAGGCGGAAATTAACCTCTTCAAAAATAGGCCCTCCCTCGAATGTCCGGCGCCGTCCTGACCGATGTGTCAGTTTTTTTTATGGCGCACTAACTGATCGACCTTTTCTAAGAGAAGTTCGTAATCCAAAGGTTTGTCGCAATAGTCATCCACCGGGAGCCAGTTGGGATCGACGCCTTCTTTTTGAAAATCAAAACCCATTTTATCCTTAATCGCGGTCAGCATGAGGATAGAGATGTTCCGGGTCTGGCTGTCCCTTTTTAATTCCCGGGCCACTTCAAAACCGTCCAGCCCCGGCATCATCACATCTAGAATGATCACGTCGGGTTTTCCAGCGCGGGCCTTGGCCATTCCTTCATTGCCATCCGCCGCAAGGGTCACTTTGTGTCCGCGTTTTTCCAGCACAAGCCGCATCGCCTCGACAATGTCCGCATCGTCATCCACAATCAATATTTTGCTCATTTTAAGCTCCTAGGGTTCTCAGATAATTTTTTTTGAAGAGATTCATGGATCGCCCGAGCCGCTTTTTTCCCCGCCCCCATCGCAAGGATCACAGTCGCGGCGCCCGTCACGATATCACCACCGGCATACACGCCTTCTTTGGAAGTCTTCATCGTTGCTTCATCGACAATGATTCCACCCCACTTCTGGACTTCAAGGCCCGGTGTCGTCCGGCGAATCAAGGGATTGGGGGTTCCGCCGATGGCGATGATGACCGTTTCGACCGGGAATTGAAAGTTGCTTCCTTTTTTCACCACGGGCCTGCGACGGCCCGAGTCATCAGGCTCCCCGAGTTCCATTTCCACACATTCCAGCCCCGTGACCCACCCATCTTTACCCAGAACTTTAACCGGACTCCGGAGCAACTGAAAAATGATCCCCTCTTCCTTAGCGTGATGGATCTCCTCCGCGCGGGCCGGAAGCTCCGCTTCGCTTCTTCGGTAAACAATATAAACTTCCTCGGCGCCGAGACGTTTAGCCGTGCGCGCCGCGTCCATGGCCACATTTCCGCCCCCGATCACCGCGACGCGTTTTCCGATCTTGACCGGGGTGGGAACGTTCGGGAAATCATAGGCTTTCATAAGATTGGCGCGCGTCAGGAACTCGTTGGCGGAATAAACACCGTTCAAGTTCTCGCCTTCGATCTTCATGAAGGACGGCAAACCGGCTCCGCATCCGATAAAAATAGCCTTAAAACCTTCTTCGAAAAGCTCATCCACGGTGATCGATTTTCCGATGATCACATTTTTCTCGATCTTGACGCCCAAACTAAGAGCGTTCGCGATCTCTTTAGCCACAAGACTTTTCGGCAGCCGGAATTCCGGGATCCCGTACATCAGAACACCGCCCAAAGCATGAAGCGCCTCAAAGATCGTCACATCGTAACCCATGCGCGCGAGCTCTCCGGCGCAAGTCAACCCGGCCGGCCCGCCGCCGGCGATCGCGACCTTGATACCGTTCTTTTTAATCTCGGGGATCTCCTGCGACATATGTTCTATCGCATAATCCGCCACAAACCGCTCCAGCCGGCCGATCGCCACAGGCTCTCCTTTTTTCCCGCGAACACAAAGGATCTCGCATTGGGTTTCCTGGGGACAAACTCTCCCGCAAATGGCCGGCAGGCAGTTCTCCTTGATAAGAAGGCGGTAGGCTTCTTCGAAATCGCCCTCGCTCACTTTTTTGATGAATTCCGGAATCATCACACTGACGGGACAACCCGCAACGCAGGGGCGCGTCTTGCATTGGAGGCAGCGCAAAGATTCCTGCACGGCTTGTTCGGGCGTATAGCCGAGCGCTACTTCCTGAAAATTCTTGATCCTCTCCTCGGGCTTCTGCTCGGGGATAGGAACTTTCTTGGGATCCATATTGGGAGGCATTTTAATTCGCCTTCAAGCCGATCTTGCAGAAATGGGCTTCCTCGGTCTTATACATACTTTGCCGGCGCATCAGCTCGTCATAATCCACCTGGTGGCCATCAAAGTCCGGCCCGTCGACACAGGCGAATTTTGTTTGGCCTCCGACCGTCACACGGCATCCCCCGCACATGCCCGTTCCGTCCACCATAATGGGATTCAAAGAGACATTGGTCTTGAGGCCCCAGGGCTTCGTCAAAAGACTGACGAATTTCATCATGATCACCGGCCCGATGGCGATCACCTCATCATACTTTTCACCCGCTTCAACAAGCGCTTTAAGCTTCTCGGTCACAAGCCCCTTGGCACCGTAACTCCCATCATCGGTTGTCACATAAACGTTCTTGCAGAACTTGGAGAACTTTTCTTCGAGGATAATGAGGTCTTTGTTGCGTGCGCCGAGGATCACGTCGACGGAGGTTCCCAGCTCATGCAATCTTTTGAGCTGGGGATAAAGAGGCGCCGCCCCGACACCGCCCCCGATGCCGATCACGTGTTTGGCGGGATGAAGCTCCGTGGGTTGACCCAAAGGCCCCACAAAATCGGCGAGCGCTTCACCGGCTTTTTTCTCACTGAGCTTCCGCGTGGTGAAGCCAGCCACCTGATAGATGATAGAAACGGTGTCCTTCGTACGGTCATATTCCGCGATCGTAAGAGGAACTCGCTCTCCCGCGTCATCTACGCGGAGAATGATGAACTGGCCGGGCTCACAGTGCCGCGCGACATACGGCGCCAGGATCACCATTTCTTCGACATTATTATTCAGCTTTTTCTTTTCAAGAATCGGATACATAAAAACTTTCTTTTTTGGCTGTGCCCTTGAGTAACTGGGTTGAAGTATATCCGAACGGTGGGGCATTGAAAAACTGTTTCTTGAAGAAGCTTCCTCTATCCTAATATTTCCTCATCTCCTGCGCACCAAGCAGGATCAACGACGCAGAGAAAAACAAGATCGGTCTTGCCGGTATTCTCGATCCATTGAATAGCCTGCGGAGGGATATCGATACAATCTCCCGGAACGACTTCGCACGCCTCATCTCCGACATGCATCCGGCCTTTTCCTTCCAGAATGTAATAGACCTCCGAAGTTTTAAGCGAATGAGGTTTTGTCTTGGTGCCGTATTTCACGACGGCATGCGCAAAGCTGTAACGATAAGCGCGCTGGTCCGTCTTGGCATTCAAAAGTTCACGGAGATGACACGCATCCCCCGCAATAAACTCCGGACAGTCTTTCAATCGGCGAATGAACATGGGCTTTAAAACTCCTTATTTTTTACAGGGATGCCTTTTCGATCAGTTTTCTGAACAGCACCGTGATCTTGGCATGGTGAAGAACGGTTCTCGCGCGCAAGTATTGCATTCCCGCTTTTTCGATCATCTCACGCGCCGCGTGGTCCAGGTCATAAAGGATCTCGGCATGATCACAAAGGAAACCCAAAGGCACGACGAGGACTCTTTTTTCATCCCTTGAAGCCAAGGTTCTCACCTCTTCTTCGATCCCAGGACCCAGCCACCCCCCTTTTGCCGATACGGGACAGGATTGGTAGGCCACACTCCACTTAAGGTGCCCCAGCCGTTTCGCCACAAGAGCACTCGCGACACGCGTTTCCTCAGCATAATGAGATAAGGGATCCGCCGGATCGCGATGAATCGGCAGCGAGTGGAAAGAGAAGAGGATCGGGGTTCTGGAACGCTCCGCAGAAGCTACCGCACGAAGCGCTAGCGAGGCCTCTTCCGCCTCCGCTTCGACAAAAAACTCCTGCTCGTGCCATCCTTCGATGAATTGATAGCTAAGAGTATTGAGTTCTGATGTGGAACGGAGGGTCTCCAAACTTTCTTTGTACCCGGCTCCGGAGGAAGCGGCCCGGTAAGGCGTAAGCGGAATGGCAAGCCCGTCCCGAAAACCTTTGAGATAGATTTTAGGAAGAATATCCTTGAGATAAGGATGCCAATTTTTCATACCAATAAAAATCGGCATATTGAATCCCGCTGCAGAAAGCTCTCTTTCTAAGCGCTCTTTGAAATCCAAAATCTGACCATTGTAGGGAGAAGCTCCTCCGATCAGCTCGTAATGTCGCGCAAGAGCCTCCAAGCGCTCCTCAGGAATAAACTTCCCTGCGTTCATAGACTGCAGGTATGGCATGACCTCTCCTGCTTTTGTTGGAGCACCATGTCCGATGAGTAAAATGTGATCGAACTTTATTTTAGTGTTTCTTAAAAATGGCGGCATTTTTTTAAAGGAGTTCCGGTTTAATATATTTCATGATCGAGTGGGCCGCGAATTCGGCGCTCTTGACGCAATCCGGAACTCCGATCCCGTTATAGGCGTTCCCGGCGAGATAAAGTCCCGGAAAGGCCACGAGCTGGGACCGGATTGATGCCACATGGCTGAGATGACCGACCTGATATTGCGGCATGGTTTCCGGATAACGGCTCACAACGGTAAATGCCGGATCTTTTTCAATCCCAAGATAATGATGAAGCTCCTCTTTCACCGTACGGACCAAAGCTTCATCCTCTAAAGCGTACACTTCGCGGTGGAGCGCGCCTCCCACAAAAGCGCGCAGAAGAACCATACCCTCAGGCGCGCGGCCTTCGAATTTCACGCTCGAAAAACTACAGGCGACGATCTTTCTCCGCGTGAACGCGGGGACCACGAAGCCGAAGCCTCTCAGGGAATGCGGAATATCCTGGCGCCGGTATGCCAGATTGACCGTGGCCACGGACTCATAAGGGATCGCCGCCAGATCACGGGAAAGGGAAGGAGCGGGTTCAACGAGGAGCCGGGCCGCGTGCTGAGCCGGCAGAGCAACACACACCGCATCTGAAAACAAAACATCGCCCTGCTGCGTCACGACCTCCCATCCGGCAGAACGCCTAAGGCTCGCCGCGGGAGATGACACCTTGAACCGGACTTCCGGCAATTTCGACACAAGGGTTTGGGTTAATTGTTCCATGCCGTTTCTGTAAGAAAGGAAAAGACTGTAACGCGGACCGCTGGCGGTCCGCGATGTATTTTTCTTTCCGAGTTTTTTTCGCGCGAAAAGACCCCGGATCACGCTGCCATAATGACGCTCCATTTCAAGGAATTGCGGCATCGTCGCTTCCAGGCTCAAACGTTCCGGATCCGCGGTATAAATGCCTCCGATCATAGGCTGGGCGACTTCGCGGAGCGTGGTCTCGCCGAACCTGCGCCGGACAAAACTCGCAACGCTTTCGTCCCCTCCTCCCGGACGTTTGGGAATAAAAAGTTCGCAACCCATCCGGAGTTTGGTCGCCCAGCTCAAGAGCGGCGTTTGGAGGAACGCGCTCACCTGCGACGGCGCGATCAAATAAAAACCCTCCGGGACCCGGACCAGTCTTCCGTTCTTGTAGATAAAACTGCGGCGGAATTCTTCGTTCGTCCCGATTACGTCCCGTATGAGTCCGAGACGTTTGGAGAGTTCGAGCGCCGCGGGCTTTTCAGAAATGAAAGAATCCGGCCCGCCTTCAAGGAGAAAACCTTTTTGAGACTTTGTTTCGATCACGCCACCAAGACGGGACCTTGCTTCCAGAAGCGTAATCTCGAGCGGGAAAGATCCTTGCCGGGCAAGTTCGGATAAACGGTAGGCGGTAGCCAGACCCGATATGCCGCCGCCGATAATGATGACTTTCCTGGGAGTTACCACGGCTACCGGACACTCATTTCGTGGACCAGATCGATCAAACGGATCACATTCTCGACAGGCGTCTGGGGAACGATGCCGTGTCCCAGATTAAAAATATGTCCCGGTCTTCCGCCCGCCTGATCCAGGATCTTCTTGACCTGAGCCCTAAGCGCATCGACCGGTCCGCAAAGCACCAGGGGATCCAGATTCCCCTGAATAGCGACGTCGTATCCCACTTGCTTCCAGGCATGATCCAACTCGACCTGGTGGTCAACGCTGATCACATCGCCTCCGGCCTCACGAAATAGTTTGAGAAAAGGCCCGGTGCCTGTGCCGAAATGAATGATGGGGATCCCTTTTTGGATTCCGGTAATCACCGCTCGAGTGTGCGGCAAAACGTATCCGCGATACTCTTCGGGACTAAGACATCCGATCCAGCTGTCGAAAAGCTGAATCGCATCCGCGCCGGCCCGGATCTGCCCATTGATATAGCCGACGACCGCACGACTGATCTTTTCCATCAGCGCATGCCAGGCCGCGGGTTGGGAGGTCATAAAATTTTTTGCCTTGGAAAAAACGCGGGAACTTTTCCCTTCAAGGATATAGGCCGCCAGGGTGAAGGGCGCGCCGGAGAACCCGATAAGCGGAATATTGGGTTTAAGACGCGCCCGGGTCTTCCGGACCGCATCAAAAACGTATTTGAGCGACTCCGCCGGTTCCGCCTCCAAAACCTGGTCCACATCCTTCCTCGACTCCATCCGTCCGGTAATGATCGGACCGTGTCCCGAGGTGTATTCTAAACCGAATCCGAGGGGCTCGAGAATCAGCAAGAGATCGGAAAACACGATCGCCGCGTCGGCGCCGATCTTCTCCTGAGCCGTTACGGCCGCTTCCGCGCAAAGATCTGGATTCTTGCAAAGATCGAGGAACGATACTTTGTCACGGACCTCGCGGTATTCTTTCATATAACGCCCGGCCTGTCGCATAAGCCAGACGGGCGTGAACGGTGTTTTTTCACACCGGCAGGCTTTAAGAAAGGGCGACTTCCGAAGGGAAGGCATGATCATCTCTTGGACGTAGAGCGAACCGGCTGGTAGGAACAGCAGGGCTCTTCAGCCAGATAGTCGCCCGTGACGGCGTAGGCCCTGGAACGGGAGCCCCCGCAAAAATCCTTGTAAGGACAGATCCCGCATTTCCCTTTAAGGCGCGCCGGATCGCGAAGCTCTTTGAGTAAAGGTGAGTTCCGGTAAATTCGGGAAAGATTTTCTTTCCGAAAATCACCGGCCTTAAGCGGAAGAAATCCGCTCGGAAACACTTCGCCCCGGGAGGATACGAAGAGAAACCCTTTGCCTGAATTGACGCCCTTGGGTGCCAAGCCGATACTGCCCCCCGGACCCTCGGCACGGCGTAAAAGTTCCGGCAACGTGATCTGCCCCGCATCGATCGTCCGAGGATCGATCCCCCGCTCAAGTAATTTCTGCTCAAACACATATTTTCGGTAATGCTGGGCTTCCGTCACTTTAATGACAAAATGCACGCGTTTCTGTAGCGCATAGATCTTTTCGAACGCCTCGTCGAATTTCTCGGCACTCAGAAGATTCAGGTCCGCGCCGCGGCCCATCGGGACAAGAAAGAAAACCTCCCAGAAAACGATCGGGAGAGATTCGACAAGCTTGATGAATTCATCAAGCTGGCGGCTGTTATGCACATTGATCAGGGAATTGATCTGGGGAGAAAGCCCGCAGACCTTCGCTATCTTCACACTTTCGAGGGTCCTTGCGAAAACCCCGGGCGTTTTTCGGAAGGCATCGTGATCCGCGGCATTGGGGGCATCGAGGCTAAAAGCGATCTGATCCAGTCCCGCCTCCTTCAATTCGCGGATCCTCGCTTCGGTCAGAAGCGGCGTCACAGCCGGGATCGCCCCGGTTTTCAGGCCGAGTGATCTGGCGTATCGAATAAGGTCGTTTAGCCCTTTTTTCTTCAGCGGATCGCCCCCCGTGAAGATCAGGATCGGGGTCCCCATCTCGTGGACTTCGCGGACAAGGCGCATGCTTTCTTTGGCATTCAATTCGTCCGGAGACGGATCCTGTTGGGCCGAGGCGCGGCAGTGGACACACGCTAGGTCACAGGCATTCGTGGTCTCCCAACAGACCAGGAACGGTCTTTGTCCAAAATCAAAACTTCCGGGATCCATTTTTTTCGGCATAGGTTTGGCGACGGTGTCCGTCATAAGAGACCGGGATCTCAGGCTCATTCCCGATCGCGGATATTCTTGAAAACTCTCTGAACGGCCGCGATCGTCCGGGCAATGTCTTTTTCAGTATGAGCGAAGGAAACAAAATTGGCTTCAAAGGGTGATGGGGCAAAATAGACGCCCTCCGCAAGCAGCGCGTGAAAGAATTTCCGGAATAAAGCCCCATCCTGTTTTTTGGCGGTTTCGTAATCGGTCACACCTTGGTCCGTAAAGAAAACCGTAAACATGGACCCAGCGGCATTGATCCGGACCTGGATCCCTGAAGCGTCGGCGGCCTTTTGGATTCCGGCGCAAAGTTTTTGTGTTCTGGCGATCAGCAATTTGTAAGAGCCTTCGCGGGACAAATATTTCAACGTGGCGATTCCCGCGGTCACGGCCACGGGATTGCCGGAAAGCGTCCCCGCTTGATACGCCGGCCCCAAGGGCGCCAAGACTTTCATCACATCCCTTCGTCCGCCAAAAGCCCCGAGGGGCATACCGCCGCCGATGATCTTTCCAAGACACGTAAGGTCCGGCTGGATCTTGAAATAATTTTGAGCGCCGCCGTACGTGAGTCTGAACCCGGTCATCACTTCATCAAAGATCAGAAGCGACTGATACCGGTCGCAAAGTTTCCTGAGACCTTGCAGGAAATCTTTCTCCGGAGCCACCACGCCCATATTCCCGGCAACAGGCTCTACGATGATCGCCGCAATATCCCTTGGATATTGCTGGAACGCTTCCTCGATCTTTCTCAAATCGTTGTAAGGCAGGCTCAAAGTATGGCGCGTGAAGTCGGAAGGAACTCCCGCACTGTCGGGTGTCCCGAGCGTGCTTGCGCCGGACCCCGCCTTCACCAGCAAATGATCGGCATGCCCGTGATAGCCTCCCTCGAATTTAATGATCTTGTTCCTCTCCGTGTAAGCCCTTGCGATGCGGGTTGCGCCCATCACCGCCTCGGTCCCTGAACTCGTCAACCGGACCTGTCCCATGGAAGGAACCGCCTCCACAAGCATTTTCGCGAGCTCCGTCTCGAGCCGCGTGGGCATGCCGTAACTGGTCCCGTTCTTGATCGCCTTCGACAAGGCCGCGATCACCTCAGGGTATGCGTGCCCGAGGATTAAGGCCCCCCAGGACAAGCAATAATCGATCAACTTGCGGCCGTCTTCGGCATAAAGCGTAACGCCTTTGGCTTTCCTGACGAATACCGGCACTCCGCCGACGGACCGGAAAGATCTGACAGGACTGTTGACGCCGCCCACCAGATACCGCTGGGCCGTTTCAAAAAGCTCGGCATGATCTGGAAACGCTGCGCCTTTGTGTCGCCTCCTGTGTTTTATTTTTGCCTGAGCCACTTCGCGACCTCCCCCGCATAATAAGTGATGATCTTGCTCGCCCCCGCACGCCGCATCGCCAGAAGCGTTTCAAACACCGTTGTTTTTTCATCAAAAACGCCTGCGCGCACGGCGCACTTCAGCATCCCGTACTCTCCGCTGACATGATAGGCCGCGACCGGGACCCGCGCTCTTTGTTTGAGTTGAAAAATAATATCCAGATACGGAAGCGCCGGCTTCACCATCAGAATAGACGCTCCGTCTTTTTGATCTTGCAAGGCCGATCGTATCGCCCGGGACGTATCCGCGGGATCCATTTGATAAGCTCGCCGGTCACCAAATTTCGGAGTCGATCCAAGAGCGCCACGGAACGGCCCGTAATAAGAGGACGCATACTTGACGGCATACGCCCAAACGCCCGTTCGAGAATATCCGGCGCGGTCAAGCGCCCCGCGAACGGCTTTGACTTGCCCCACGGCCATAGCAGAAGGCCCCACAAAGTCCGCTCCGGCTTCAGCATGCGAAACCGCGATCCGACCCAAGGTACGGAGTGTCCGCGCCCGGTCGATCTTCCGCCCATGAAGGATCCCGCAATGTCCGTGGTCCGTGAACCCGCATAAACAAACATCGGTCATGATCATGATCTTTTTCCCGAATTGCTTGCGAAGCGCGCGCACTGTGTTCTGGATCGCGGCCTCTTTCTCGTAAGCCTCCGAGCCCAACCCATCCTTTTTTCTCGCGATCCCGAAAAGGAGGACCCCGCGGATGCCGGTCCGGTAGAGCGCTGCAACATCCCGAACGATAAGGTCCGTCGACAAACGGAAAATCCCCGGCATATGGGGGATCGGCTCTTTCCGGTTCCGCCCGGCAGTGGCGAAATAAGGCTGGATGAGATCTTGGGGCTGGATCACGAGTCGCTTAACGGACATTTTTCAGGATCTCCGAACGGATTTTAAGCGTTTTTAGCTGCGCTTGCGTCACCGGGCCGATGGCCCAAACTTTGATACGTGCCGGGATGTCCTGGTGGATCTTCAAGAAATTCTTTACGGTAGACGGACTTGTAAAAACGATCTCATCGATCCGCCCCAGATCCTGTTTCTTTATTTTGGGACAGATATTGCGGTAGACGGTCACGGGATCCACAGAAGCGCCGCGCTTCCGCAGTTCGTCCACCAAAAGATCCCTTGCCAGGTCCGATCGCGGGATCAGAAAACGCTTTCCTTTGACCGAAAAATTATGAAGGAGCTTCACCATGCTTTCGGCAGTTTCCTCTTCGGGTATACAGGTGGCATCCAAGCCGAAGCTTTTCAGCGCTTCTGCTGTGGCCTTTCCGATCGCAACGATCGTCTTGGGCCGGAGGGCCTCGACGCTTTTCATTTTCTTTTTGAGCCTGTCCAGAAAATAGAGAACCGCATGTCGTGATGTAAAGAGAAGTCCGTCATATTCGTCGATCCCGAGGATCGCGGCATCCAGCAACTTGAAACTCCTGGCTGGTTTTATCTCGATCATCGGAACATGGATGATCTTGCCCATGAACTCAAACCGCTTAGGACGGGTCCCGGTAACGAGAACCCTTTTCCGACCCGCTTGGCCCTCAACACAGACCGAAGTCTTTTTTCCGTCCAGTTTTCCGAAAAGAGCCTTAAGTTCTTCATCTCCCGCGCGAACGGCCACGGCCAAAGATCCTTGGAGCGGATGCGGCTTCAGAATATCAAAACTGATTCTTTCCGTGATCCGATGCCCGAGCCCCAAACGGACCAACCCGGCTCCGGCGATCACAATAGCATCTAAGTCTTCTGAGAAAAGCTTATCCAATCGTTCGCCCATCTTGCCCCGGATATCCACAAGCTTCAGATCCGGACGGTGCGCCCTGAGCTGATTTTTCCTGCGCTCGCTGCTCGTGCCGACCTTTGCTCCCTTCGGTAGGTCGCGCAACTTCAAATGATCCTTTGAGACCAGCACATCATGAGGATCCACCGAACTCGTGGTCGCCGCGATCACGATCCCTTCAGGGACCTGATTCGCCAGGTCTTTGGCACTATGGACGGCAAGGTCGATCTGGTTCGTTAGAAGTGCCCGGTCGATCTCACGGGTAAAAAAGTCCGTCCCTTCCATTTCCGAGATCGGAGTTTTTTTGTCGATATCACCCGCTGTATCCATGCTAACAACCTTGAGCTCTACAGCAGGAGCGATCGTCTTGAGTGCCTGCGCGATCTCACGAACCTGCGCCAGGGCAAGCGGACTGGTCCTTGTCCCGACACGGAGAACCTTCTTCATTCCTGGTCCTTGTCCTTCGGGCTAAGATCAAAAAGAGAATGCAACGCGTGCAAATAGCGAGCCACCCCGCCGTTCTGGGAAGCCTCCTTGATCTTCGTGAGAGGCACATGCAGCAGCTTGGCACGGATCCTGTCCCGCAATTCATCTTTCCGCGTATCCGGAATACCTGATTTTTTCGCGAACTCGCCCAACTCCTCCTCAAGGATCTTGTCCAGATGCCGTTCGAAGGACTCGACCGTGGGTCTCGCCTCCAGCTGCTCGAGCCAGCTCTGATAGCTCGCCAGGGCCTTTTCGACCATGGCTTCTACTTTCGCGATCTCTAGACCGCGGTGCTTCAGATTCCTGTCGGCCACACTTTTCAGATCGTCCACATTATAGAGATAAACATCATCCAGTTGATGGATGGCAGGATCCACATTGCGCGGCACCGCGATATCGATCAAAAAAAGCGGCCGATGGTGCCGCTCGGCCATAAGTTTTTTGACTTGCTCATATTTAATGATCGGATAGGGACAACTCGTCGCCGTAATAAAGATATCCACGGCCGGGATCTTTTTCTCCCACGTCTCGAAAGGGACCCACTCACCGCCGCATTCAGCCGCCAGTTTTTCCGCACGCTCCTGGCTATGACTGACCACGTAACGGATCGCTGCGCCGGCGTTCTTAAGATTTTTGACCGTGAGCGTCGCCATCTCCCCCGTTCCCAGGACCATTACATTTTCACGGATAAGTTGGCCGAAGATCTTTTCCGCAAGCTCGACTGCGACGGAGGGAATGCTCACTGCCCCTTCGTTGATGAGAGTCTCGGTTCTCGCGGCCTTCCCCAGTTTCAGGGCCTTTTCCATGAGTCGATAAAGAAGCGAATGCAGGCACCCCGCGCTGTGGGCCTTCTGGAATGCTTCTCGTAGCTGACCCAGGATCTCATTTTCACCGATGACAAGCGAATCCAGACCCGCCGCGACGCGGAAAAGATGCCGGAGCGCCTCCCGTCCTTGGTAGCGATAAAGATAATGTTCAAAGTCCCTGCGGTCCACGCCATGGATCTCTTTCATCAAGGCAAAGAAACCGTCTTCCGGAAGGCCTTCGGAATCCGTATAACCGTAAAATTCAACGCGATTGCAGGTCGAGAGGATCATGGCCTCGGAGAACTGGGCCATGTCCTTGGCGTAGGCGAGGCCGTCCTGGAGCTTCTGGGAAGTGAAGTGAAGCCTTTCGCGCACCTCGACCGGACAATCTTTGTGGTTAATACCGATGATGAAAAATCCCATGCCCTATCCGTTTCCCTTACAGAAAGTTATGCTTTCCGAATAAAAAAGCTGTCTCGATAAAACTCACCACGATAATAGTGAAAGCAATAAGGCTCAATACCGCCATTTCCTTGCCACGCACGGCCGCGACCCAGTGACGGTAAAGGATCGAGAGATAACACCCCAAGACCACAAGCGTCACGATCGTCTTGGGATCCCAAAGGAGGTACGACCCGAACGCGTGCTTGGCCCACACCAGACCCGTAGCCGTTGCAAAAAGGAGAAGCGGCGTACCCCAACTAAGCGGAAGGCAAACCATTCGTTCAAGGCGCTCCAAAGGAGGAAGCTTGTGATAGAAACCGCTTACGCTTTTCTTTTTCAGTTCTCGACATTCGATCAGATAGAGGATGCTCGCGATGAAGGATACGGCGAAATTCGCGTACGCAAAAAAAGCACTGACCACGTGCAACACGAAAGTGGGATTGAGAAGATAGGGATGGTCCTTGACCATCGCCTGAATGCCATGGCCATGCCCGAAAGACGCAACCGATCCGGCCATGAGTATGCAGAGAAGAAGCGACAGGAAAAGGCCAAAGGATTCCGTGCGCGCTTTCCCGAGCAACACCAGATAAACAAAGGCCAGGGTCCACGCAAAAAAAGCAAGCGCGGCCGACATATTCACCACAGGGAGAAAATAGCCGGATTGAAACCCCTGACTTAAGAAGTAGAGCGTCCCAAGGAGAAATCCTGTCTGCAGCATCACAGACCCCGCACGGCGACCCCGCTTCCAGAACTCGGTAAAAGAAAGGACGTGGAGCAGAAAAGCAACGCCATAACTCACGCATCCGGCGCTCAGGATCACGAACGCTAGTGACATATATGGATCCCCATTTTAAGAGAATTAGCCTCAGCTCCTAAATCCGCAGCATAATTTAAGAATGTATAGGAGGTAAAGGCTTGAAAAAGAGGGGTTAGTCTAGCACTATCGAGCTATACGAGGAAACAATTTTGAGCTTGGTAAGGTAGGATTCGCGAAACAAAGGCAAAACTACAATCAGCCCCAGTTCGCGGTCAGCGAGATGCTTACGATCTGGGCGTCGTACGCGCCGCCTATGCCACTTCTTTCGTTAGGCAGATAGCGCTGGAAACCGTATTGGGGCTTCACGGATAGATCCTTATTCAGATTCCATTTGCAGCCAATGTTCAACCCAAGTTGATTGTAGCTGGCGCCATAAAAAACAAGATTACCCTGTTGATTGTAATCAGAGAAATTTTCGCCGTTATTTGCGATGGTGTAAAAAAGCGAACCGTCTAAATGGACCTTGTCGTGTGGTTGATAATCCGTGCTAAACATCCAAGTAGAAAAATTGGAAGTAAATGCCGGAACCAGTTGGGCCACGGGCATCAGAGTCGCTTGCACGGTTTTGGTCTGGTCAAAACGTTGTGAAAACGAGCCTGTCATTGAAAGATTTGAAAGCGGGTAGACGCTCAGGTCATAAATGAAGGTATGGGAAAGCATATTGGCTTTTTCATCTTGATTTTGATAAGCCGCACGCGTCGTATAATCCGTATCATCGAACAAATAACGGAATGAAGCCTGGGACCAGCTGCAAAGTCTGGCGGTCGCACGCTGGGTAAATCCTATATTCGTGGTGTGCAATTTCTCCAAAAAAACCTGCCCTTCGAAAGGCCGGACCCGGAAACGATCATCGAGGTCCATATTCTTATCCCGAAACCGGACTTGAGACGTAAGATTGATCCGGCGAAATGGCTGGAAATCGGCGCCGGTCACCCAGTTGATCACCGGCTCATTAACGATCCCGTCACGGGTTTGATTGTCGCTTGAAGTACCGGCCACAGCAGACGCTCCGGCAACACCTAATCGGTTGACCATTAAATGGTTTTGGGATTGTTCAAAAGAGAGATCTGTATAAAGCGCCGTGCGGGGAATTGCTTTAAAACGAAGCCCGAAGGATTCGGCGAATTCGTACGTGTTGCTTTCGGTATTTGTCTTTCCTGTGCTATCAATCATTCCAATCAGATTCGGCGCAAGACCCACTGTGTCAGTAGGTAAATAAGAGCTCGCATCACGCTGTGTAATTTCAGCCTTAAACCCACTCGTCCCGCTTAGCCAGGACCAAGGACTCACCATGAGATTTAAAACCCACGAATTCAGGTTCTGCTCATTGTGAGCGCTGGCATCCGGATTGTTAAGATTTGCGGTAGTCGCGGACGCAGCCGTACCGGCACCAATGCTAAGATTCCCCATGGAATTAAATTCTTGAATGTTTTGTCGGCCCTGATTTTTTAAATGTTCAAAGCGATAAGCGCTTGAAGCAAAGACCTTATCACTCATATACCATTTGTCCGCACCCAGCGTGGTCGTCATAACATCTGTTTCCTGCACCTGGTCCTGACGCCGCTGATCCGATTGGTTAGATATATCTCTAGCTATGCCGGCCGCGCCACCTGTTGCGGTCGAAACAAAAGTGCCATCGTTCAGCCTCTGTTCATAGTCGCGGGTTTTCCAACGTGAAATTTCAAAACGCTGGTCACCGGTCAAATGATAACCTCTTTCCGTGTAATCCCCCTTGATCCCGAACGTATCATCAGTTTCATCGATCTCTTCCCAAGATGGCGATATCTTTTTACTAATATTATTAATTATGGAATTATCCCAGTTGAGCATCGATTTTGAACCGATTTTGTAATTATGATCATAATAAACGCTTACATTGGGAAGGTCCGGCATCGTGATCCCTGCCTCGAATCCAATATGTCCAATATCGAGAAAAAGGTCTCGGCTCAGGCTATTGGATAGCCCATTAAATATCCCGCCGTAGGTGTCATAATATTTTCGGAATTGATCCAAGTCGAAGTTCATATACCCGACATCTTTTTTTGCGATGGAATAGGCGCCCTTATAATCTCCATTCCCTATAACCCCGGCGCCGCTCGCATCGATCGTAACGTCATCGCCAGACGTATAATGGATAGAGAGATCTTTGACACCGCCGCTATAGCCCCTATTCTGCCAGTTCATTGCCTCATACTTATGATAATCGCCGTCGACCATGGCTACTTGAAAAGGTATGGTATCGGCCGTCACCGATATCGATTCCGCCGGCTTATTTTGAGATGTACTAATGGATTGTGTTGGTGCTGCTTGTTTAGGAGCTGTGGGAATACTATCGACGGACTGTTGGGTAACGACCGTTTTAGCATCCGCTTGTTGGGTGTCAACCGCAGCATGGGCACAAACAGCCCCCCCAACTAAGATCGCCAGAATGAACAAGCCCTTAGGGAAAAAAGATCTCATAGAGTACCGGTTAATACCTCAAATGTTTGTCGAAATTAGATCCGTGTATCCCAACGTGGCATTCACCACTGAAGCAGGTTCCTGAACGGATCCTTGCGGCATGCTCGCCAATGATCGTGGTATCGGCGTGACAACGAGTACATAAACTTGTATCCCTTGAAGTAAGCATCTTGTCGTTGATGGATCCGTGAACTTTATGGCAGGATGTGCAGCCTTCGCGAAGTGCCAAATGCTCATAGGCGAAAGGACCTCTTTGTTGCTTGTGGCATTTGAAACATTTTTCATTTATATCTTCCATGGAGGTGGCCGACCAGGGCCTTGCGTTCGCGCCGTGGGGATCATGGCAATCCGTGCAGGACATATGGCCTTCCAACACGGGATGATGATGAGGAAGTTTGAATTCGGCTTTCTTCTCCATGTGGCAGGCGAAGCACATTTCAGGATTCTTTTTGGGATTGATGATCTTATTGCCCTTCCCGCCTCCGTTTTCCGCATGCAGACTGCCCGGACCGTGACACATCTCGCAGCCTTCGACTTTGACACCTTCCATCGGAATGGCGATCCTTTGGTGAGCGGCAAGCTTGAAATTCCTGACCTCTTTCTCATGGCATACGGCGCAAGTTTCCGAGCCGACGTACTTGGCACCTTCCATGTGGTGATCTTTCAGGACTTTCTGGAGGGCTTCAATATCCATGTCGCGACAGGAGGAAAAAAAGAAGGCGCAAGCCAGGATTAATACGGAGAGGATTACTTTTTTACGGTGCATGCACCAGAGATCTCAGGTTAGTCCAATAATTTATTCATACGGAACCACTTCAGATCGAACTCTGGTTTGCTATCACCGTCGTCTGTCACTTTACCGTCCAACGTTCTTATAAAATTAACAACGCGCGCATTCTATGGAAAATTATTTTTGAAAGCAACCATTTAAAAAATTTTAACTTTGTTACTTAGCGTAACTGTGCAACCCGGAAAGGAGGTAATTGACGCCGACATACGTGAAGATCACGAACAAAAATCCTGTGAACGCGATCCAAGCGAGCTTTTTCTCGCTCCACCCTTTCATAAGACGCAGGTGAAGATAAAGCGCATAGATCATCCACGTCACAAGCGCCCATGTCTCCTTGGGATCCCAGCTCCAATACTGTCCCCACGCCTCGTTTGCCCAAACGGCACCGGAGGCAACCCCCAACGTCAATAAGGGAAAGCCGAACAGGATCGACTTATAGATCACCTGGTCGAGCTGTTCGTGAGAAAAATACTTCTTCTGGATCGGAAGGAGGTACGCAATGCTTGCGATGAAGGAGACGGCGAAAGCCCCGTAGCTGAAAAAGCACGTGGTGACATGCAGAAGCAACCAATTGCTTTGCAATGCGGGCATGAGGGGCTTAATGGTCGCGTCGTGAGAAAAAGCATAGATCAAGATCGCCAGGTTGCATAGAAGGATAAAAAAACCCAGACGGGAGATCTTAAGAAAAAGATCCGCAAAAAGATAGGACGCCGCAAAAGCCCAAGAAAAGAAAACGAGCGATTCATACATGTTCGTGCAAGGGGTGTGTCCCGTCACCTTCCACCGGATCACTAAGGCCATGGTCTGGAGCAAGAATCCAATCCCGACCAAAATGCGCGCCAGTCTTTCAAGCCGCGGCGCGGATCTCCTGAAAAAAACGAACGCGTGCGGGATAAGACTGATGAGATAAAACAAAAAAGCTACAGATAAAAAATGGGGTTCGGTCATCGCAATTCCTAGGCCTCCAAGAGACGCTTCTTATTTCGTGTGGGATGAAAATAAATATTCAGGGTAAGACCCAGCATGATCATGATAATGCTTGTAAAAATAACAACGGTTCCGGGATCCCGCACCACCGCGAACCCCGACCACTTTTCTTCCTGTGAATCGTACGAGGCCTGATAGATCGAGAACTCCCCGTACCGCAGCGGATGATTGACCCGGAGGGCCTGCATCTTCACCGCTTTCCCCTTTTCAAGGATCTCCACCTGGCTGATAAAATCTTTCGGAACGTCCTGCGCCCAGATGTATTTGAGTCCGATGGGACGCTCCTTCGTCATATGAAAATCCGAAAAATTCGAAAAGACCCATTCGGTATAATCCTCGTCCTTTCCTTTCATGTGCACCAGGATGGCCGGATTATTCGGCTCCTCTGACGCGGAGAAAACGGCGCGGGAGCCCATGTCGAATCGGAAATCAGGAACAAAACGCTCCACCCGGAATTGGGAGTCCGAGCCGGGGATCGTGGTCCAGATATCTCTCCGAAAGCGAAATTCAAAGGGTTTTTTCTGTCCCGACTTTTGATTTCCTTTAATTAATGGCGGTCGGGACTGCCCCAATTTCAGATCCTCTGAAATTGAAAAGGATTGGGACTGCGCAGGCATCGCGATCACGAGCTTTTGAAGTTCATTTTCATAATGCTCGACTCTGAAATCCTTCAGCCTCAATTCAAATCCCAAGGGGATCGTCTTCCCGTTCGCAGTAAAGGACGTCGCCGATTGGCCTTCATGTAAGACGAGCTCCCCTTTGACCCTTAGGGTGGCACTCACCAACCCGCCGGCGATCAAAAGAACAAGGCTTAAGTGGATCAGGACGAAACCAAAACTCCTTTTTGTCTTGACCACGCTTACGATCAGGCAGCCTAGGATGTTCGCGCAAAGAAGAACAACTAGAATGAGAAACCAGGGACTCGTAAAAACCGAAGTGAGATAGAGTTGATACAGGAGACCGGTCACTTTGAAGCCGTAGCGTTCCGCGTATTCGGCATATTCGCGCCCTTGAGGGATCAAACTTCCCAAAATCGCGACAGGGATCAGAATAAAAAGAAGGACGGTGGTCAAACGGACGGAGGCAATGAACTCCCCAAACCTCCGGAAGGCCTCACCTGATTTTTTAAATCCCGAGAGTGGCATAAAGGGTCCTGTGATGGGTTCTAAAAACCGCGCGTTCCGAGAACTTTCGTATCAAAGTGACCTGAAAAAATTTGTTGCAGAGCATAACGGAAATCGGAAGAAGAACCAAGTGATTTTCATTGCATCACTCTTTCTTTTGTTCCTTCGGCGGATCCTTCTTGGGAGGCTCCGCGATCGCCTTTTCTTCCTCGGGAACTTTGCCGTTCCACATGGTCGGGTTGAGCGGGTAGGCCTCGGGGTCGAAGATCACGAAGTAAAAGTGCCACACGATGATCGCGAGGACCGCCAGAAGAGCCTCATAAAAATGGACCGCCGTCGCAAGGTCCAGGGCCCATTTCGGCAGGTATTGCATGAAAAAATTCTCGAAAGTCAGGATCCCCCCGGTAAGGAGCATCACGACGGACCCCCAGACGAGCGCCCAATATTCCGCTTTCTCGATATAGCTGTAGGGCGCGAAACGCGGCCGTTCCTTCGAAAAACCGAGATTGTATTTCTGCTGGGCAAAGACATCCTTAAAGTCCCGCAGACGCGGCAAGAGTTCCCTGAGCTGCTGGCGGCCCCGGCGCGTCATCAACACGAACCAGGCGTGATAGAGCCCCAGCAGGACAAAAACAATGGCGGCCCCTTTATGGATCGCTCCGCGCCAGTCGATATTCGATTTCACGATCATGAACGGAAAATTCCACCATGCGTCGGGGAACTTCAGCGCAAACCCCGTATAGGCCAGAATGATGAAGGTCGTGCCGAGGATGAAATGCTGGACGCGCTCCATCACCGTAAACCGCAGATAGCGGCTCCTTTCATTAAGCTCGCGGTAATGCTTCATGTATTTTTTTAGAAAATCCAGGGCGTTATGCGCGAGCATGCCCCCGATCACGGCAATGATCAGGCTGATGTAAAGAAGGGTCACATAATAAACAATGTGATTCTCTTTGGGAGACGGAGTGCCATGCACATTTCCCATGGCAAGTTGCTTCCCCGCGCCCGGATGACACTTCCCGCAAGTCCTGGACAAATGCGCTTTGTTGACCGAGGAATCAGGATCCGAAGAAGGCAGGACATCATGCGCGCCATGGCAGCTCGCGCAATTAGCCACGGTCGTCACGCCCAGCTTGCTGGCCATCCCGTGATAACTCTCAAAATAAGAACTCACCCGATCCGTCGGCAAATTGAACTTCGCATTGAGTTTTTCGGATTCATGGCAACGCCCGCATGTTTTTTCCGAGATTGACGTGGCGTAGACCGAGGAAGTCGGGTCTAAATGCGATTTGATACCATGCTCTCCGTGACAATCCGTGCAGACCGGCGCTTCCCGTTTCCCTTCCAGGGCCCCTTTCCCGTGAATGCTGCGTTTGTAGGTCTCGAGAACGTTCTCATGGCATTTTCCGCAGGTGGAAGGCACATTGAGCCAATAAATCTTGGACTTGGGATTCGTCGGCGAATGCAGATCGTGCGACCCGTGACAATCGGTGCACATCGCCGCGTTGATCAAACCTTTTTCCAGCAACGCCTTGCCATGAACGCTCTCGGAATAGGATTTGAGCGGCGCGCTTTCCGAAAGAGAGAATTTCGCCATTTTTTTCTGGTCCTCATGGCACCTGGCGCAGGTCTTGGGGATGTTCAGACGATAGACAGGCGACCCGGGATCGCGGTAATTAAGGAGCGAATGAGGTTCCCCATGGCAATCCACGCAGCCCGCGGCGGAGATCCCCGCACCCACGGCCAACCCATGATCGGACGCCCGGTAAATTTGAGCTTCGAGGGCATGACAATTCGCGCACTGGACGGGCGCCGGCTTGTCCTGGTGCGGGATCTCGCGGATATCATTATGGCAAGAGGTACAGAGGTTCTTGCCATGAATGGAGCGGGCATACTTTGCCGGATCGATCTGATCGTGACAGGTAAGACAATCTTCGTTCCGGATCTCCTCAGGAGCACTGAAAGCACTCGGACAAAAGACCGGAGTTACCAGGAAGCACGAGAAAAGAACAACGGCGAGGGTGAGGGGCATGGGCCTTCCGGAGAAAACACTGGAAAGATGCCCTGATCCGCGATCGGGACCGCGAAATACTGGGATCACCCGGCGTCTCCGGTGTGGCATTCATAACACTGCATCTCTTTCCACATTTCCCCGACTCCGGGATCCGGGTGCTTGAACGCAAGCCCGTTCACCTGAGTCTCTAAAGTGTCCGGCGCCCCTTGGCTAATGATGGCATGACATTGAGTGCATTCGTTGGAGATCTTCCGGCCGGTTGAACTTTCGTGACTACCGTTATGGCACCGAAAACATCCCGGAAAAATAAGATGCCCGATGTTGTTGGGATACTCTTTCCAGGAAACCCTCATCTCCGGAAAAAAATTCACTTTGTAGATCTCAACGACCGCCCGGGCCGCTTTCTCGATCATGTCCCGCCGCTCCGTCCAAACCTCGGGATATTTCTTTTGATAAAAAGCCTCAAGCAGCTCCGGGATCTTCCCCGCCGCCTCCTGATGCGTCGCATATTTCCCCGTCAGGGCCTTGACCGCTTCATGTTTGATCGAAGGCAACGTCTTATCGATCGCGCCGCTCGCCATCGCTTCATTGACGGTCCTCGATGGATCCCGGTAGGAATGACTCGGACGATTATGACAATCCATACAATCCATCAGACGCATTTCACCTTGAGGCGGCTTTTCGGCCGTATACCCGGATCCTTTTTCGACAAAAACCTCTTCTCTCCCGTCCCTCCCGACCTTGCGTACCCACGGAATGACCTGGCGCTTTTTGTCCGTCGCTACGTAATAGATCTTGTTTTCCGGGTTCACATGCCAATGGATACCCTCTTTTTTCCCGCCGGAAGAGGAACCCCCGCCAATGGACATAAGCATCCGGGTCTTCCATTCCGTGTTGGTTTCGTCGGGAAGGAAATAATCATGATCTTGTTCAACCGCGCCAAAGAATTTCTGGGGCCAATGACAGCGCTCGCAAGTGTCTTGAGCGGGTCTCAAGTTCCGGATCGGCGTTTCGATCGGCCGGTGGTAAATATTCCTAATCGTGGAATAAACCTGATAGGCTCCCGAAAGCTTGGAACGGACAAACCATTCGGCGCCTTCGCCGATATGGCATTGAACACAGTTGACCCTGGCATGCGCCGATTGGTGATACGCGGTGTATTCCGGCTCCATCACAGTGTGGCAAAGCGCTCCGCAGAACGTATTGGACTCCGTAAAATTGTAGGCCCGGTAGACCCCGATAGCGGAAAAAAGCAGGAAAACGGTCAGAACTCCCCAGGTAGTGTAGATCCAACGCTGGTGAACCGGATTATTGAAATCGATAATGGGAAACCTGGGAACATAGCCTCGTTTGCGCCGTTGCGAACGTTCGATCCAAGCACCCATGGGGATCAGGATCAAGCTAAAGATGAGGGCCGCGGGCGCGAGCATGTAGGTAATGATCCCGAGATACGGGCTTACCCCCGAGGAAAAAAAATCGAGCAGGAAAAGGGAGAAGATGACTACGAAGGAAATGATCGAAAAAATAGTCCCCGCGACACTGACCCAATTGCGAAAATAACCTGGCTGTTTTTCGTCGGGAGCCACAAAATCCTCTCGTTTAAAACCCGTTCTGGCGGCCTTCAATTTTAAATTCGATCAGAACACGCACAATTCGTTGGGCTGGAAAATGGAAAGTTGAAAGTTGAAAAACTCTTGGGGCTAAAGGATGCGCCGGCTTGTCCCGGGGCTATTTGTTACTAAAATCCCCGGCCTTCCCCACTTTCTTAAAAGTTTCCACCGTGGGGTTCGCATTTGCGCTGAGGACCGCCTGCCCATAACCATTCAGCCCATGAGGGCCTTCTTTGGACGGCCTTTCAACGGCGTGGCAAGTGATACACTTGAGCTTGGCATCCGGAAAAGCTTCCTTGTACGCTTTCATTTCTTTCAAGTTCGCGCTTGCCACGGGAGAAAAAAGACAGCTGACGCCGGCAAGTCCCAAAATCAATCCTACAACTCTCGTATAGATCCTTGTCATAAATTCTCCTTAAAATTTTATTTCTTGAAATTCTCGGCCTTCCCTAGTTTCTTAAAAGTGTCGGCGCCGGGGCTTGCCGCCATGGCCGCCTTACCATAATCATTCAATTCCGCGGCTCCTTTTTTCGGCATGGCAACGCTGTGGCAAGTCACACATTTGACCTGAGCACCCGGAAAAGCTTCTTTATACGCTTTTATCTCTTTCAGATTGGCATATCCTTGAGCTGCACAGGACAGGAAAATTAGTGAAAAAACGAGTCCCGCGAGCGCCTCTGACCAGCCATTGTTCCTCTTCATCTTCGCCTCCTTTTAGGCTCAGGTGGATGTCCGATCTTTTTCCTCAAAAAGACCGGAAACCCCGTAAGCAGGGGGCATTATCCCTGAAAAGCCAACTTTGAGAAGCACTTTTTTCATTCAGGAAATTCAAGGCCGATCAGCCCTGCGCTCCCCGGCCATGCTCCCGTTGCCGCAGGCGATCTTCCCGCGCCGGAGGGATCATTTCATCTTCATCAAGTAAGAGGACCTCTTACTTTTCAGAAAAGGCCTAGATCCCGAGAAGCAGGGAGAGCTCCGCCACATGTTCCTGTTCGTCGATGATCACGTGCCGGACCTGGTGCTCCAGTGTCTCGAACGCATAGGGCAGCGCGTCCTTGTTGGCGATGACCTTTTGGTAGATCTGCTTGTAAAAATCGATCGCGTCTTTTTCGTCCTTGAGATTCACCTTCAGTATCTTGGTTGTCTCCTTCGCATGATGCGTTTCGGCCAAGCTCATCGAAGGCGCGCCGCCAAGGTAGTTCCCGATCAGCTCACGGAAGATCCCTTCGTGCTTCTGTTCGTCGGAGGCGATCTCCTTGAGGCGTTCCACGATCGGCTCCGCGTTGAGCCCCTGGATAAGCTCCGCGTGTGCGAGATACTGAATTCTCGCGGCATGTTCGAGCTCCAGGGCCTTGTTCAGCATTGGAATCAGCTCTGCTTTGATATTCGCCATAGCACACTCCTGTTCGTTGGGGTTATTTGAAACATTTGTTTAAAAATTCTGGGCGGTTTGCTTCGCTTTCAAGATCGTCTCCTGCAGTTTTTTCTCCGCGAGCTCGGGCCCCATATTTACGGGCTGCGCGATCAAAAAAGCGACGTCCGTGATGCCCACAAGCCCAAAAACGGTTCGCAGGTAAGGCTCCTGAAAGTCACTGGCCTGTCCCGGACTCCCCGGACTGTAGTCGCCTCCGCGGCTGGCAGCCACGACCATTTTTTTATTCTTGGCCAGCCCCTCGACGCCGGAGGCCGTGTAGCGAAAAAGATACTTCGGCTGGACGATCACGTCAATGTAATGTTTGAGTGTGTAGGGAATACTGAAATTCCACATCGGCGTACTCACCAGATAGGCGTCCGCCGCCAGGAACCTCGCGATTTCAGCCTCTATTTTCTTCCAGGCCTCTTTCGGTTTTCCGGAAAGCTCTTTGCCAGAAAGCAGCATATATTTGCCCGACACTTCCTCCACAGCAAGATCCGGCAGTTTCGTGGTCGCGACATTGAGCTCGTCAATGATGCAGCCGGGATATTTTTTTGAAAATTCTGCGAGAAACGCTCTTGAGACCTTCAAGGTACTGGAATCGTTCCCCCTCGGCGTGGCGATGATGTGCAGCAGTTTTTTTATCATAACGCATCTCCTTTTTTAAAGGTAATAATCTTGCTCCAGATGAGAGAATTCAGCATTTTCGGCCCAAACCTCGGGCTTTGTGATGAACTCGATGATATTCTCCACGATCCATTTGTGCCTTTTCTCTTCGTTGGCGATCTTGAGAAATATCTCTTTTTGCTTCGTGTTGGCGGACTGGTTGGCATAGCTTTCATAGACCGAAATGCTTTTTTGCTCGATACCTAGCGCCCTCCGGTAGACGTCCGCTTGCGTCGTTTTGATGTTAATGCAGGCTTCGCTATCTTTCCAGCCATCAAAAATGTTTTTAATGTCCTGGAGCTCCGGGCTTTCTGCGACCGGAGCCGGTTTGCACGCTTTTAAAAGTTCGAAAATATGATAGTGCTTGAGCTCCTGATCCGCGAGCCAGATAAAAATATGTTTCATGCCTTTATCCGGCGCTTCCTGTGCGAATTGCCGGTAAAGGGATTCCCCCTCCTGCTCCAGTGCCATCGCTTGATCAAAGATATTCATCCCACGCTCCTTTCGGTCATGCCTTCAGTTTTTGGATCTGCTGAGCGATCACCTCGGTGCGGACTTCACGCCTCCACAAAGGGGTGCCGTCGTCTTTATAGGCCGCGAGCTGTTCTTCAAAGACCGGTTTGTTCTCATTCACGTAGAAAATCCCCAGCGGTAATTTATCCGTTTCGATAGCCTTCTGGAACGCCTTCGCCCTGTCCTTCAGATCGTGGGAAGCATCCAGCAAATACGTATGTTCCCGAAACCACGGATAAGTGTTGATCTTGTTGAAGGTCACGCAAGGCTGGAAAATATCCACAATCGCGTAGCCTTTGTGCAGGATCGCTTTTTTCAGGATCTCCTTCGTATGTTCCCTGAATCCGACGAATACGCGGGCCACAAAAGAGGCGTCCAGTGCGAGCGCGACCGCGAGCGGGTTGAAAGGTTCCAGAATGACGCCCCCCACCTGCAAGGGGGTCTTGAATCCCCGCTCACTGGTGGGAGAAGCCTGGCCTTTGGTCAAACCGTAAACCATGTTGTTATGCACGATATTGGTGATATCGGGATTCCGCCGGATCGTGTGAAGAAAATGATTGCCGCCCTCCCCGTACATATCACCGTCCCCGCTTTCCGCGATCACCGTCAGTTCCCGGTTCGAGGCTTTGATCGCCACGGCCGGCGGCAACGCCCGTCCGTGAAGACCGTTGAAATAATGGACCTTCATGTACTGCGGGATCTTGGCGGCCTGTCCGATCCCGGAGACCAGGACCAACTTTTGCGGGTCCAGGGACAATTCGGCAAGGACTTCTTTCACGATGTTCAGAATGCCGAAATTCCCGCATCCGGGGCACCACGCCATATCACATTCCAAATCGTAGGGGGTCTTTCCCATAAGGTTCCTTAGATCTTCTCCGTAAGTTCTTCGACCGAAAAAGGAAGGCCATCGTACTTCAACACCTTCCGGTGCACGGTAAATCCCGTCTCCCGGCGGATGATCCCCGCCAGCTGGCCGGTGGCATTATTCTCGACACAGATCACTTCGCGCGCCTTTTGAAAATAGGCCATGGCGCCTTCCGGAAAGGGGTAGACCTGCGGAAGGTAAAGATAAGCCGTGTCTTTTTCTTTTTTGCGCCACAAGGCCTCGCGAATCACGTGATGGGTGGAGCCCCAACCAATCACCAGCTTTTGATAACCTTCCCCGCGACTGAAAAGTTCGGGCTCCCAAACTTCTTCCGCGAGAAGCTCCAGCTTTTTGAGACGTTTTTGGACCATGGCCGTGCGAACGCTTCCGTCTTCGGTGATGGTGCCGTCTTCCTCGTGCTCGTCGCTATCAATACAGACCAGGCCCTGCCCGAACCCGGGAATACCGCGCGGCGAAACGCCATCTCTTGCCGCCCGGTAGCGCTTATAATCCGGTCGGGTCTCGATGAAATAGTTTTTCGCGGCGGGCGGCATCGCGGGGAATTCTTTGACGTTATAGTAGGAATCCAGAAGATATTGGTCCGTCAGGATAAAAACCGGCACCTGATATTTGTCCGCAAGATAGAAGGCGTGCGACGCGCAGGAAAAAGCGTCCTCGACCGTTCCAGGGGTCAGGATCGCACGCGGGAATTCCCCATGCCCTGCATGAAGCGCGAATTCGAGATCTCCCTGCTCCGTCCGGGTCGGAAGTCCTGTCGCCGGTCCGGGCCGCTGCGCCAAATGGATGACCATGGGCGATTCGAGAATACCGGCAAGGCTCAATCCCTCGACCATCAGCGCGAACCCACCACCTGAGGTCGTGACCATCGCCCGTCCGCCGGCATACCAACTGCCGAGCCCCATATTCATCGCTGCGATCTCATCTTCCGCCTGTTCCACCACGATCCCGAGTTCGGCCGCGTGCTGCGCAAGAAAGGTCAATACCCCGGTCGAGGGTGACATGGGATACGAGGCTAGAAAATTGCATCCGCCTGCCGCGGCGCCAAGCGCGACCGCTTCGTGCCCGCTGATCAAGATCTCACCGGCCACGGATGCGGCCTTCTTCAACTCAACGGTGATCTTGTGTTCCGCGCACGCCGCACGGGCGAGATCGAATCCCTTGCGCGCCGCGAGACGGTTCTTCTCGATAATGTCCGCGGACTTTTTCCCAAAGATCTCTTCGATCACCGCCACGATCCCTTCGACTTCGATCCCGAGAAGACCGGTGAGAAATCCTGCGGCGATCATGTTTGCGAAAAGTTCCCCGCCGATCTCCAGCGCAAGCTTCGACAAAGGAATGTCGAGGATCTCGCGGTCCGGATGGACCATCCCGGCATCCCCCACGATGAGCGTTTTTTCCGTCAACCGGTGCTTCACGTGCGGAATGGCCTTATCATCCAGCGGAATAAAAATATCGATCCGGTCCACAAAAGCAGTCACCGGCTCGGACGCGGCGCGGATCTCGGTGGTATTGGTGCCCCCGCGGACGCGGGACATGTATTCCTTGGTGGCAAAGACATTCAGCCCGGCGCGCTTAAGGATACGCGTCAGGATCAATTCAAGGGTCTGGACGCCCTGGCCCGCCTCTCCCGCGAGCACGATCGAGATATCATCCCGGAAAATGCGATCAAACGGCATTTCTCATCTTCCTTCTTTTTCTTTATTTGAGAGAATGGAAACGATAGAATGAGAATCATACATCGATTATGGATTTTCCACAATTAGGGTTAACACCCCATTGGTAAGTTTTGGAAAATAGATGTAAGGTGGGCATTCTTGCATTTATCAACGAGGATAAAATCGATGGCCAAAGCAATCACGGAAGATATTTTTTGGGTCGGTGTGAATGATAACAAAACGGAGCTCTTCGAAGAATTGTGGCCGCTTCCCCACGGAGTTTCGTACAACGCCTATCTGATCCGTGACGAGAAAATAGCGCTGATCGATACGGTGAAGAAAGAATTTTTCGACGAATTCCTGAAGAACGTTCAGCCTCTGTTGAACGGCCGCAAGATCGATTATCTCATCATCAACCACATCGAACCGGACCACTCCGGGGCCCTCGAGCCCCTCACCCGCCTGTTCCCGGATATGTGCATCGTGGGGAATGAAAAGACCCTGCAGCTTCTCCGTGATTTTTACCACGTCCCGAACAAGACCCGGGTCATCATGGAAAAAAAGACTCTCAGCCTCGGGAAACACACGCTCGAATTCCTTCTCGCGCCCATGGTCCACTGGCCCGAGACCATGCTGACCTATGAACAGAAGACCCAAACGCTTTTCACGGGCGATTTCCTGGGCGGCTTTGGCGCGCTCCCCAACGGCATCTTTGACGACGAGGTGGATCTTCCTTTCTACATTGAAGAGACGCGGCGCTATTTTTCGAATATCATCGGCAAATACTGTTCCATGGTCCAAAAGGCGTTCACGAAACTCGAAGGGCTCCCAATCAAGGTCGTTGCGTCCACGCACGGACCGATTTACCGGAAAGATCCCAAGCGCATCATGGACCTTTACTCACAATGGAGTCGTTACGAGACCGAAAAGGGCGCGGTGATCGTGTATGCCTCCATGTACGAGAACACGAAAAAAATGGCGGAAACGATCGCCCGGGGCTTGACGGAGAACGGGATCGAGAAGATCACCTTATTCAATATCTCCCACACTCACATCTCATTCATCATCAATGAACTCTGGCGCTATCAGGGACTGATCATCGGCAGCTGCACCTACAATACACGCCTCTTCCCGCTCATGGAGCTCCTCCTGAGCGTCCTGGAAAATGACCGCATTCAGAATCATCTTTTGGGACTTTTCGGATCTTACAGCTGGAGTGGCGGGGCGCTCTCAGCCCTCCGGGATTTTGCTCAGAAAGGGTCCTGGAAACTTGTGGATCCAGTGGTAGAAGCTAAGTGCGCTCCCTCAGAAGAAGTGCTAGCGCAATGTTACGCCCTCGGCAAAAATTTTGCCCAGGCGCTCAAGACGGCTTAACGAGAAAAGGAAAAACTATGAAAAAATACAAATGCATGATCTGTAATTACATTTATGATCCGGTCAAAGGAGACCCAGAACATGGGATCGTTCCGGGCACCGCTTTCGAATCTATTCCGGATTCCTGGATCTGCCCCGAATGCGGCGCCTCGAAAAAAGACTTCGAACCGGTGTAAGGATAAACGCTTCCTAATACCCGGCGAAGTTCTCTATTTTGATCCTCGCAGCCGGGACCTTCATCTGATCCTGAAGGATCGACACGAGGCTTTTCACCATGACCGGCGGCCCGCACACGTAAAAGATCCGCTCCGCGTAATCCGGGAGTTCTTCCCGGATCATATCAGCGTTAATAAAGCCGCATTTCCCCTTCCAATCGAGAGGACATGCCTCGGCCGTATCCAAAGAAAAGACCAATTTAAGATCTTTCCAGTTTTTTGCCATATCTTCCAGATCCTCCCTGAACACGATATCTTCTGGCGAACGGTTGCTGTAAAAAAGCACACGATTGCCGGGCAATTGACGGTCGAAGGCGTCCTTTAATATACTGCGAATGGGCGTGATGCCAATCCCGCCCGACAGAAAGGCCTGTTTCGGGACTGTTTCATCCAGAACGAACGACCCCATCGGCATTTTGATCTTCACCTTATCTCCGACCCTCAGACTTTCCAAGGCCCTCGAAAATTCACTCCCGGTCATTTTTTTCGTGAATTCGATATAACCCTTTTCGGTGGGGGCATTGGAAAAGGAAAAGTATTTCGATTGGTCCGCGCCGCTTACAGGAAGCGTCACTTGAAGGAACTGGCCCGCCCTGAAACCGAGACCGGGGTGAACTGAAAATCGGAAACTCATTACATTGTAGTTTCTTTTCAAAATACCGGCGACAGGACTCTCAAATACCGGTGTATCCATTATAAAAGAACCCCTTTCTGTTTTTTATAAAAGCCGGAATCAGCTTTACGGCACATCGTCTATCCTTCGGGGTCAAACGCCGATGTCTTCATTCCAAAGCTTAGGCTTGGCGGCAATAAAATCTTGCATCATCTTTTTACATTCAGAAAAATCAAGATTGACGAGCCTCACGCCGTGCTTCCTGGAATAGGCCTCGGGGCCCTTGAAGGTTTTGCTCTCTCCGATCACCACGACCGGGATCTTATAGAGCAGGATGGCGCCGGTACACATGTCGCACGGAGAAAGGGTTGAATAGATCACGCATTTCCTGTAATCCCCAGCCTTAAGCCGCCCCGCATTCTCCAGACAATCCATTTCCGCATGAAGAATGGCAGAACTTTTCTGGAGCCGGCGGTTATGACCTCGGCCGATAATCTTGCCGTCTTTGACAAGAACCGACCCGATCGGGATCCCGCCTTCGCGCAATCCTTTCCGCGCCTCTTTGACAGCTTCTTTCATGAATTGAGTATGCCGTGGGCGAAGCATTGATGCACCTCGGATAATCTGGCTAAAAGAAGAATTCTTGTCGGCACAGCAAAGACCCGCTATAATTCCCCCGTTTCAGACCCTCTTTTTGTTCTCCAAAATGCAGTTCGCGGACGATCGTCTGTCTTCCGTTGGGGGATGGTGTAACGGTAGCACCGGTGACTCTGGATCACCTAGTCTAGGTTCAAATCCTAGTCCCCCAGCCATTCGACACTCTTGAGCGAACCTGATTTTTAACTCTACCCTCAACCTCTCCACCATGGCTGCGCGATCCCGTGGGAGGGTCACCATCGTCATCCGGCGGCGGTGTCCAATCAGGCGGA
>Ga0182027_10000067_pt1 | contig 151247 bp, 110 predicted proteins | sample 712E1DmetaG_FD_121300 | JGI IMG/M metagenome (GOLD analysis project Ga0182027, IMG submission 121300) | Permafrost microbial communities from Stordalen Mire, Sweden - 712E1D metaG (Illumina Assembly) | ecosystem: Environmental > Terrestrial > Soil > Wetlands > Permafrost | place: Sweden...
ATCGATCTTTTGCTTTCGACCTACGAAAACGCTATTCAAAAAAATAATGAACTTAAGAAAGCCCATAACGACCTTACCGCGATATACCGCCAGCTTGAACACAAAAACATTGAACTCGAAAAAGTAAATCAAGAAAAAACGCACTTTCTCAGTGTTGCTGCCCACGATCTTCGTAATCCTCTTACAATTATTTATACCACCGCCGATCTTATTACAGAAGAATTAAAAGAAAAGACGAGCGCTGAGACGATTGAATTCCTCGAAATGATCAAGCGATCCAGCAAATTTATGCGTGACCTTTTAGAGGAATTGCTAGATGTAAGTGTTGTTGATTCGGGAAAACTCTCGATTAATCTCGAACCGGTAGACATCATGGAACTCATTCGGAATAACGTGTCCCTGAACCGTGTAATAGCAGGACGAAAACATATTACTGTCGAGTTTAATCCTATAAAGGACCTGCCGGTTTTTCAACTAGACCGTAAAAAATTTGAACAAGTGTTTAATAACCTTATTTCAAATGCTATTAAGTACTCCTATCCACAATCACGAGTCGTAATCGATTCAAAGTGCGAGGATGGTAATCTTTTGATTTCTGTACGCGATACAGGTCAGGGAATTCCACCAACCGAAATGGATAAGCTTTTTAAACCATTTCCAAGACTTAGCGTAAAAACGACTTCAGGAGAATCCAGCACTGGTCTCGGACTCGTTATTGTACGTAAAATCGTTGAAGCACATAACGGAAAAGTCTGGGCGGAAAGCTGTCTTAAATTAGGTACGACATTCCATATTTCCATTCCTATTCCATAATCATCAATAAAAAATTCAGTTATAGTTATAGATGTTATTTTCAAAAATAGATCTCTACTGATCCACGCAATAAATGATTCGCTTTGGAACTTAGTGAAGCGAGGATATACCGTTTTTTAATCTGTGCACAAACTCTCCAATCGAAATCTTTGAATTATTTTAAAATGATGGAAAACGTCAAAAAAATAATTTTAAGGAAAAGACTGTTTTTTGCGTATATCGGAAACTACTTTAATTGAAATCTCTACAAAATTCTCAATCGACAGCACTTTCATAGATGAGATAATTAGCTCCAATCCATCAAATACACCCCTTTTTAGAAATTATCGCCATTTTTCATAATGGCATACGGATTGTAGGTCTTGAAGTAAATGTGATTTCTTCAGAACAAATGATTGGAGGATTTTATGGAATCTACAGAGACATCAATTACAGAGACTCTTTGCGAAGCTATTGAGGTACAAAGCCCGGTGTGTGAAGCAGAAACACAAGAAACAGAATATAATCAAGTACTAGATCCAAAGGAAGCGGACCGCCAACTGCTACGGACAACAATTGAGAATCTTCCTAAATTTGACGTGCAAATTGGACAACAGCACCCTCTAAGAATTTTGCTTGCGGAAGATAGCCTTGTCAATCTAAAGATCACTCTATGGTTCTTAAAGAAGCTTGGATATCGTGCAGACGTTGCATTCACTGGAATCGAAGCAATAGACGCACTAAAGCGTCAATATTACGACGTAATTTTGATGGACGCCGAAATGCCGGAAATGGATGGCCGAGAAGCAACAATAGTGATACGAAAAGATTTTCCTGCCAATAAGCAACCACACATCATCGCAATGACAGCCAATGCTTCACAAGGCGATCGAGAAAGCTTACTTTCAATTGGTATGAATGATTATTTAACCAAGCCACTGAAGCTGGAAGAAATGGTTCGCGTATTGTTGGCATGCCATCAACTCTCTGAAACATTCGAGGAAATTCCAGCGGAAAGTAATAATGAACAAAGAATACTCAGTAGGGTTGCTTGATAAAATTTAGTTACATACCGCAGAATGTCTAGAACTTCAATCGACTATCATTGAAGTGAATCTCCAGAAGAGACCTTAATTTTTATTTCGCTGTATTAGCTCGTTATTATGCTTTGTTTAATTTGTCCATTTTTCTGTTATAATAATAAAAGGGTTGAACTTCGAGAATATCTCCTTGAGTTGGCGTTTGGTTCTGGAAGAAATTTTAAAGGTCCACAAAGAGCTGCCACTGCGACCGAGAGAGGTGATCAGGTTAATTGAGATATAGCTGTCGTTTTTCTACTTGGAACTTATCTGAACAATCTGTATTATATGCATGCCAAGTAACAGTATACCGTACTTGCTTCTTTGTGAGAATTCTCGAATGCATTTATATACGGGAAACCGCTTCTATTACTTTTGATGGACAAAGCATCGCATCCCAAGTGTAAGAAGCTGTCATCGAACATCCACCAATTGGCACTACTGTTCGTTGATTTTTTCGCAAAAGCCGGTAGTTGCGGCGTACACCGACCCGACGGTTGATCGGAGTAACTTTTTAGGAAAGGATTTGTTCCATGGAAGAAGGAACAGTCAAATGGTTCAATGGAGCTAAGGGTTTTGGATTTATTTCTCGCGCAAATGGCGAAGACGTGTTCGTCCATTACAAGTCGATTGTTGGTGATGGGTACAAAACCCTAAACGATGGCGACAAAGTGCAGTTCGAAGTCCAGACGGGACCAAAGGGCTTGCAAGCAGTGAACGTTTCCAAAATATAAAGGAATCCTCTTCACATTATTGCGAATATTTGTTTGTGTAAAAAATAAAGGCACACAGCAAAAAGCTTGTGTGCCTTTTTCGTTGTCTGGTAAAATAATTCTCACTTCACCGCTTTTAATGCATTTTCAAATAAGAGATACCTGTTATAATTATTATTTTGGTTCATTGCATAACGACAATTGCACACGCACAACGTAACATCCCGTACTGACCATATATTCTTAATGTGGCTCACACATCCATCATCAGTAGTTGACAGACATAACCCGACACATTATGAATCGATAGCACCGCATAAAAATTTTATACGATCCGGTTTGATAGCACAGATTGGAATTCGTTAATAGTGCTAACAACGAAATAATGGATGTACAGGTTTATCTATGCGCTTGGTAAGGCTTCGAAATGAATTACCAAAAACTCGACGCTAATTATTCTTTCGAATTTTTGCTCGAATAACTGAGGCAGCAATTGCAATTAATAAAACAGCGCCCACAACTCCCAATGCTAATCCGATTGGAATATTAATATATCCCATTAATAACATCTTCAATCCTATGAACGTGAGAACAACCGATAATCCTTGCCGAAGGTAGTAGAACAAATCCATAATGCCGGCAAGAGCAAAATAGAGAGCTCGCAGTCCAAGGATAGCAAACACGTTGGACGTGTAGATAATAAATGTATCTTGAGTGATAGCAAATATTGCCGGGATAGAATCAACGGCGAATAACAGATCTGTCGTTTCAATTACTATCAACACAATGATAAGAAGAGTGCCATAACGTTTTCCATCAACTTTCACAAAAAACTTTTCTTCGTGATACACTGTTGAAACAGGAAATATTTTCTTAAAAAGCCGGACAACAATATTACGGTCGGGATGCACTTCTTTTGTGTTGTCCTGAAATGCCATCTTGATTCCCGTAATAAGCAGAAAAAATCCAAAGACATAGAGAATCCAATGAAACTTTGTAATCAATGCGGCACCAAGTACAATGAGCACACCGCGCATAACCAATGCACCTAAAATTCCCCAGAAAAGTACTTCATGTTGGTATTTGGCAGGAACTTTGAAGTAAGTGAAAAGGAGCAAAAAGACAAAAAGATTATCTACACTTAAAGACTTTTCAATTAAATATCCTGTAAAAAATTGCAAAGCCGCCTCGTGACCGTACCAGAAGAATATGCCTACGTTGAATATAAGTGCAATGGTTATCCACACGCAGCTCCACAGAAGAGATTCCTTGATGGATATTTCATGCAGATTCCGGTTGAAGACTTTTAGATCTACAAATAGAAGAGCTAAAACAAAAATGTTAAATCCGATCCAAAGAAGGATAGTGTGCATTAGAACGACTTTCCTAGAAGGAGTTCAATATTCATCTATTGTTTATATCAAGATAGAAAGGAATCTTTATAAAATACAACAGTAATACGAGACATCAACCACCGAAGATGACATTTTGAGTAAAATAATTCGAATTACTCAAAATCATGCAATTAAGAATTCTTGAATACATTATAACTCAACCACGAGTTCCGCCTTAGTCCCTACCGAACGAACAACGATGTGATGACGTGCATCCGCTTCCACCATTCCCCAGTAAAGTGCAAATTGTTCCACTTGATATTCGGCTGGATATGCTGTTGGTGCGCCCATTAGCACCTCCTGAGCGCCGACTTGTGCCGCCGTATGGGCTATAGCATATGAAATGTTGTTTGTTGGAACAACAATAGGCAAGATCGGTTTGCCCTCTTTTTCTGCAATCTTAATTGCTTCAGAAAAAAGCTCTTCTTCCTGTAATCCGATTGCTTTGGCATCTCCATTGAGCCGGTCTCTCTCAGACAGAACTTTTGCAGTCATCACAACAACATCTGTGGTTTCTGGATCGGTCTCAGTAAGACATTTTCGTAAATGCATTAATTGTTTTGCTGCATGAACAGCTACCAACTTACGATGTTTATGTTCGCATCCTATCGCTTCAGCCGTGAGATTATCTTGTGCAAACATATTGAACTTTTCCAACTCATGGGCATTACCAGAAGCACGTCTTTTATTGATATGTTCTGAAATACCAAATACAAAGTACAGTAGGATCGTGAAAGCAATTCCACCCAGTGTCGCTGTCGGTTTCGTAAAAAGGTTTACAACCCCAAGCCCTAACAGAATAATAAATACCAAGCAAAGTCCTATCGGTATCTCTACATTAGCGATTGTTATATTGGGTGGCACTTTCCATTCACGTGGAGATAAATCCTTATAGCGAAGAACAATCATGGAATACGCTTTCATAATAAAGCTCCACATGACACCAAAAGCGTACGCCTCACCTAATAGAAATACATCACCCCCACTTACAATGATGATAGTAATCTGGAGAATGCAAAGCATGTTTATTATGCGATATGACGTACCATACTGTCGATGCGGTCTTCGAAACCAATCATGAAGTACTCCATCTTCTGCAACTCTATTGAGTACACTATTGGCACCAATAATCGCAGTGTTTACTGCTCCGGCAAGAATAAGAAAACCAGTAAATACAACGAATATTTGTAACAGGAGGAGAAGCGACCGAGGACCAATCAAGTGCATCGCAAGTCCACTTAATACATTATTATTGTAAGCCCCCAGAAGTTCATCTTCAGGTACGATCATTGAGGCAAAAAGCGAGTTCACGCCTGTGAATATCAAAGCAAATAAAAAAATGATCATTCCTGTACGCTTTAGATTTTTCAATTTGGGAGCTTCAATTTCGCGGTATACTTGCGCAAGTGTTTCTTCGCCACTTACAGCAAGAATGGCATGTCCCATACCGACAAGAACACCGACTGCTCCAATCGACTTCAACCAATCGACGTGTCGAAGCCATCCTAATGCATCATCTGAAAGTTTGATGGAGAATGGAGGTAGATGTACACCGTGCATAAAAACTGTTGCCACCGACCAGATAAATAGAACTCCAGCAAGAACAGATGTAATCTGAAAGATTCGCAGTGCTTTCTCGCTTGATTCTTCAATGCCGATAATGTTTTTTCGCCAGAAATAGAATTGTATGGAAACTGCAGCTACAACAGCTACGATATTTGCATTCAAAACTAGGTTCACACCACCATAGTATAAAAGCGCATTGATCAATCCTGCAATATATAATCCAGCTGATACAGCGCTGATAGGTGCTGTAATAAGATAATCGAAAAGAAGGGCTGAAACTGAAAACTTTGCTGCTGTCTCTCCAAGGGCTTCATGGACAACTCGGTACACTCCACCTCGAACGAACATACTAGACGATTCTATATAGACTGCACGGATACCATAGGCGAATAACATAACGAAAAGAACAAACCACGGTGCTGATGGACCGACGGCTTTTTCAGCAATCCCAAGCGCATAATAAGCACTGGATGCGAGGTCTGAAAGAACTATTGCAGAAGCTCTCCAATAGGAAATGAAGGAGAGCATAACAGTAGTGATGACAACGACCTTTACTTTCTTTGCATCTATGAGCCCGCTCTCCGAGGACACATTGATGGCTTGCTTTTTCACTATTAATTTTCCGAGTTCAACAAAAGGAAACCGAGGCCGTTGAACAGCCTCGGTTCATCAAAAGATGGGAATAATAGTACTACTTAAAGCGAATGGAAGCAACGACTTTCTCAAATGGAGGTAGGAAATCCCTCTTCATTGGGACATAATATGTCAAAATAATCCTAAAAAATTTATCATTTTTGACAACAAAATAGGTTCTGCGTTCGATACCTCTCTGAGGAGATTCATTAAAATAAACAGATTTTTCATCGCCAATTTTTGTGTTACCCTTGGAAGTTGCATTGATCTTTTTAGAATTTTGTTCAACGACCTTTTCCAACGTTAGTTTCTGTGCAGGTCTCACATCTATATCAATAGTACAATCATTTCTCGAATCTTTATTAACTCCCATAAATCTTACTGCCGATACTATATTTCCCTTCTTTGGCATATCACTCGCACCAAAATTAGCGGGATATTCCAATTGGAGATAATTATCGGAATACCGTTCGGTTTGTACAATTGGAATTGCAGGGTCAACGCCTTTTTCAATAACAATTTTTCGTGGTAACAATAAAGATGACATCACCGAATCAAATACCACTTTATACGGTTCAAACAGATTGTTGAAAGCAGAATATTGCACATAATAAATTGTGGAATCTTTCAATGTTGCAACGCAAATCGTGCTGATTTTTGCATTCTCTTCATACGCACCAGTGTAAGTTACCTTTTTGGCAGCAAGCCCTTCTATAGTGGCACCTTCAATTTCTTTGACATTAAATCCTTCAGCAATCTTACTATCTTTTATATCCTGAATATACTTCGTATAATTTTGCATGGAGTCACTGCGTACTGAAGCGACAACGATCTGGATACCATCGGCTTTGCGTGAATCGTGATCAAAAAATTTCTCGGCCGCTTCGGCTGAAGATGAGATGACCACTTTCTTCGATTCTGTTACGACTATCCAATCCTTTGGATAATTAAACGAAACTTTGAAAAATTGATCCTGAAACTGTGCCCATTCTTTAATATCCGCAGCTGTGTTTTTTTTGCAGCCGGGGAAAAGGACAAATGCTGTAAACAAGAAGAGGATGATATTTTTATTCATCTCGGTTCCTTTCAATTAGAACAGTGTGGATGAAACATGAATGTTATGTAGAAAAATCTAATTAATATGTAAAGAAACAGTCTAAGTTACGGTTAGCAGCTTGAAATTATTTACACAACTATTGACTATAACTCTATATTAACGCCAGCAAGTTCACCGTCAATAGTAATGGAAACCTTCCAACTACCAATATCTGCAATAGGATTATATTCCGTACTATAAAATGCTGACAACTCAACTAAATGCCCAAGGTACTTTCCGGATGCGCTTAATTCTTTTTGTCCAGAACTAAATCTTGCAACAACAGTTCTTGTGTCGTTAATATTAACAACAATACCATCTTTATATTTTACTATATTAACTTTATATTCTTTATTAATACGGTTATCGAAAAACATAAATGAATTACTTGGTGTACACCCCACAATAAGTAATAACGCAAACAGGAAAAAATTAGCAATGGCTTTCATGGATTATCCTCCTAATAATTAGTGGTTATTTTTGATATACTAAATTATTAAAATGGAATTTTAATTGACATCTCTACAGACATAGCATATCCTGTAGAAATAATATGACCCGGCTTATCTAAATGCAACGATACATAATTCCTTGCTGTATTCCCAGCATCTATTGCACTATAAATTACATTTCCAATCATAAAGCATAATATAAGCCTAGCTCTAGTTGCATTCACGTCACCATATTATTCCGTTTTTACTGCGGAATTTGCATCTAAGTATGCAACTAAAAAAATAGTTTGACCAAGTGCCATAATTGTTCCTTTAATTGGATCACCGACATAAAATTGTCCTATACCAGGCCATAAAACAGATAATAGCACTGCTTGAGCTGGGTCTTTTTTTTCTTCATTCGCTTGAGCGATAGACCAATTGTATTGGAAAAGAACCAAGACCAAAACTAAAAAGTTGATTCTCATATTTGTTCACAATAAAACAATTAAATGCTTAAATGTTTCTTCTTGCACTATCGCCGACATTTTCAGCAGCCCAATATTAGATGTTTCTGTAAATTATTTAGGTAAACGCAAATCATCAATACAATTTATTGCGTAATGTATTTGTCCTTGGTATTTTCAATAATAATAAAATCCTTTTAATTGGATTAGATTTCGCATGCTATGGCTTCAATTTTAAAAGATCATTGAGATATTTTTTGGCTTCTTCATTCTTTGAGTCCAATTGAAGCGTTCGTTTATATTCTTTAATAGCTTCATCAACTTTATTTAGGTTTTGATAGCATTTCCCTAAATTTAAATGAGTAGATGCTTCGTCTTCTTTATTTTTTAGAGATTTTTTCAAGTAAACGATCGCTTCTTCCCATTTCTTATGAGAACCCTCGATTGTTGTCACTTTTTCTTGCATTATACAAATAGCAATAATTCTATTTGCCTGAGCAAGTTCTAATCGATATTTCGTTTCTGCAGTATCAATTGCTTTAATAGCGTTCTCGGCTTCCTTCCGAGATGCATCGATGTCTTCCATGTTGGAATAACATATTGATAGACTAAGATATGCCAACGGAGATTTTGGATTCTTTGTTATTGCAATCTTAAGAGCAGAAACTGCATTTCCAAGTCGCTCTAGCTTCATCATGCATTGGGCATAATTGAAGTAAGCACCGACAGCTGTTGAATCAAGTTGTATGCGTTTTTGGTAAAAACCTGCAGCTCGCTCATAAAATCTAAGATTCATCCAAATTGATCCTACTTCGCCATAGAAGATTGATCTTGATTTAATGGATTGTGTCGTATCTTTAAGCATTTCTTCCCATGTCATTGCCGCGAGCGAATCTTTTTTTATCTGTCTGTATGCTAATCCCAGTAATCGATAATCGTCATATTCCAATGTATCGATAGTGGCGAGTTTCTTAAACGATTCAATAGCCTGCGGATATTGATTGTTACTAAAGTACCCATTGGCAATAGCCCTGTTTGCAAGAGGCGATTTTGGGTCCAGCTTTATATATTCCTGAGCGACTTGGTATGCTTCTTTATACTGTTTACTTCTATAGAGTGCTTCCAAATATATCGATTGAAGGTCTTTAGGAGGATTTTTCTGGTTTTTAAAGTATTCTTTGAGAATCCCCGCACAATTAGCATACTGTTTAGCTCGAAAGAATAAACCAGCAAGTTCAATCCTGGCAGCTTCATTATTTGGATCTAAAGCAAGAATACGCACGTACACTTCTGCCGCTTTTGTATATTGCCGTTCATTCTTATATGTATTAGCCAATTTGTATAACACTCTAGGCTGGAGCGAATCAATTTCTAATGATTTTTCGTAATTACTAATCGCCATGGGTGTGACTCTTTGTTTAAAATAAGCATCTCCCATAACCTCGTACGCGGTCACATTCTGTGGATCTAATTCCTTTGCTTCTGAAGAAGCGACTAACGCTGCATCAGCAGAATCTAAAGCAATCAAACTTTGTCCTAGTACAACTAGTAAAGGGGGATACTTGGACTCCTTTCGTTTCGTCATCTTCAACCCTGCCTTTGCTGTTGCATATGCGTCTTGAGTATTTTTCTTTGCAAGTTGAATCTGTCCGAGAATCGTATATCCTTCCATCATCTCGTCATCTAATTGCACTACTTTCTTTGCAGCTATTTCTGCAGAATCGAGACTTTGCATTTGCTGATATGCTTTTGCAAGAATTAACCATCCATTTTCATCACGAGGACTGGATTGAAGATAGATTTGGCAAACAGCTATTGCATCACCATACTTTTTTTGTTTCATCAGATCTTTAACTTTATCAAGTGGTTGACTGATGACTATGGTCGTGGCTGTGATGAATATTATCGTAGCAACCGAAAGGATACGCTTCATTGTCGTTTCACTCCGCATGTAACTGAATAGTCCGATATGGAATAGTAACAGGCACCAAGCCTGATTTCTGAAAAATTTTTTGCCCAATATTTGAAAGCACTAATGCGCTGAAACCAACTCCAACAGCTGCCTTAGCTTCTGTATTGTAAAGATACAAAGAATAATGGAACGGATAAAGTGATTCGTGAATTTCTTGTTGCTCTGGTAAATATTCTTTCTCGTCGCCCTCCGGTGATTTTGTAAGAACTGGAAGTAATTTAACATTCACCGTTTCATCCGTCAGAAGCGATGCAGCCACAAAGCCGACCGAGTATGGATGTATGGATACATATTGAATCACTTCGCGCTGACTGTTCATTACAGCGTTTGGTTCTAAAGGCTTTGATTCGTTAAAAATCTTTTTCTGAAGTAATTCATACATACCAGAATTTCTTCCGGTCAAAACAAAATCGATTGATCCAGACCAGTGAGATTCTGCAACCTGTGTCCATTCTATCGCCATTCTTGTGACTATCTGATGTACTGAATTTGTAGTTATGTTCGTAATCGGATTTTGCTTGTGAACAATAATCGCAATACCATCCTCAGCAATTTTATTCTCAACAAGCCGGATAGAAGCTTGTTGTGCAACTTGTTTTTCTTCTTCATTGAACTGCCGATCGATGACAATCGTATGCACACTGTCGTTTAATAAAGAAATGATTGCACCACGGGTCGATGCACCGCGTACTTCCACCTTCACTTGTGGATAGAGACTTGTAAATTGATCTGCTTCTTGCTGTATCAATGGTAAATACGGATCGGCGGTAAGCAAAAGCTGATGACCAAATGTTGCAGTCTCTTTATTTTTGCATCCACTGACCACTGCAATCAAAATAATAAGGATTGAAAGAAGTGTATGCTTCATTCTTCTTCGTCTTTTTCGTTTTGTTGACGCACTTTGATTCGTGTAAATACAAACCGATAAATTCCCCAAAGCATCAGCACAACACCAAATGTTATTCGTAATTGATTCGGTACATATTGGAAGGCAACACCGCTAATTACTATAGCTCCGAATATAAAGGTAATAATAGAGACTGTGTAACCTAAATATGTCGATATGTGGGAAAGCTTCAACACGATTGATGATCTCACCCTCAAAAACGTGCAAAGCTGATAAGTATAAGTACCAGTTCATCCCGACATATCGGAACGTACAGTTTTCCTAAGCTCATCAGCTTCGACGTGATAAATGGCTATTTGTTTCCCGTCAGTCTGAACCGGAATGGTATGGAAACCCATACCGACACAGGACCTTTCTGCATCACTGCCGGGGTAAATATCCACTGCTTCGCTGCGGTTGTCGCAGCTTCTTCAAAGATGGGAGCATCGCTCTTCAGAAGGACAACTTTACGCACTTTTCCTTCTTTATCCACCCATACTTTCACGAACACATTGCCTTCCAAACCGGCCCGTAAAGCGAGATCCGGATATTTCGGCTCAACTTTCTTCACAACCGTAGGTTCTTTTTCGTACGGAACGAAATCCGGCGGTGCGGTATCATCATCAATCTTCAGGTCTTGCTCTATTTGAGCACCTGCATTAGCTCCACCTGCATCGACTGTAGGTGCGGATTGTTGACTTAATTCTGTTTGTGATGCAATTGTCTGCTCTGGACTGACTTCTGCATCAGGCACAGGAACCGGAACACCGACGCTTGGTCGTACTGCCGGACCGGAAGCTGCTACGGCAGGCGCCGCTTGATTGCTTAGCGACGGAGGGGGGCCAAGGTCTGTGTATTTTAATATGCGGACCATATGAACAGGTTCTTCATCTTCATTTAACCAGACGGCAAGATGATACGTGCCTACAGCGGAGAAACAGATGAGGATGCCTGCTAAAAGACCCAGCATCATATATTTTTGAGCAACCTTTTTTAATTCGGCTGCACCATAGTGGACAGGTACTGCTATTGTTTGCGCCATATCGCCTCCTATCCTGCTACTTTCGCTATCAGCTTTTTATCAGCATCTTTCATAGGTGCTATGCTGAATTTTGTGATATTGGCGAGGTTAAGCTCATCCATGATGTCGACCATATCGTTATACTTTGCATCACGATCGATCTCCACCAGCGTTATGAGTTTTGGAATGCTGCGAAGTCTTTCGACCAGCAACGGACGCAGTTCTATAAATGCAATTTTCTTAAGCGCAGTTGGTTCATTGCCCATACTCCAATAGATAGCCATATTCGGCTCTACGCGTACTGTAAGAAGTGTAGATGCTGCAACTTCCACCTGAACCTTGTCATCAGGCGGTAAATTCAACTCCATTGTTTGGGGCTTGTTAAAAACTGTCGTCATCATAAAGAATGTCAACAATAACATTGCAACGTCAACCATCGGCGTCATGTCAATGCGGACACCGGCACGCTTCTTTTTCTTCTTTTGTCCCTTTGCGTGTGATTTTGATTCAGCAACTTCTCCACTGGACATAAATTATGCTCCTTTTTTCAAATCTGTGACGAGATTAAAACGCGTAATCTTCGCTTTCACTAAAACATCCATCACATCTTCCAACGGTCCATAAGGGGCATCTTTATCACCCTTCACGACCGTGCGAAGCTTCGGATCGCCTATACGCGCTTGAATAAGAATATTACCAAGCGTGTTTTTATCTACTTCAACAGCACGCTTATATTTATTTTGTGATCCAAATAAGTGCTCCATCAATACTTGAGCATCAACACCAAGATAGATTTTGCCTTCTTTGTTCACATAGACCATCATAATATGCGATTCTGGCAGTTTGAACACCGAGTGAGATGCTGGAATGACAACATCAACATCCTCAGGTGGTTTAAACTGTGTCGTCATCATGAAGAACGTAAGCAAAAGCATTGCTACGTCCACCATCGGCGTCATGTCGATTTTAGTGCCGACTCGTGCTTTTTTATGTTTTGGCATAACATCATCCTTTTCTGATTACTTAGACTTCGATGGTCTGCGTGATGCCAAGGATTGAACTATTGAATAACTTGCTTCATCAATCATATATGTAAAATTGTCGATCTTTGTAACGAAGAAGTTGTATGCGACGATACCACCAATACCTGCAATAAGACCACCTGCAGTATTAATAAGAGCTTCAGAGATACCGAGAGCAAGCTGAATTGCATCGGGGGAACCGGCGCGAGCCATAGCTTGGAATGAACGAATCATACCGATAACTGTTCCAAGTAATCCTACCATCGTTCCGATAGAGGCAATTGTGGACATCATCGATAAGTTTTTTTCCAGCATTGGCACCTCGAGCATGGTTGCTTCTTCGATAGCGCGCTGAATGCTTTCCATTAATTCTTTTTGCCCTTTTACATCACCTTCTTCAACGACTGTTTTATATCTTTCCAAACCAGCATGAAGAACATTTGCACAAGACCCGCGTTGCTTATCGCATGCGGCAAGCGCTGCATCGATATCGCCGGAATTAACTGCTTGTTGCACGTTCTTTAAAAATACTGTCATAGAGCCTTTGCCATTGGCTTTTTTCAGTGTGAGCATGCGCTCAACAATTACTGCAATCAGCATGATAACAAGTGCAATAAGAGAGATGACGAGTGGACCGCCTTCTTTAATAAAGGTTGGTAAAAAGAATTCGAAAATCACCCAGCCAAAGACGAAGGCAAGGACGATAACGATAGCATTGAACGTGGAAGTCTTCATGAAACGTTCTCCTGTGTATGTGATATTGTAATGAGTATGATTGTGACTTATACCTTAAGACTATTGATCGCCTGCTGGCGATCTTCTTCTACATCAAAAACACTTGTGAGTTTTGTAATGACAAAAACATTTTGAACACCTTTGGCAACATTGCAAAGCTTGATTTTTCCTGCTGTCTTCTGATACATTGAGTGTATACCGACTAATGCGCCAATTCCGGAGCTGTTAATATATGTAATACCGCCAAGATCCAGCACTAGCTTTTTATTCCCTTGCTCAATAAGATCTTTAGCTTTCGCCTTAAATTCGTCTGTTTCTTCACCGCCAATAAGCGAGCCACGCGGTTCCAGTACAGCGATCTCTAAATTATTGAGTGTTGTAAGTTTTGTGGCCATATTGTTTCCTCGGTTTTCGGTTTAAAAACTAATTTCCTTATTGGGTTATTCAAATATGATGCCAATAGCTCTTAGCACATTACCCCAATTTTCAGATAAAATCAGGAGAATGATACGCCTTGTATTTCTCTTGTGTTGTAAAAGGCAACGCAATATTTGCCCTTACACACAAATCACTTCTTTTGCTTATTATTGCTTAGCATATCCATGTTGCAAAACGCAACGTTGTTTCTATGAAGGAATAATGAAAATTGAACAGAAAAGAGACAGTTAGAATAGTTGACTTCTTACAGTGAGATTTAATCTACAAATTGAATTTTTTTCTCTTCTTCCAGAGAGTTGCTCGATCAATACCTAAGATGGTTGCTGCTTCATCGTAATCTTTTGCAATTTGCAGCACTTTTTTTATCTGGAACTTTTCCGCTTCTTCCAACGAAAGCGCTTTAGTTGCGGAGGCATTACAGATTTCTTCCGGCAAATGTACGGGTTCTATGACTCCATTTGAGGCAAGGAGCGCTGCGCGCTCGATAACGTTTTCCAACTCTCGAACATTGCCGCTCCAACGATACGCCTTTAGAATTTTGTCAGCTTCCGGTGAAATTATAATATCACGATCTTTTGATATTTTCTCGAGAAAATGGTGGATGAGTAATGGTACATCTTCCGGTCGTTCTCGGAGTGACGGCAGTTTTATACGAACTCCATTTAGGCGGTAGAAAAGATCCTCACGGAAATTTCCTTCTTTCAACGCTTCGTCTAAATTGCGATTTGTTGCAGAAATCACCCGCACATCCACTTTACGCGTTATATTTTCACCAACGCGTTCGAAGTCTTTCGTTTGTAGGACACGCAAAAGTTTTGATTGGATGGATGATGACAACTCCCCAATTTCATCCAAGAAGATTGTTCCGCCGTCTGCCATTTCAAACCGGCCTTGCCGATCCTTCAACGCGCCGGTGAACGCTCCACGCACATGGCCAAATAATTCGCTCTCTAAAAGTTGTTCCGGAATTGCTGCACAGTTCACTTTGACAAACGGTTTATCAGCACGATTACTTTTCTGGTGGATGTAATGTGCCACTAATTCTTTTCCTGTGCCGCTTTCTCCTTCAACCAGAATGCTAATTGCACTTTCGGCAACACGCGCTGCAATGTCAAGCTGTTCAATCAATGCGCGGTTACGCGTAATAATTTCACCGCTGCCCTGCATCAAAGCAAGTTCTTCTCGGAGTTCTGTTACTTCATGAATAAGCTGATGATGCGCAAGAACTTTCTGTGTGAATAATTTTAGTTCTTCAAAATCGAACGGTTTCTGTAGATAATCGTCTGCCCCTTTTTTGATCGCAGCTACTGCAGTATCGACTGAACCATGGGCTGTCATGATAATGATGGTCGTGTTAGGTGAATACTGCTTTATCTCTGTAAGAATTTCAATACCATCCATCGGCGACATTTTCAGATCGACAAAAGCAATATCAAATACATATTCTTGTAGTAGTTGGAGCACTTCCTGGGGTTTCGGGCAGAGTGTCACATCAATCCCAATCGATTCTAAACAGATGCCGATTGTATTGAGAATATTCTTCTCATCATCTACAACAAGAACTTTTGGTTTTTGCTGCTGCATATGCCTTATACCTCGGTTTGCAGTACTGTAGGAATAGTAAAGAAAAATGTGCTCCCAATTCCAACTTGACTTTCTACCCAAATTCGTCCACCGTGAGCTTCCACAACTTCTCGCGCAATCGCTAACCCTAATCCAACGCTGCCTGGTGTTGTCTCAGTTGAGCTTTTCACTTGCACAAATTTATCGAAAACTGTTTCTAAATTCTCTTGTGGAATTCCATGCCCCGTATCTGCAACGGTTACAAACAATACTTGTTTGTCTTCCTCCGCTGTCAATTTGACTTTGCCGCCTGTATCAGTATAGCGAAGTGCGTTGCTCAATAAGTTCGTTATAACCCATGCAAGTTGATGGGAATCGGCTGAAAGAGCGGGCAAATGTTCCGGAATATTAAGCTCCAAGTAAATTTGTTTTTCCTCAAACGGAAGACGCAGTGGACGTACAGCATCCGCTACAAGCCGGCGGAAATCGATAAATTCTTTTTTTATTTCGTATTTACCGGATTCAAGTTTGGACAGATCCAGCAATTCTTTCACTAATTTTCGCAATCGTTCAGAATCATCTTTCGCCGCCACAAGAAGATCTTTCTGACGCTGGTTAACGGATCCTACAACTTCCTGCGAAAGGATGTCAATGCCCATGCTTAATGACGTCAATGGTGTACGAAGTTCATGAGAAACCGTAGCAATAAATTCGGATTTCATCCGATCAAGATCTTTGAATCGCGTCACATCCTGCAACAATGTTACCACACCTTGAATATTTCCATGCTCATCCACAATGTGTGCTTGACGCGGCCGGAAATATAATTTCAGATCGTTGTGTGCAAATGCGAAAAGCGGATCTCGGTGTTCCTGTTCAATGCGTCGAATGCCCCCAAGCTCCAACATCTCTGCCCAACTTTGATTGCCGACGACCTCTCGCACGAACTTTCCATGCCAATCGGCTCCGCGAACATCGAAGACGGTAGCTGCGGCTTGATTCATCAGAACAAGCACTCCATTCTCATCCGTTACGATAACCGGATCGGCAATGCTTTCTACAATCGTCTCAGATTTTTTCTTCTCCGCAATAAGCTGTTGGATATTCATTTGCTCGTACGTTCTCAGCCGCTCCGTCATCTTGTTGAATTCACGACTCAATTCTCCAAATTCATCCTCCGTATTTAAATCAATTTTCTGATTTAACTGGCCGCTGCTGATCTTTCGAACAGAACGTGTGAGTTTCTCCGCCGGCAGAATAATACTTCGTGTGAATCGCACACTTATAAAGAAACTCAAAAGCACCGCTACTATAGAAATCGTAATCACTGTCAACGTTGCATCGCTGGCCAACTGGTTCAATTTATCTTCGGTCAGCGTCATCGCATCCTGATTGATTTCAAGATACTCAAAGCATCCGTCCTTCAATGATTTAGCTACAGGAATAATTAATTTAGTTCTAAATTCAGTTGCAGCGGCTGTCTGTCTTTTCATTTGCAATAGATGATACAACGAATCAGTAAGCTGGGTGTACCGATAAGAATCCTGTGTAATCCGGTCCAGTACTATTTTTTCTCGATCGTTAAGACTGCCTTGTTTTGCTTTTTCCAGCCATCCGAGAAAATTTGAACGATTCGTACTAAATTGAAAATAAGCATCATTATCTTGAATCAGCATAGAAAGTTGAGCGTTTTCCTGCCCACCCAGAGCCTTAAACATATTTTGCGCAGCGCGTACGCTTTCATAATTATCATGTAACATAAGACTGAAAGTATCGCGGAGATTGGAAAAACTATAAACGGCAAAGGCGCTCGTTGCCAAACCGATGACAACAATAACGAAATAGCTGAGACCAATTTTATAACGTAGACTTGTCATAGAACTTGCCTATTTTTTATCCAACACCTTCCACACTTCTTCCAGCAGTTCGCGGAGACCTTCTCCTGCTACCGCTGAAATAGGAATCGTCATCACGCCGCGACCGAATTTTATCTTTACAAGTTTCTTCCTGTCCGTTTCATTAACAACATCCATCTTGGTAAGAGCGACAATCTTTTTCTTTTTTGCAATCGCAGGATTGTAGGACGCAAGTTCATTCAGTAGAATTTGATAATCTTTTTTCGGATCTTCGCTGATGGATTCAATGAGGAACACAAGTACGCGTGTACGTTCGATATGACGTATAAATTGAATGCCAAGCCCCTTGCCTTCGTGTGCGCCTTCGATAAGACCGGGAATATCAGCAATAACAAAACTTTTCCCTTCCGCATAGCGAACGAGACCAAGATTTGGCGTAAGAGTAGTAAATGGATAATCTGCAATTTTCGGTTTGGCAGCGGATACGACTGATATAAGTGTTGACTTGCCGGCATTGGGAAAACCAACAAGCCCGACATCAGCAAGGAGTTTGAGTTCAAGAACCAATTCACGTTCCTCACCCGGTGTTCCTGGTTCAGCAAACCGCGGCGCTTGATTCGTCGGTGTGGCAAACTCTCCATTACCTCGCCCGCCTTTTCCACCATGTGCAATTATGAATTCATCACCATCGTGCACCAAATCGACAATGATCTTTCCTTTCAATGCATCCCGCACCAACGTGCCACACGGCACTTTCACGATTTCATCCTTCCCCGATTTTCCTCCCTGATCTTTTCCTCGTCCATTTTCCCCGCGTTCAGCTCGATAGCTGCGTTTGTATTTAAAATCAAGCAATGTATTCAATTGTTTGTCTGCATGAATAATAATGCTGCCGCCGCGCGCGCCATTACCGCCATCCGGTCCGCCTTTCGGAATATATTTTTCATGTCGGAAACTGATGCATCCGTTGCCGCCCTCACCCGCTTTGACAGAAATTCTTGCTTCATCTATGAATTGCATAAAGAATCCGTTCGTGAAAAATTGTCGACCTATTCATTGGCAATGGATGAATGAAAATGCGTGTACAACTTATCTGTAAAACCTACCGCCTCTTCGCTAAAGGGATCGATTTGATTAATTTGAAAAAGTTTATCGAGATATTGAGCAACCTGTTCCCACTCCCGTAAGAGGCTAATTTCTGTGATTGCTCCGCGAAACGCCAGTTCATCATTCGCAAAAAGTTTCCGGACAATGAGCGCAAATTCTTCCTCAGGAAAAAGATCAAGAATTTCCTTCTGTTTCGCACTCGGTGTCGATGCAAGATACTTTTCGTCGTTTTCACCAAATACGAGAAGAGGTGTCTTTGGCTGCACGGACTTCTCTGCCACTTGTGTGCCATCAATTATTTCTCGCACCAGCTCAGTATCATCAACAATAATTGTTGATGCCGGTTCGTTCACATGCTGTATTGAGTTGGATGGTATTATAGGCGATGCGGACAAATGAGCAGTTGCATTTTCATTTCCAGTTCGAACGATTTCGATAATATCTGCCAACCGATCTGCTGTAATTTGTAATAAATGATTTCGGTCGCGCTCAAATTCTAACCGCGCACAGATTTCCGGATTTTTTTTATCTTCATAAAATACAATAGCCGCATTAATCGGAAGCGTTTGTTGTTCAAATTCCACTTGCGGCACTGTTTTACCTGATTCGACAAAATCGAACAACGCACGTGTCATATGTGCGAGTTCAAGACTGGAATGCCGAGCCACTACTTCTTGATCGATCTTTTCTATCAACGTCTTGAACTCTTCATACGTTACTTCTGCCAATCCATGATCAGCAATATACCGCTTAATCAATTCAGGAAAGTAAGTATAATCAACGCAATATCTCAAACTTTTTTCGATAATCGCCGAGGAAACTCTACGCTGTTCACCAATAATAAAATTTAAAAGTGTCCACTGCGGACGGCAAAGATAGTTGAATTGAAAATGCACTGACTCATCGAGAAGTGATTCAAATTCTTGTAAACTGAAATAATAATTCTGAACAAGCAATAAATCAATCTGTTCTTCTAGACTTCGTACTTCGGGAAGCGAATAGGAAAACTTTTTGGAGCGGTACTCCAATCCCCGTTCCTGTGCGAGTGTTTTTTCAACCTCGGCTTTGAAGTATGCCTTTACTGCAGGATGGATTCCTGCTGAGAGTATTTTCTTCAAGACAATACCATCATCCTCGCCAATCGTTTTAATGTGAACGGCTTGGATGATGGATTCTACTTCTGCTTCAAAAATGTACCCCATAGTTGAATCGAGCCATTCAATGAATTATTTTTATTGAGTTGTTAAGTAATTGAATATAAGCTTTCTATCACAACCTCTTGCAATCACTCAATCTGCAAAGTTTATTATTCCTGTTATTATTTTTTTAAAATAGTATTTACACGATCAATTTCTTTTTGTGCCGCTGTTTTAAACTGTGTATCAGTATCTTTTCGACTGATAATTTTCTTGTACATCGTCATCGCCTGATCGTATTTGGACATTTTTTCGTACGATTGGCCCGCCATATAATACGAAGTTGAAATCCAATCGATTTTGCCTCTCTTTATGACTAAATATGGCACCTTCAGAAATTCTAAAACTGCTTGCTGAAATTCTCCCTTATAGAAGTACGCTTCGCCGATATAATACCGGAGTTCCGATTCAATATCGGCGTTCCCGGCTTCAATCAAACTCTGCAATTGCAAAATCGATTGATCGTAGTATCCTAACTTCTGATAAAGCACACCCATATCGATTTTTTTATCGATGAGATCTGGATTGTTTGGGAAATGATCGATGTACTTGCGTGTTAATTCCAGCGCGCCATCATAAAGTTCCATTTGTTTGTAAGTCATAATCAAATTACTCATTGCTAGGGGAACTAGATCTGGCGATTGCTGTTCATTATCAAGAATGAAACGGTATTGTTGGGAAGCGTTGTCCCATTGTTCCAAATTATAATATGCATTGCCCAGACTCAACCGTGCGCGCGGTAAAATCTCATCGTTTGGAAAATTCCGCAGAAGAGAATCATACACTTGCACTGCTTGCGGCATTTTCTGATTCAATTCATGCACACGCGCTATCCAGAAGAGCGCCTCTGGAACGATACGGGCACTGCGATAAGAGAGGACGACATTGTCGAATCGCTCCTTCGCTTTCACAAAGTCTTCTTTTCGAACTTGATATTTGCCGCGCTCATATTCAAACTCTGCCGCATAGTTGAAGGCGCTGGCATGATTCGTTTTCACAAATTCTACGGCACGCTTGTCCGCTTCTTTTATATTATCAAGGCGAAAGTATGATACAATAATGCGTGATTGCACGTAGTGTTTCAGACTATCATTGGTTATTTGCGATATTGCTTCATTATACTTTGCAATCGCATCAGAATATTTTTCGTTATGTAATAGCATTTCTGCTGTTTCCAGCGCTACCGAAGCGCCTTGCCCACCAGTCTTCGCCACGATGCGGCTTACATTCTGAAGGTATGTTGTCGCAGCATCAATATTGTTTTCTGCCTTCGCAATAGATGCAAGTGCATAATATGCCTGTCCGGCCCTCTCAGTCGATTGATCCCGCATCACATAATCAGTATAATATTTTTTTGCTGTTGCACGATCACCAAGTTTTTCACTGCACGCTCCAAGTTTGAAGATTATCGAACGCTCTAAGTTCGGATCGCCGGTCACAGTGAAAAAATCCGCCTGTATTCTCTTCCATCCTCGCTCATACCAATCGAAAGCATCCTTGAAATCCTCCGCTATGTAATATGCGTCCGCTTTCATTATATCGATATTAGAATTCAAGGGACTGTAGAAATAGCGTTTTTCCAATAGATCAAAAAAGCCAAGCGCTTTTGTTAGTTGAGCGCTGTCCGCTGCTGCTTTTGCAAGGTATGCCGTCGCCGCCGCGCTGTAAGAGTGATTTGGATTCTTGGAAAGAAATTGGTCTATCACTTGCAGCGCAGAATCTTTTTCTATTATTCCATCGAGCGACAAGCCAAGATGATAATATGCGGATGGGGCCGTTTCACGATCCGAATATTTTTCCAATAAAAGTCTATATGTCAAAATTGCACTTTCATAATTCTTGGCAAAAAAGTATGAATCACCAAGCGCGAGAAGCGCTACGTCTCTTCCGCGTGTCATAGAAGACTTTGACAAAAATTCTGTTCCCAGCGTTCGTAGATCTTCTGCTTTTTGTGCCAATTGCAAGCGGAGTGTGAATGCAGTAATGACGGCCTGATCGGTAAGTTCTCCTGCCGGATACATCGCTATGAGAGAATCGTACAGAGCAATCGCCCTTAAAAGAAATCCTTTTTTCTTTTCAGCTTTTTCTTCTTCTTTCAACGCAAGCAGCTCAAATGATTGCGCTTGTTTGGACCACGCTAATGGGCGGAGAGCATCTTCCAGATCGACCGTGAGCGCATAGGCATACTGATCGGCAGCAAGCTGATAATCTTTTAGATCGAAGAAATAAATTTCTGCAAGACGGTAGGCAAGATTTCCTTTTGATTTTTGAGCTATCACATCGCCAACTAGTAAAGCAAGTTTTTGCAGATTTGCATCCTTACTCCGCCGATCAAATGCTTTGATGAGACGAATTTGTTTTTGTGCATCCGAAACAAACTCACTGCTCGGATAACGTAGCTGCAGAGTTTTGAACGCATCAATTGCTCCATCCACATCGCCAGATTTTTTCCGCGCTTCACCAAGCACAAAAGTAGCATCATCGATCCATTCGCTTGCAGAATAATGTTCATGAATCCATTCGCAAAATTCGATAGCTGTTTTTGTGTCGTTTAATTCAGTGTTCGCGATGTTTGCGCCCTCTACTAAAAGTCGAGGTAAATTCACATCCAATGAAAATTGTTGGCGGTAGTAATTCACTAACCGCACGGCTTCGGGGTAGTTTTTCGTCATCTTCGCTGCTTTATACGCACCAACAATTAGCGCTCGTCGATCTGCATTACCAAGACTATCGTTGAGCGCACGGGAATAATACTGCGCTGCTTTCACAAGATCGCCTATTTGCTCTGCCGCAATGCCAGCTTTGTAGAATGCTTCGCCATTGCGTAATCCTCGAATTTCGCTTGCACGTTCAAATAAGAATAATGCACGTGGATACAATCGAACGCGGTTGTTTGCCTCTGCCATTTCGATGTAGGTATCTTGCCGCAGCTGTTTTGGTGCCTTAGCACTGTCCTCTATGAGCGATTTCCATGCTGACATTGCATCGTCTGTACTACCAGCTAAATTCTTTAACACACCCAGCGTGAAGAGCGCTTTGTGATAGCTTGATGTGGATTTGAAATTCTTGACCACATCAGAGAATGCTTCTTCTGCTTCGGAAGTTTTTCCTAACCCCGCGAGAGATTGACCCAACAGCAACAGCGCGCGCGCTTTCAGCGGTGCATCGTCTGTTGCATCTGCAACACGTTTACATTCCTGGCGAGCTTGTTCATACTGACCTTCAGCATTAAGCATTTCAGCTATCCTTAGCCGTGCAGGAAGGACTTCAGCTGAAGTGTACTCTTGCGTCAATATGCGAAGAACACGGTTAGTGTTTTCCTTGTCACCAAGTTGTTCGTAATAATCTGCCGCTTTAGACAGCGCGATTGGTGCAAACTTGCTCTTCGGATGAAACGTCTTAACTCGTTCAAATGCCATTGCCGCTTCGCGTTCATTCTTCATAGCCGCATATTCCTCTGCGGCGTTCATCCACGCTTCAGGAGCTTTACTGTTGTCAGAATATGTAAGAGCAAAGTTTTGGAAGGTGAAACATGCATTGTCATGTTTACCAAGCTTTGACTGTGTAAGTCCAAGATAGAAGTGTGCCTCAACTCCTTGTGACGTATTAGGATACAAGTTGATAAATGCATTGAATTGTTCAAGAGCTAGATCGTATAACTTGTCGTTATAGAGATTCACGGCTAGTTTGAAGTCGGCATTTTCTTTCGAATCTTGCGCAAACACGAGACACGAAAAGAGACTTAGGAAGGAAAATATCAAAATAACTCGTTTCATTGACGAAAAATGTAGCCAATAATCATTCGATTAGCAAGGTTAGGGAAACATTGCATCCGGCCAATATGTCGCATTTAATTATCACAGAGTTGCAGAGGCTTATTGAAAAGATGGACGGAAATGATTATTTTGATAAAGCTTTCTTGCATCAAATAAAGAGATCAATGAACACGATAGTATGAAAAGTCGTCCAACAAAACATCCGATCGGGCAATCAACAAAAAGAGCAGAAATTTGGGTTGTTGAGGATAATGCTTTTTTCAAAAAATGTCTTATTGAATTAATTAACAGCGAAACCGATTTAGTATGCAACCAATCATTTAATTCATGTGAAAAAACTCTTCAACAGTTGGAATTAGGCATTCATCCAAGCATCATTTTATTAGACATCGGGTTGCCCGGTATGAGCGGCCTAGAAGGAATACAGAAATTTAAACAACTTGCTCCATCCACTCAAATTATTATTATTACTGTGCACGAGGACAGTGATAGTATCTTTCAAGCCATCTGTGCTGGAGCTGCAGGCTACTTATTAAAAATTTCTCCGGGAGAGAAAATCATCGAGGCAATACACGATGTGCAAAAAGGCGGCTCACCTATCAACGCACAAATTGCGCGAAAAGTTTTAACAGCGTTCGCAGCATCAAACACACCGTCTCCTGATTATGATTTAACCGACCGTGAGCGTGAAATACTTTTGCAAATGATAAACGGTTTAACTAAAAAGGAAATCGGTATAAAGCTTTCCCTCAGTCATCACACTATTGATACACATATACGGAAAATCTACGAAAGACTACATGTGAACAAGCGTAGCAGTGCTGTCGCGAAAGCTCTCAAACAACGAATTTTCTAAAACAGTTTTCTGCTTTGTTTGTCAAGTACTTTTTCCACGAAATCGTTAAATAATACCTAAATAAAAAATCACGTGTTTGCGTGATACCGCCTTAGTGAGCAATCATTTATTTTGATAGTGCAGTTTGTAGCCTACTCAAGGTTTGTTGAAACCACCTACAAATCTGTATCCGAAAAGTTGGGATTACTCTACCGAAATAAAGTGAAGCGCTTCATCTGTAGCGTAAAGCTAGACGAGGCACAATTAGAGGGGTATTAAGAGGCATAACAAAATCGAAGGCAAGGTCAGAATCAAATTGATTCGCCTTGCCTTTTTAATTTATACATATTACTCAAAACCGAGAATTGAATAATCAAAAAATTGTATAAAGCTGCGATAAATGCGCTCTATTTGATGACTAGTACAAACTGCTCAGAGCTTTGCAAGCGATCCAAGAAGAGAATCTATACAACTGTCAAAATCGTATCGCCTCAGAGCTTCCTCACGAGCTAAATGGCCAAGTGACGAACGTAGAGCAGAATCACTAAGAACACGGTGAATCGCCCACGCCACCGCTGTCGCATCGCGTGGTTTTACAAGCAAGCCCGTCTTACCATCCGTAATAATCTCCGGCAGACCACCTGCATTCGTCGCAATAATCGGTCGTTCCATCGCCATAGCTTCTACAACTACAAGTCCAAATGTTTCAGAGAACGATGGAAGAACAAAGACATCAAGGGCGGCCATTAAGCGAGGAACATCATCTATAAAGGGCAGATATTTCACATATCGTTCGATGCCAAGCTCGTGGCACAATTTCAACAAATATTCTTTGTATCCATGTTCTCCCGCAGTTTCATCACCCACAACAAGAAATATAACATTTGGGTGTTGCTCCACAACCTCCGGTACTGCACGAAGCAGTATATGTTGACCTTTTAGCCTATCGAGCCGTCCTAGAACTCCGATAGTGTAACCCTTTTCAGGTAATCCGAAAATTTTTCGTGCTTCAATTTTATTATAGTGTGATGGATCAAATTGCTGGAGATCAGTACCCAAAGGTACTACTTTTACTTTCTCATTAGGCACACGCGTATATGAAAGCACATCCTTTTTCATACTCTGAGTGAGGGAAATCCAAAGTGATAGTTTCGAATACACCCACGTGTGAATAAAATCACGCTTGTTATAGCGGGAATTCATTTGTTGATAAAACACTAACTTCACTTGAGGTGTCAGCATTGACGCTATAGCGGCAAGATGAATATCTTTTGACTGCATGAGCAGAACCATTTCGATCTGTTGTTCTCTCAGTACACGGGCGAGATGAAGTGCTGCAGAGATATCTCCATATTTCCAATGAGGAGTGATTGTGATTACATGAAGGTTTGCTTCATTTGCTCGTTGTTCAAGCGGCGATGAATTGGGAACAATGACAACTGTGGAAACACCTTTTTTCTCCATCGCTTGTGCTATGCGAAGGGTAGAAAGTTCAAGCCCGCCAAGAGAATGGGAAAAGCATACTAACGCAACTTTTTTCTGTAATCGTATCATACTTTATAGACGAATCACTTTTACTGTTGTTTCTTATTAGATATAGTTAAATATAAAAAATGTTTATATGCAAAATTTTTGGGGCTTTTTTTAAGTAGTACATTCAGTGGAACCATTTCTTATTACTTCTTATTGATTTTATGAAGAAATTAGGGTTTTTTCTGAATACGGTTTGATTTAGCAGGAAAATACACGAACTTGTATTAGTCTGATTGATATTATTACAATGGAAAGATTTAAAGATGCCAGATACTCGAGTGCATTCATTTCATATTCCCGTTCTTGGATTGGCTTTTTCTGTTGATACGCCTATCCGCGTTGGAAGATTCGGAATTTCCTCAGTCATATCGATTGTCGATGATATTCTGATTGAACATATGCGAAAGTATTATGCTCACCTTCATGGAGAATCCTATACTCCCATTACCACACGAGATGAAGATTACCGCGCGCGGAGAATCACTGCATATCTGAATCTCCTCCAGCAGATTCTGCAAAAACAAATTGCTGCCCTCAAAACTTCGGCATTTGAAAAAGGAAGCGAAATCGTCAAGTATTTTGAAATGCTTCCCGAGGACTCATCCCTCAAAGCGCTTTATCATCGAATGATTCATATGACTGATAGCGCAAAACAGACTGCACTTCAGATTGAATTGCGGACAAAGATAGTTGCCGGCGATATCGATGTAAACATCATGACGAAACTCGACAAGGTGAATACCGGTCGGAATCAAGAACAACTGCCTCTGGAGTTCACGGATGCGCTTGCATCGTTACGCGGCTTTGCACAAAGCGACCTCAATTCATCCGTTGTTCTCTCTGCAGGCTTGAATTCTCGATTGTTCGGTTACATGGGACAACGTTCCGAATTTCTCCCCGATGAAAACGGCTGTCTGAAGAAAAGGGTCATCCTCAAAGTCAGTGATTATCGCTCTGCTCTTATCCAGGGAAAGATCCTTGCAAAAAAAGGAATTTGGATATCAGAATTCCGTATCGAATCTGGATTGAATTGCGGAGGTCATGCTTTCCCTTCGCATGGATTCTTGCTCGGACCAATTCTAGAAGAATTTAAAATCCATCGATCATCACTGCAGTCAGAATTACAGCAAATCTATGCTTTGGCATTACAAGAAAAAAGAATTCCTCTTCCTCCATCTATGCCGTTCCGAATAACTGTGCAAGGCGGAATAGGAACAGCAAAGGAAGACATATTCTTGCGTGAATATTACCGTGTCGAAGGAACAGGCTGGGGATCACCGTTCCTCCTTGTCCCTGAAGCAACGAATGTTGATGAGAAAACAAGACAGATGCTTGCTCATGCCGGAAGAGAAGATTATTACATCAGCGATGCCTCACCTCTTGGAGTACCATTTAACAATCTTCGGGGAAGTACGAGCGATCTGCTTATCCAACAGCGCGCCAGCGAAGGGAAACCCGGGAGTAAGTGCACGAAAAAATTCCTCGTCTCCAATACAGAATTTACTACAGAGCCAATATGCACGGCATCCAGTCAATATCAGGAACTCAAGATTGACCAATTGAAGAAACAGAATCTTTCACCGAATGTCTTTTTAGAAAAACTTGCGAGAATAGTTGAAAAAGCATGTCTCTGCGAAGATCTTGCTGCATCTGGACTTATCAATAGCAACGGGCATGGACCAGCGAAAGAACGTGCTGTTGCCGTGTGCCCAGGACCTAATCTTGCTTACTTCTCAAAGATTGCCTCACTGGAAGAGATGGTTGGACATATCTATGGACGCTTACAGCTTCTGACCGACCCGAATCGCCCCAACTTGTTCATCAACGAGTTAAGATTGTATGTGGATTATTTGAAACAAGAGATTCAGAAACGTCTCGACTCGTGGAATGCAAAGGAACAAAGATATTTCGATACATTCCGAAAGAATCTTCAAGATGGCATCGAACATTACAAGGCATTAATACCAAAACTGATAGAAGAGACAGAACGCTATCGAGAGACAATGCGAAGTGAATTACTAACTCTCGAACAAGAATTGTTAGAGATTGTCATCCCTTCTCTTGAAGTACCAGAGTTTGCACACTAACTACTTTTCAGCACAAAGCAGAACACGCTCCCGTTCCCGACCATACTTTCAACCTCTACGTGACTTCCGTGTGCTTCTACAATATGCTTAACAATTGCGAGACCGAGTCCAGTGCCACCAAGTGCGCGTGATCGATCGCTGTCAACACGATAGAATCTTTCAAAAATTCTTGAAAGATGTTCCACTGGAATTCCAACACCAGTGTCTTTGATGGTTATTTGAATTCCGTTCGCAACCTTTTCAGATGAAAGAACAACATCTCCCATGGGTTTATTATAATTTATTGCATTACTGATCAGATTATTTAAAACCTGCCGCAATCTCTCTTTGTCGCCAAAGGCTTCATCGTCTGCAGATGAACTCAATGAAAGTTGAAGCACAACATTCCGGTTTGCCGCAAGTGTTTCAAATTCTTTGGCAACAGATTCGAGAAATTCATTGATATGGAAGTACCGGAAACTCATTTTCATTTCACCTGATTCAATCTGTGAAATGTTGATAAGATCCTCCAGCAAGGCATTGAGCCGGCTCAGATTCGATTGCGCCTTTTCCAAAAAAGAGCGGTTCACGGAAGGGTCATCCACAGCACCGTTGAGAAGTGTTTCCAAATATCCCTGCACAGCAAAGATTGGCGTGCGAAGTTCGTGCGAAACATTTCCAAGAAATTGACTTCTTACCTGCTCTAGCTTTTTCAATTGCACAATATCCGCTTTAAGCTTTTCAACAAGCTCGTTGACCGCTTTCGCTACAAGTCCGATTTCGTCATTCGAAGAAACGACAAGCCGTGCATTCAGATCACCGGAACGGATTTGTTCCACACCTTGAGCAATTTGTTTCATGTGTTTTGTAATACGTCGAGAAACAACAACGCTTACAGCAACAATCACGAGTAGAACTCCCAATGCGACAACAATCACAATTGAACGAATGTGATTTATTTGATCTCTTACATTTTCGAACGGAACACTCAACCTGATATATTGAAGTGTTTCAAAACTCGTTCTCTTGGGCGATTTATTTACAAATTTTGCCATATACAAAAAATCATGATCGACAGTGACGCTATGGCGAATATCGTGCCCTATGCCGTATCGTTTCGCAATTTGAATTTCCGGGCGATTCAAATGGTTCTGCACACCGGAAAGATCTGGGAATGGAATATCAGAATCAGCCAAAACATCACCTTGTGCGTCAATCAATGTAATTCGGAGATGTTCAAGACCGCCAACTTGTTTTACTTGTTCATCAATTTGAGAAAATGAATAGGTTGAATCTTTCTGAAGCATGAAGAGTACCAAATCTGCTTGGCGACTTAGTTCATCTACCAAACGATCTTTGAAGTAAGACTCCATGCGCATACTTGTGAACACACCGAGACATGCGACGATTACAAATGCAAGCGCGACATATGTGGTCGTAATTTTTGTTTGAATTTTCATTTACATTTTAAATTTATATCCAACACCGGAAACAGTTTCAATAAAATCTGAATAAGTGCCAAGCTTCTCGCGTATTTTTCTAATGTGGACATCTATCGTTCTATCCACCACATGAATATTTTCTCCCCAGACCGCATAGAGAATGGATTCACGTGATAGCACCCTGCCCCGGTTACGAATAAGATAGACGAGCGTTTCAAACTCTTTTCTTGGAAGCACAAGTTTATGTTTTCCAATGCTTGCTGTATAGCTGGACACGTTAATCACTAAATCTTTGATAGAAATAATATCCATGTGTGGAATTGCTTTTTGAGCAGCCTGTTCCTGTCTTCGAAGTACCGCATGCACACGCGCAACAATCTTGCCAATCTTCACCGGTTTGACGATATAATCATCTGCCCCTACTTCCAATCCAACAATTTCGTCCGTCTCCGAACCCTTTGCTGTAAGTAAAAGCACGGGAATGGATGATGTTTTCTTATCCTTTTTTAATTCCTGAATGACTTGTAATCCGTTCATTTCCGGCATCATTACATCTAAGATGATTAAATCCGGTTTTTGCTTCACCCGTTCCAGCGCCTCGCGTCCATTACGCGCTGTGATGACTGTTAAACCTTCTTTATTCAGATTATAGGATAACAGATCTACAATATCTTTTTCATCATCGACAACGAGAATTGTCTTTTTCATAGAGAACATCAACCCTGCGCATTGAACTACCTTTAATATAGAGCTAGTATCTCTTTGTTTCAAGCCGTAATTTGTGCACTCCCATCTATCACTTACAAAGCGAAGTCCTCTGTCACTTTTATTGGATATACGATTGAAAGGTATTCTCAATAGTAAGACGTCCTTGCAGATTGAAGGTGTGAATCGTAAATTGTAAGTGAAACGAGAGCGACGCCTCAATTAGAAACAAGCACCAAACAGAGGATAATTATACATGATTCGACGAATCTCTTTGCTATTCCTTATTCTTTTCATTGCTCAATTAGTGCATACTCAATCATCAGATCCGCGCGACGCCGCCGAGATAAAACTCGCACTAAAAAAACTCACAGTGCTGGGATCAGTTCTTTATATAGGTGCGCATCCTGATGATGAGAACACGGCATTGCTTGCTACTCTTGCACAAGATCGGTGCTATCGGACAGCATATCTATCAATCACACGCGGTGAAGGAGGTCAGAATCTCCTTGGTCCTGAGCAGGGAGATATGCTGGGATTAATCCGAACTCAAGAACTCCTTGCTGCACGAAGAATTGATGGCGCAGAACAATACTTCACGCGCGCAATTGATTTCGGCTTTTCCAAGACCTCGGAGGAAACTCTCCGCTTCTGGGGAAAAGAAGAAACTCTTGCCGATGTGGTCTGGGTTATTCGCACATTCAGACCAGATGTTATTGTGACGCGGTTCACGCCGACACTTGGAGGTCACGGAAATCATACAGCATCTGCGATACTTGCGGAGGAAGCATTTCATGCTGCGGCAGATCCATCTCGTTTCCCAAAACAGCTTCAGTACGTTTCACCGTGGCAAGCGAAACGAATTGTGTGGAATGGATTCCGTCCGTTGCAAACCGATACTATGCAGAAAGCTATGCCTATGGTGACTATGGATGTTGGGGTGTATTCTCCTTTGCTCGGAAAATCGTTTACTGAAATTGCCGGCGAGGGACGGAGCATGCATAAAAGTCAAGGTATGGGTGCTGGGCAGAACCGCGGCGAGTCTTTAAACTACTTCCAACACGTTGCAGGAGATACTGCAAAGAAAGATCTTTTTGATGGAATCAATTCTGGATGGTCAAGAGTAAAAGGCGCAGATAGCGTTGGAAAAATTCTTGATGAAGCCTATAGGAAGTTTGATGATGAAACACCAGCTCAATCAATTCCATTGCTGTTCAAAGCCTTGAGCCAACTTAATACTCTCACACAAGATCCATGGGTTAGTTTCAAAAAGGAAATATTGACGCGTGTGATTTTTGCGTGTGCCGGAGCATGGATTGATGCTGCGACTCTTGATAATCCCGCAGTTCCAGGTGGGGAAGTGAAACTCGCCACGACAATCGTCAATCGATCGGCATATCCTTTTATTCTTGAGCACATCGTACTACCATTTGGCAAAACAGATACTCTCTTCCATGCAAAACTTGAAACAAACAAGCCCATCCGTTCCAACTTTACTTTGATACTACCTAAACAAATAAAATATTCTCAACCGTACTGGTTAACAGAGAAGCCTAATGTCGGCTCGTACAATATTTCGGATCAACTTTTAATCGGCCAGCCGGAGAACGCACCACCTATCAATGTTACAGTTACACTCTCTTCACCTGATGGAAAATTGAAAGTCGATATCCCACTACATCAAAGAATCGTCGATCCAATAGATGGAGAGTTACTGCATCCAATTGAAATTGTTCCGCCGGTTGTTGTCAATGTCCAAGAGCCAGTCGTTCTTTTTCCAGATTTATCTGAACGACGAATATATCTTTCTCTCAAAACCTCGATATCGAATGCACGGGGGACAGTAAGATTGAAACTACCGGAATTTTGGAGTGTTGTGCCTGAGCGGTCTGAGTTTCAATTTCAGAATAAGGGTGACGAGCAGACTTTCTCCTTTGCTGTGCATCCGCTCAACGGTGCAAAGAATGGTACGTTCATCGGAGAAGTTGAGATTGGAAAAACGACTGTGGACCTCGGTTTGCAAACGGCACAGTACAAGCATATTCCGCCGCAAATAATGTTTCCACTCGCCGAGGGAAAGCTTTTAAGAGTCGATCTCAAAAAAAACGGGCGCACTGTCGGATACATTATGGGGGCCGGCGACGAAGTACCTTCTGCAATCCGGCAGATGGGATATTCAGTCTCGCTTCTTACGGATGATGAACTGGCAGAAGGAAATCTTGACCGGTATGATGTTATCGTCGCAGGAGTGAGGGCATACAATGCGCGGCCGAAACTTCGAATTCATCAGCAACGTTTTATGGATTATGTAAAACACGGAGGAACATATGTAATTCAATATATCACTCCGCAAAGAAATGAGGCAGATAATATTGGACCGTATCCATTGAATATCTCGCGAGATCGAGTCGCCGAAGAAGATGCCAAAATCACTTTCTTAAACCAGAATCATCCTTTATTGACAACGCCCAACAAAATCAACGAGGATGATTTCAAGGGATGGATTCAGGAACGGGGATTGTATTTTGCAGATCGCTGGGATATAAAGTATGACTCGGTGATCAGTTGCCACGATACGAACGAACCGGATCGAGCAGGTGGTTTGCTGACTACAAAGTACGGAAAAGGATATTATGTGTATTGTGCCTACGCATTCTTCCGTCAGTTGCCTGCAGGTGTGGAAGGTGCGTATCGTTTATTTGCCAATATTCTCTCACTGCATGGTGATCGTCAGTCAGCACCGAAGGCCGTACATCACTGAAAGAAAGCCTAAAACTGAGGACGGAGCTAATCGATGGAAAACTTGAATTCTAATAACGATAACATTGAAGAAATGCCGCCCATCCTCGGTTCATGGAAAAAAATCTATCTCGTCGTTCTTCTCAATTTATTCGGATTGATTATTCTTTTCTATTCCTTTTCCGAAGCGTTTAAATGAGACAACTTGACTGGATTGTGCTTGCAACAACCATCCTCTTCATCGTCCTCTATGGGATGTGGAAGGGTCGAGGAAGCCGAAATATCAAGGGCTTTCTGTTAGCAGATAGGTCGATGAAGTGGTATACGGTTGCGTTCGCAATTATGGCGACACAGGCAAGCGCCATTACCTTCACATCAACTCCAGGTCAGGCATATGTAGACGGAATGCGATTTGTGCAATTCTATTTTGGCTTACCGATTGCGATGGTAATTCTTTGCATCACCGCGGTTCCTATCTTCCACAAACTTGGAGTTTACACAGCGTACGAATATCTTGAAAACCGTTTCGATACAAAAACCAGAGTGCTGACAACTCTGATTTTTCTCATTTCCCGCGGACTTGCTGCCGGGATAACAATCTATGCACCATCACTTATCCTTTCCGTTATGCTTGGTATCGACATATGGATCACTTCTATTATCATCGGCGGTCTTGTCATCATCTACACAACCTCCGGAGGCGTTAAAGCGGTTAACTATACAGATTTTTTTCAACTCATTATTGTTATGACCGGGATGTGTATCGCGCTCGGCGTAGCTCTTTACTTGCTTCCTAAAGAAATCTCTTTCACCGACGCTCTTTCTGTCTCTGCTGTAATGGGAAAGTTGAATACGATCGATTTCTCTCTCGATTTCCGCAACCGGTATAATGTCTGGTCGGGTATTATTGGCGGTATGTTCGTTGCACTTGCCTATTTCGGAACAGATCAGTCGCAGGTTCAGCGGTATTTGACCGGTGAATCGGTAACACAAAGTCGTCTTGCGCTGTTGTTCAATGGTTTGGCGAAAGTACCGATGCAATTCTTTATCCTGTTCATTGGAGTGATGGTCTTTGTGTTTTTTCAATTCGTTCAACCTCCATTAGTCTTCAATCCCGTCGAAGTTGGAAAAGTGAAGTCGGGAGTACGCGCGCAAGATTACCGGCAATTAGAAGAGAAGCATAATAATTTATTTCAGAAGAAATCGGAAGAGATCCGAGAATACTTGCAAGCTCGGCATCAACATGATGATGTCCGAATTGCCGAGAAGAAAAAAGAACTACAATTGCTCCAGCAGCGGTACGATGCGGTCCGAGCAGAAGCATCCAATCTTCTTGAAGAAAATGATCGCAAATCCGACACACGTGATACAAATTATATTTTCCTGACCTTTGTGTTGACCTACTTGCCGGTGGGGTTAGTGGGATTGATCTTTGCATGTATTTTCACCGCGTCGATGTCTTCATCCTCCGGTGAATTAAGTGCTCTGGCAACAACCTCCATCATTGATGTCTATAAACGCTTCATCAAGCGTGAGGCAAGTGAAAAGCATTATCTCATGGTTTCGCGTATCATGATGGCATTTTGGGGTTTGTATGGAATTGCATTCGCGCAGTACGCAGGCAGGATGGGATCTCTGGTTGAGGCAGTAAACATTCTCGGTTCGCTCTTTTATGGAACGATGCTCGGTATTTTTCTTCTGGCGTTCTATTTCAAGCCGGTCAAAGGAACAGCCGCATTCGTTGGCGCTTTGTCGGGTGAGATTGTAGTCTTGTATTGCTTTCGATTCACATCTATCGCCTGGTTGTGGTATAACGTCATTGGGTGTTTTGTTGTGGTTGGTGTTGGAATCATTCTCTCCGTTTTCGAGAGAACCAAAACTTCCGATAGCTTGGCCTCATCATAGCCATCACGGAAAAATATTTAATCAGAAACAAAAACGCCTTCCGAATAATTTTCCGGAAGGCGTTGTACTTCACAATCGTTTCTACTTCTTGGCTTTCCAATCTGCAATCATCTTTTCTAATCCACTTGTATTTGCCTTCGGGTCTTTTTCTTTCGCGATCTTCACGGCTTCTTCAGCCGTCGTGATTGCATCGCCAACCTTTCCGGTTTGTGCAAGCAGCTCCGCTTTAGTCTGGAGGTTGCGCGCATTCTTGTCAAGAACGATAGAGCGTTCCACCCATGCAAGTCCTTCATCAAGGAACATCTTATTATCGAGCGTGAACCGTGCTGCGTTGTTAAGCAATTGCCAATTTCCCATAGATGCTTGTAACTTCGCAAGTATGTTGATTTCAAACTTAAAGCTCAACCTGATTTTTTCCCACGCGAGCACAACACGTGCAGAGGCAGGCGTCAAATCCGTAAAGCTAAACGACATCCATTCTTCATTCATTCCGGTTTCCGGTTTTACCATTATTTTCAGTGTGTCAAACTTTGCTTCATACACTGTTCCCCAATTCTTGATCTCGGAGTTAAAGATGAGCGCCCAATCTCCCGTCTTTGAAGGAATCACTACGAACCGATATGTTCCGGCTTTGAGTTTATTTCCTTCGATGGTCACATCATCGCTAAAAGTTATGAGGGTCGGTTCGTTAGCGCCTGCCCGCCAGACGACATCATATGGCAGCAATGCACCCCAAATTTCGCGGCCTTTTACACCCGGCCTGCAATACGAAATCGAGACTTCACTTAAGCCAACCATCTGGGAGACTTTTGCTCCCTGGCTGATTCGCGGTACACGCAATTGAGCTTGTCCATACATTATTACGGCAAAGGAAACAGTTGCAACGAGTATATAAAATGCTTTCTTGATCATATGACATCTCCTTGGATAATTAATATGGTTGACTTGTAGATTATAAACATCCGAAATGTATCAAACGTTTCCTTTAAATAAAGATAGTGTACTAGTAGAAGCGTGATCCATCACGCCTCCATTAGACTTAATGAATTAAATCTCTGCCGCAAAATCAAAGGTCTATTGTTTGACGAACTCCACCCGACGGTTCTTCGCCTTGCCTCCATCCGTGTCATTTGAGGTTACCGGCGAATATGGACCGACTCCAGCAGATTTCAGGCGTGACGCTGCTACGCCTCGCGCAGTGAGCGCCTTGATCACGGAAGCGGCGCGGTCAGAAGAGAGTTTGAGGTTTGATTCAAGGCTGCCGACATTGTCCGTATGGCCGATGACATAAACCTTGAGTTCGGGAGAGTTTTTAAACAGCTTCACCATCTCTACCAGGGCTGGCTCTGACTCAGACTTGATTATAGACGAACCGGTATCGAAATAGATGCCTTGGATTATCGTCTTGCCTGTTTCGGCGAGGTCATTCCGCATCGCCTTAGCGTCTGCGACGACCTCCTGCTTCATCGTCTGCGACTCGACAATCGTCAGACTATAACTCCTAGCGTCGTTGAACGCTTCGACATAGACCCCAGTCAAAGTACCGTCTTTTCTGATCTCGGCTGCCATCCGTCTTTCATCGCCGGTGCCGAGGATCTTTCCACCGGCCCGTTTGATCGCCGCTTCGTAGTTTCGCACTATCTGCAGCATACTAATGGGCCGACCACCCTCCTTCCGCGTATAACCGAAGGAGTACACTTTCCCTTCCCAGTGAACATCCTGACCCCCAACCACCGTCGGATCAACTCCGCCAAACTCAGATATAGTATACTCGCTAATGTAATAGTCGGGCATGCGGGTTATCAATGGGTGATCCTTGCTTCCCTGGACATCTTCTTGTGCAAGAGTAATCCCCATACTTAAAAATGAAATAAATAAAATGCCGAGTAAGATGTAACTGATTCTTTTCATAATTTTTCTTCTCCTTATGGATTTTGTAATTTGATGCCACCTAACAGATGGGCGCTTAGTGGTGCCTCATACTGTCGTGTTCCCCGCTATGGCGTAAAGCGCCACCGTGCACTGCAAACTTTCATAATATAATAAACGAAACCTATACCCGCCATGTAAATTGCACCACGCTCATTCCGTTAGCTTGCTTGCCCCGCGGCTTTCTAGCGGGGAGCGCCTGGTTAGGCGGTATGCGAATCTAATGAAAGTAACCATTGACGAGCTTTAGCGAAAGTACGAAATATTTCAACCTTCATTCCATGTTCTTCCGAGAAAACGGAGCCCATACGCATCAGACCGTATTGTAAATCATTTGGAGCAACCAACGCGATACAATTATTGAATTGTTTACCCAGTGATACAAGAGAGCGTGCCATAGTTATGACATCTTTTGAAGACCTTTTATAAATACTCAGAGATTCACTCAGATTAATCAATATGGAAGGGTTTGCCGGACAATTAGAATCCGCAAGCGAGTTGAGAATGGTCGTAGGAATATCGTCCATAGAATATTCACCAACCATTTCTATTGTAACTATATTAGAATCGAACCGATATGTTACTGGCATTCCCTAATACACCCTTTTCATACAGATGACTAATTTCTTACCACCTAACGCATAGGCGCTAAGCCGCCGCAACGATAATTTTTAAAATGTTGAAAACGAAACGAGTTCATGCTGATAACTTTCAAATTTGTACCAAACCTCTGCTCGCCATGAATTTCGCAATGCGCTCTTTAAAAATATAAGGATCACGCTTCGCGTGATTCAATTATCTGGACAAGCCGAGCTTGACCCCCTGGTTAGGCGGCTGTCTTACCATCAGCTCTAGATGACCTTGTACTAAGTGCCAACATCGTGAAGCCACTTCAAAGCCGCAGCACGGTCGGTAAAAGCTTGCGTCTTGCCAGTCAAATCGTCGAAGAGTATCTGAGACATACGAACCATGCCGTAGGCACCGATACTGCTGATTAGTATGGCAACACGGCTATCACCCAATAGAGACTCGTGTGACTGGACATACTCTACAACGCGCCGAATATACTGCGTTTCTGGTATTGTTTTAAGGTGGCTCCGGTCAATCAAGATTCCGTAGCCTGTACGGAACGCAGCGTCCCGAAGGACTGCCTCCATTGTCGACGCCCATTCGTCGAAGGACGGATCCCCGGAGTAATCTAGCGTTACAATACCAGCTTTGGTATCGATCGAAAACGATATATGAATGTTGTCTTCCAAGATATTCAGCCGCCTAACGGTTGGCGGCTAAGCTGCCGCAACGATAATTTTCAAAATGTTGAAAACGAGACGAGTTCATGCTGATAACCAAATTAATTTACTCCCAACCAACGAGATACTGAAAAGGTAATAATAAAAACGTCAACCCACCACAAGCCATGACTTTTGCAGTGAGCTCATTCCGTCAGCTTGAGCGCCTGGTTATGCAACCCCATTAAAAATATTTAAACAGAATTTAATACTATTGTGACCGACAAACTATAAAAAATATGTGGAAATATTGCTAAAATTAAAGCTTTAAAACATATTCAAGAATATTGTGGCCAAATCACAAAAATAGCTTGACTTTTACCAAAGAGATGCCAATATTTGTTAAAATTTGTGAACTATTAACAAAAGGAATATTAAGATGCTTATCGAGTTCGAGGTGGGCAATTATTTGTCATTTAAAAATCCTGTTCGGTTAAGCATGATCGCGGCAAATCCAATAAAGGAATTCCTTGACGATAATACTTTCCAAGCAGGGCAGTTTCATCTTCTAAAAAGTGCAGCTATTTACGGGGCAAATGCGGGAGGGAAGTCTAATCTTATTCGAGCAATGGGATTCGGACGAATTTTCGTTCTCACTTCAGCTACAGAAACACAAATCGGTGACGAAATCCGAGTGACTCCTTTTAAATTCGATGTGGCAACAGAGAACGCACCGAGTCACTTTGAATTTTGTTTTTTAATAGATGATCTTCGTTACAGATACGGTTTTGAAGCAGATAGGAAAGCTGTCCAAAAAGAGTGGCTTTTCTTTGCTGAGAAACAAAAGGAGAAACCACTATTTTTACGGTATGGAGATAGGATTGAGATCACTGAAGATTTCAAAGAAGGCAATGGATTAGAGGAAAAAACTAGAAACAATGCACTATTTCTTTCTGTTGTAGCCCAATTCAATGGAGAAATTGCGGTAAAGATTATTAAATGGTTTTTAGGATTTAGAACACTGCACGGATTACGTGACCAGTACTACGAAAAATTTACAACTGCGCTTTTACAGAAAGATGAAAGTCGGCAGCAATTGCTAAATCTGATTAGAGGAGCAGACGTTGGAATAGAAGACCTTATTCCAAGTGAGTTACCAAATGAAGAGCTTGTCAAAACCGAACAACAAGATATCACTACAAAACAGAAGAGATCAATTGCGAAACAAATTAAAATATCGTCTATCCATGGCAAATTTGAGGATGGCGTGAAGAAAGGTGTTGTCAATCTAGATTTTTCTTCCGAGGAATCCGAAGGAACAAAAAAACTATTCCACATTGCTGGACCAATCTTGGATTGCTTTGAAAATGGTTATATTGTGTGTATAGATGAACTAGATGCGAAACTCCATCCATTGCTCACAAAGGCTATTGTGAACTTATTTAACTCATCTAGAGCAAATCCAAAAAACGCACAATTAATTTTTGCAACACATGATACGAATCTACTGCAATATGCAAATTTACGTCGTGATCAGATTTGGTTTGTTGAAAAGAATCATGAGTCAGCAACTGATTTATATTCACTGGCTGAATTCAAATTGTCCGATGGCAAAAAAGTGCGCAATGATGCCGACATTGAAAAGAACTATATCCGAGGTAGATATGGAGCTGTGCCTTTTCTAGGTGACTTGGACATGCTGGTAAAGGGGTGAGCAATGGGACAACCTGTAAAGTTTACAGATCAGGAAAAGGAATGGTTCTTACGAAGATCACAATGTAGAACTCGAATAGTAGAAGCTCGATTAGAACGAGAACGTTTTTTGATAGTATGCGAGGGAGAAAAAACTGAACCAAACTATTTTAAAGCTTTTATTAGGGAATTACCTCCTCATATTATTGATGTCGTTATACTTGGCGAGGGGATGAATACCCTTATTCTTGTTGATACAGCTATTAGTGTGAGAGATGAGCATGCAATAGGCGACTACTCTTTTGATCATGTATGGGTAGTATTTGATAGAGATAGCTTTCAAGCAGACGATTTCGACAACGCTATCCATAAAGCACAAGCTGCGGAAATCAAATGTGCTTGGTCTAACGAAGCATTCGAGTTATGGTTTATTCTGCACTTTGAGTATAGAAATACTGAAATGAGTCGAGATGAATATAAAGGTAGATTATCAATTCTACTCGATAGGCCATATCTGAAAAATTCGGAAGATATGTATCTGACTCTTTCTAGAATAGGAAATCAAACGCAAGCTATCGCATGGGCAAAGACATTGTCCAACAACTTCACTAATAGAGCCATACCTCCTTCTAGATCCAATCCATGTACTACTGTATATCTTCTCGTCGAAAAGTTGAACGAGTATAAACAAGCTAAAAATATAGAATAACAGTATTGCTAAATTATGTTGGGGCTGCCCAACTACTGATTAGATAGACTTAGTCTACCAATCATGCCTACTATGTATGAAAGAGAAACTCGTGAAGATTTTTTATTTTGTCTCAAAAAAACACTCCTGTTCACTGCGTCAGCCCAAACAAACAGCGATGGAGACTATGGGGTTGTACGTTCTTGCGAGAAATGTATCGGTTTTATCTGGAGAATGCAAGAGTCTCAATTTAAAGGGTCTGGTCACCGTGTAAATCCCTTTCATCACTCATCATTTAAAACGATATCCAACACCAGGGACGGTTTCGATCAAATCAGCATAACTATCGAGCTTTTCACGGATCTTTCTGATATGCACATCGACCGTTCGATCCACAACGTGGACATTCTCTCCCCACACCGCATTGAGGATAGACTCGCGTGACAGAACACGCCCTTTGTTCCGGATCAGATACACAAGAGTCTCAAATTCCTTTCGCGGCAATACAAGCTTTTTTTTACCGATGGAAGCGGTATAGCTGGAGACATTAATCTCTAAATCTTTAATCTGAATAACATCCATGTGCGGCAATGATTTCTGAATCACATTCTCCTGTCTACGCAAAGTCGCATGCACGCGCGCAACAATTTTCCCGATCTTCACCGGTTTTATAATGTAATCGTCTGCCCCAACTTCCAATCCAACAATCTCATCGGTCTCTGTACCTTTAGCGGTCAGAATAAGTATTGGAATCGAGGATGCAGCTTTATCCTTTTTCACTTCCTGAATGACTTGCAGACCGCTCATCCCCGGCATCATCAAATCGAGAATTATCAAATCTGGTTTTTGCTTTACCTTTTCAAGCGCTTCTTTGCCATTGCGGGCCGTAATAACTACAAATCCTTCTTTGGAGAGATTATAGGAAAGCAAATCAACAATGTCTTTTTCGTCGTCGACGACAAGAATGTTTTTTTTCATTAGTTCTCAGTAAATGATTCCTATGCAATATAGAGGAGGAACTATTCTCTTTCAAGGATTCGAAAAAAAGATTCGATTCTTTTAATAAAAACTTAACAATTCCGTAACACCTTTCTCTCCGCTTCTTGTTATTATTGTAGTGATTCAATAAAGGGTACGGCTGTATGGCAAATACAGGAAAAAAGTTCGATCCTTCATCGCAAATCTTTGGAATAGTAGAAAAGAATCTGCCAGAGCAAGACAAGAATGAGAATACTCAACCGATAAACGGAAGAGAGTTTTTCCTTTGGATGATAGGAATAACCGGCGTTCTCTTTCTTCTTCGATACGCCTTTCTTCTTTTCTTCTGACGCTTTCCCGCAAATTTCAGCATTCGAAAAGCTTAACAAATCAATAACTACTCCATCATTTTCCAGTAATACGCTTCTCTTATATTGCATATAACAAGAGAGGAGTATTTATGCGGATAGCGTATTTCAATGCAAACTTAAAAGTCGGACAGGATGGTGTATCGCGTGTCGTTTATAAAATGATCGACGGGGCGCTCGAGCGTGGACATGACGCAATCGCTATTACTTCTATTTTGCCGGAGCCATCGGAGCAACTCATTCCAATGTACAAGGTCCCCTCAGTTGTTATCCCGCTCCAAAAAGCATACAGAATGGCTATGCCCGGATATCAATCCTTCGCCAGAATACTAAATGAATTCCGACCGGACATCATTCATATCAATAGTCCATGCACTCTTGGGTTCGGCGCTGTAAAATATGCAAAACATTTTGGCGTGCCCGTGGTTGCTACATACCATACACATTTCCCGGCATATCCACGCTATTATAGTTTGACAAAACTTGAAGACCTTGTGTGGCGAATAACCCGAAATCTGTATAACAATGTAGACCGAACTCTCGTCCCTACAAGGCCTATTCTCAATGAATTGACAGAAAATAATATTCAGCGTTTGCAATATCTTCCCAATGGTGTCGACACAGGGCTCTTTACACCAGAGCGTCGGAACAACGCATGGCGATCACAATTTAGCGGCGGTTCTAAACCCATCATATTATTTGTAAGCAGGTTAGTATGGGAAAAAGACTTGCGTATCTTAGCAAATACATATCAACAATTAAAAACAAAGCGAAATGATTTTGAAATGGTGATCGTGGGGGAAGGTAACGCTCGGACCGAATTTGAGCAGATGATGCCGGGCGCGCACTTTCTAGGATACCAGACAGGTGTCACACTTGCAGAAAGTTTCGCCTCTGCCGACATCTTTGTCTTCCCCTCAACAACGGAGACCTTCGGATTGGTTATATTAGAAGCGATGGCTTCCGGATTGACCTCAGTCGCAGCAAAAATGGGGGGCGCGATTGAGATCATCGAAGAGGGGACTTCTGGACTCTTTGCTAAACCACTGAAGGGTGCAGACCTTGCACAAAAAGTGGAATGGCTGCTCGATCACCCGAATTATATCCAGACGATGGGCGAACAAGCTCATCGCCGTGCTCAGGAATACCGATGGGAATCAATTCTGAACCGCCTTTTTATTACATATGAAGATGTCATACAGAAAATAAAACAACGCCGTTTATTAAACAAGGCAGCATAAATATTCTAATGAAAAATATATTTCAAATAGCACATATTTCAGATCCGCACTTAAGTCGGCAGCATTATCGTGAGCATATCAAATCATTCAAAATGCTCCTGCGCTCTATGCTGAACGAAGGTGCAGATCATATCATCATCTCCGGTGATATTGTCAGCACGGCGGATGAAGATGATTACTATCTTGCTCGGGAAATACTTTCGAATCATCAATTGCTGGAGAGCAGCAAATTGACTATTGTACCTGGGAATCATGATATCTTCGGCGGACCACATCGGGCAATCGATGTTTTCAGCTTTCCGCAACATATCCGGAGTATCGACTATACACGGCATACAGAATTGTTCCAGAATGCATTTGCAGAAACTTTCCAAGGGGTTACAAGATTGAATGAAACAAGCCTCTTTCCTTTTATCAAAATAGTAGGGCCATTCAATATCATTGGTTTGAATTCAATTCCTCCATGGTCTTTTAGACAAAATCCATTAGGCACGAATGGAATGTTGGACGATCAGCAAATTGATGCTTTAGAAAAGTTAACCTCACTTGGCATTTTAGCTGATCGTACCAATATTATTGTTGTCCACCATCACTTTAACGATCTCCTTCAATCGGATTATGACGGAGGCAAACTCTGGACAAAAATTGAATCAAACACAATGCGGATGAAAAAAAGAAAGAAAATTGTTCGACTCTTTCAATCACTTAATGTGCGATACGTTTTACACGGACATATTCATCGAAACGAAATATACAACCGTAGTGGAATCCTTTTTGCTAATGGAGCTGGTGCAGTCTGCGATGACCCGGTTCGATTCTTGAAATATAATGTATTGACATACTTAGATGGTTATTGCAATGTGAAAATTCGCCAACTCCCCATCCCCTATCAAATCTCAACTGTAACGCAGGCCTTACATCGCAACCATCAGCCATTGCGAATACCGGTCTTCGCTATGAAACCTATGGAATAATATTATGAATCTAATCGACTCATTGCAGCATTCACCCAAAGCACTAACGGACATCTTCAGTTTTATTTATCAATCTGAGCTCATTCAAAATTTATTGGAGCAGGAACAGAGATTTGGTGAATCTCATCTCGGCGGAAAAAATAGAATTGCTTTGTTCGATCTAGATAATACTTTGCTCGTTGGAGATATCGGTGATGCTGTCTATGCTCAGCTTCTGATTGATGGACTTCCACTTCCGTTATCGTGGAAGGAATATCGATCTATGTGCAAAGAAAACCCTGGCTTCGCCTATGTTGAAGTTGTGCGGGCACTAGAAGGGATTTCTATGGAATACATTATTCGGGTTTCCAAGCATCTTCTTCAGTCAAACCAGGATTATCTATACTGCGAAGGAGAACCTATTCGTATTCCTAAACCTAATTTGCTCATGATGGAAGTTGTCCGATTGCTACGCGACTGGCACTATTCTATTTTTATTGTCTCTGCCAGCAACGATATCTCAGCGAAAATAGCCGGTTCGGTATTGTTCGATGTTCCCATCAGCAATATCGCAGGGATCAAACCAATGTTGATGGGCAGGAAGCTCACAAGCAAAGTGCTTGAACCGATCCCTATAGGAACCGGGAAAGTTGCGCAGTATCGTCTTATGACCGGTGACCGTATGCCGATGATTGTGGCAACAGACAGCATGCTGGATTTTCCTATTCTTGAAATATGTGATCCGGATGGAATTGCAATTGTCGTCGGCGAAAATGAAGAACTCTATTTAAAAGCTAAAGAAGAATTATCACTCACGATCCATATTCACCAAGTTCCGAATGATACATTGTTATTGTTCCAACAGCAGCATCGCGTTGCTTGAATGGAACCGCACTACGGTTTTCCCTTCGCACTGTTCCACTTCGATATCCAATTTCGACGATACAGGTAATACTCTTTTGAGTAAAAAAGGAAATGTAATTTCCACTTGTTTCGGTATTCGAGTAGATACAGGTTCCAGTGTAAAAGCACATAATGCTTTTTGAAGAGTTTCATACGTTATGGTACATCCAACTTTTCCAAACGATGTTGCGACTCCATGAACAGCGCTATTCGTTCCCCACTGCAGCATTTCCTCTTGAATATCTTGGAATAGAGCCAACGTTTCATCTTTCTCTCTAACCAAGCAGTCGAGCAGAAATAAAACAATCTCTGCAGCAGCCCAGCCATGATGACCATCTCCCATCGAACCGCCGCCTGTTTTTGGATGAATTGCTTCAGGTAATGAATAAGGCGATGGACATTGATGGAAAATTGTTTCCGCAATATGCCACGCTCGCTGAGGCTGATTATTTAATAAGAAAGCATGTGCAATCTGCAATGTTAAATACGGATTATATCCTGAATGAATAATGGGATGAAAAAACCCTCTGTCATCTACAAATCTGTCGGTAAATTCATTCAAAGTTGTGCTAAAAGCCGATGTAAAGATATCAGTGATACCTAACGGATAAATTCCAGAAACAAATCCAATGGCGCTTTCATCAAACGCACGCGATGGTGACGCAGGAATTAAATTTCTGCCCAAACGGTTGGCAACAATTTCCAGCGAGCGTCGAATATCTTTGGAGAACATTTCAGCTTCACGATCCCATCGTTCTGCAATTTCTTTATAATGAAGGACACGAGCAAGGTAAGCTGCAGAGCGAATACCTCTCAATCCCCAGAAGGAATCCCAATAATATTGGTCAACCGTTCCGAAATGCTCGGCGCTAAGACTTGGTGAAAGAAGTCCTTGATGTGTTGTTGCAGTCTCGTTGCTTTGTTTTCTTTTTTGAATAATCCATTCGGCCCCACGTCGAATGTGCGGGAATAGATGCTTTAACCATGAAATCGAATGCGATAATGCAGCATGTTGTTCGATGAGCCAGAGCACCTCACCATTGGAATCCCATTCACCGTCGGGTCCCCTAAAGAATCCATCCGATGTCTGTCGCTCTGGGAAACCATCAATCACTTGCCTTGCACGACGATGGAATCCCAACTTATCCAATGCGTGTACCATTGGCGCCGCATCTCGAAACCAGAAGTGATGATAAAGATAGGGACCGGGAGAAATAAATGCACCGTCGTGGAGCTGCAACAGAGCAAGTACATTAGCATCAAAGAGTTTTTGAAGTCGCTCATCGGCAAGTACTATCGCCGCACCAGTTGATCTTTCTTTTCCCCATCTCGCCTGACAACCTTCCCTTCGCTTTTCAAAGGAGACACGCCAGGTTGACTTTGACTGTAATCGTGAAAGTTCCTGTTTTGTTCCTAAGGCAACGCTGAAGTGAATTGATTGTTTTGCATTTGGAAGTAGACTCATGGGATATACAATCGCAGCGTTTGTCAAACCATATTGACATGATGCTGAATGTTTTATATCAAGTTCTATTCCAGTTTTCCAATTGCCTCGTTCTAATTGCCGACGAAAAATATTCACAGTATCCCCTCTTTGTGCATTAGAGCAATACACTTTCTGAGGTTCTTCAGCAAACACAAGTCCGAGACATTTATCGATGTATAATTGCCGACCATATTTGAATTCAATATGCTGAATCGGTGCGACTCCTTCCGGACTAAATGGACGTATCGCAATGCACATCGATGCATCTGATATTTGATCTGTTTTATTAACGACATGGATTGCTTGAAATAACACATCTCTTCCTTGGTTTGTCGTGTCAACAAACGCTTCAATATCAAACGATATACCATGAGCGTCAAATCGAGTTGTAATTCTCGGTGCCTTCGTATCGTATTCTTGACTTATTGGAGTGGAAAGCGAAGGCAGGAATATACCTCGTTCTGTCACGAGCCAAACATCAACCGACCATTCGCGGGGAAGCGGTGTCATCAACCCGCAAGGATCAACGATGGCTTCATACTCTCCATTTGGACTACCGAGCATTGTCCAATTTCTGTGCGTAATGTTAAGAAGCAATGGATTCTGTGACCTTGAAACATAACTATCACTCCTAGGATCCAATTGCTTGTGCACCCACTGCGGATAGAGCCAATCACGCTTCATTTGCAGAATTGCGTAGTTCAACAATCCCCGTGTTACCATTGGTGCGCTCAGCTGGAACAATTCTGCTGGGAAACCATTGCCATTAACATCGCTCAGCTGACCAGCGATCTGCAATTGCTGAATTGCATCTGCTGAAACACCAAGTTGTTTCAGCGATTGTTCTAACACAAATGATGATACATTCATAACGGTTTCTTCTTTTACTTGCTAATATACAGCCACATCTTAGCCTTTACAAGATCTGCTAACAATCTTAACAAATTGGTAATGAATCGGTTATTGTTCAGCAAGATGAGTTTTGTATCCTTATCATCATCTATTGAGGAAACGAGTATTATGGAATTGACAGAAGTGGTACAAATTACCTTCGTCGCTTTCTTTGCAATCATCGTTTATTTTATGAGTCCTCCTAAAGAGGACTATATTGCCGTGGGAGATTATTATTATCAGACATTCGACAATGATGCAGCTCAAAAGAAATACGAACTGGCATATTATGAATCTCCAACAAATTACGCCTCCTTACTTCGTTTAGTTCGCATTCACAACGACAATGGAAGAATCCATCTGCATAAAGACGTTTTGTCTGAGTTGGAATATAAAAAATCCATAGTGTTTGCAGACACTCTTGTTCACTATTATCCAGATAGTGCGGCTTCACATTTCTGGTATGGACTAGCGAAAGGAAGCCTTATTCCATTTGTTGGCATTCGAGAGAAGATAACCATTGGAAAGGATGTGAAATTGCATATACAAAAATCTCTGGAGCGCGATTCAACATTCTCTTATTCCTATGTCGTTCTGGCGATTTTTGAACGTGAAGGTGCACAATTAAGTTGGATAGAAAAAGGGATTGTGCGCGTAGTTTTTGGTGAAAATTTTTCAGGTTCTCTGGCAACATCAGAACAGTATCTAAAAACTGCTTTGCGGTACGACTCATCCAACACATTTGCATATTATGAATTATTCTGGACTTATAAAGCGATGGAAAACAAACCCATGGCTGTGTCTTCGCTTCAAGAAGTAATTAAGCGAGTTCCTAATAATCTTCGCGAAAAGCAACAACAGGACGAAGCACGGAAATATCTTGCCGAATTAAATTCGCCCTCTCAGGCCAATTGACTAATGGTTCATTTCATGGCTATGCTTCTACTTCTACTGGAGGTTTCGTCAGAAATCGCACGGCCATTTGACAAACGTGTTCTAGTGCCGCGATTACTCGAGCAATATAATATTCCGTCGAATCAGAGGTTGCAGATGTATCTTGCTGGAAATCGAGAACACGCTTTATTCGTCGCTCAATTGCACGTGCATAGAAGTTATTCCTATCACATGCGAGAATAGAACTAACTGTTGAAAGAGCAAGTTCTAAGTTGTGATTATGAAGATGTTCCTCTACAGTTTGAAAGAGGGGAACTATTGAAGGAGAAGATTGATCATTCATTTGCAATATCTCTATAGTAAGATTTGTTATTAGTGCAATTTATTCAATTGCAACTTATTCGTTACTGAGCAGATGAGCAAGAAACAATCTATGATTTTCCTGTAAAACTATTGTAAACGAAGAGTATATGACCACGAATGGTAAATCTATTCTCATCATCGATCTAAATGTAGAAACATCGCAACAACTTTCAGACGCTCTATCGCAGGAAGGATATATCGTGACTTCTGTATTCTCCGGCCGCGAAGCGTTGAACCACCTACAGTATTTTCCCAACCTCATCATCCTTGGCCTCATCCTATCAGATATGAACGGATTGGATTTCCTGCGTACTATCAAGCAACAAACAGAATTGTCCAGTATTCCCCTAATCATATTGAGCAATAAGGAAACAGAAAAAGATGAAATTATCAGCCTTGAAGTTGGTGCCGATGATTATATTGTCAAACCTGTACAGATACCTCGATTGAAAGCTCGGGTGCGTGCAATCTTAAGACGGCAAGAAATATTATCAAACCTTCTGTCTGTCGAAAACGAGACCATCACGATCGATAATCTCTCACTACTGATTCCGCAATTTACTGTAACCTGTGGACAGGAACATATTGAGTTTTCTAAAAAGGAGTTTGAGATTCTTGTACAGCTCGCAAAGAATCATGGACGAGTGCTGACACGTCAGGTGTTGTTTTATACCGTCTGGGGGCATCGTGACAGTTCAGCTAACCGTACAATAGACGTACACATTGGCCGTATACGAAAGAAACTGAAAGGATATGCACATTACATTGAAACAGTATCAGGCATTGGTTACCGATTTCATGGATAAATATCCTCAATATCATCCTCTATTTCATCTTAACAAAATCGTAATAATTCCTTCATCTTCCGGCAATGTTTGCATGCGATATTTGTATCACGTAGTTGAGAATAAAAAGGACTTAGGAGGATCAAATGAAACAATGGTTAGCAGCACATATACTCTCCACCGACGAGTTAATGATGGAAGAACCTATGCCTATTAATAATGTTGAGTTTGTTATTTCTATCGGTATGATAGTCGCAGCATTGGCAATATTCACATTTTTTATTCACGTTCTCGGTGCATAAGAATAACTTGGTACAAAATCATCAATACATAATTTATAACTCATTTTCCAAATCACTCACATAAATTAAAGGAACAGGTTCTTATGAAGAAGATGCTAATAGTTTCTGCATTTTTAATTCTTCTTGGTTCAACTTTAGCGGTTGCCCAAGGTAAATTCAGTGGCTACATGTTTGGGGATTACTATTATAATGTTACGCGTGATGCAAATATCGGAAGTTCGAACATCGCCAGCCCGGCTGGAACGACTGCATATCAGGCATTCCAATTGCGCCGTATTTACTTCACGTACGACAACGACATCTCAGATCAGTTTACAACACGATTGCGTCTTGAAGCCGATCAGGGTGCGGCAACTTCAACAGCAGCCCAAAACGATGCATTGACTGGCGGTAAAATCGGTGTATTTGTGAAAGACGCTTATTTGAAATGGAAAAATATTTTCGCCGGAAGCGATGTGATCTTCGGTGTTCAACCAACTCCTGCATATGATGTCTCTGAAGCGGCTTGGGGATATCGATCATTGGAAAAGACTATTATGGATTTACGCGGAACCGTTGACTCGAGAGATATGGGTTTAGCTCTCAAGGGAAAAATTACTGACGACGGAATGCTGAATTACTGGCTTATGCTGGGTAATGGAGCAGGCACTTCCAAACCGGAGAGCGATAAATATAAACGCTACTATGCACACGTCCAAATAAAGCCCACCACAAATTTACAAGCCACGTTATATGTGGACTATAAAGATGTTGCAGACATTCTCAATAGTTACACCAAGAGTACTGTCAGCAACAGTGCATTAACAACTGCATTATTCCTTGGCTACAATGAACCGTTTAGTTATAATATCGGCGTCGAAGCTTTCTTACAATCCACTTCGAACGCTCTCAAAGACACCGTGGCAAAGGCCTATTCGTCAAAATCCACTATGGGCTTCTCTGTGTTTGGTTCTGTCAACATCATTCCTGAGCTGGCAATTGTTGCTCGCTATGATAATTTCAATCCGAGCACTGATGATAAGGGAAAAGATCCTGTTGCAGTAACTGCCGGTGTTGCAAACGGAAATTTATCCCGCAATTATATTATTGCCGGACTGTCATGGAAAGTCGACAAGAACGTGTCGATTATGCCGAACATTTTGTATGAGACATATGAAACACCCAAAGGCGGAAAAGCTATAGATGCTTCTACGACCGCTCGTCTCACAGTGTATTATATATTTCTCTAATAAATAACTGACCAGAAATCCCGAAGTCTGAAGATTTCGGGATTCTATTTTATACATAAGGAGATGAAAATGAAATTTACAAAGATATGCATGAGTTTGGTGATGGTTGTGGTCCTTTTCGGCACTACACTTGCACAGATGAAGCTCAACGGAGCAGGTGCTACATTTCCATACGTTATCTACTCAAAATGGTTTGATGTTTACAGCAAACAACATGGTGTCGAATTTAATTATCAATCCATCGGAAGCGGCGGAGGAATTAAGCAAGTGACTGAAGGAACCGTAGATTTCGGTGCAACAGACGCTGCGATGACAGATGCCCAATTGGCATCAGTGAAGGATAAGCAGGGTTCCGATGTTCTGCACATTCCTACTGTCATGGGTGCTGTTGTTATTACATACAATCTTCCTGCAGCAGGAAAAGATTTAAAACTAACCTCCAATGTTCTGGCAAAGATTTATCTAGGTCAGATTACACGATGGAATGACAACGAAATCACAAGCATTAATAAAGGGAAAAATCTTCCTGATCAAGCAATCATTGTCGCGCATCGATCGGATGGCAGCGGTACAACAAACATTTTCACCGACTACCTGAAAAAAGTCAGTAAGACATGGGCGATCAATATCGGGATGGGTGCCTCAGTGAACTGGCCCGTAGGCTTGGGCGGCAAAGGAAATGAAGGAGTCGCAGGATTAGTAAAACAATCGGAAGGTGCAATTGGCTATGTAGAATTAGCATACGCCGTTAAAAACGGCCTGTCCTATGCCTCGATGCAAAATAAAGAGGGAAATTTTATCGAACCGACATTCGAATCAGTATCTGCTGCTGCTGCGGGAGCCGCAAAAAACATGCCAGCAGATCTGCGTGTTTCCATAACCGATGCATCCGGAAAAGATTCTTATCCCATCTCCGGCTTTACATGGCTTTTAATTTACAAGAACATGAAGGATAAATCTAAGGCGAAGGAAATTGCCGGCTTCTTAACCTGGGCAATGGGTGAAGGACAGGGTTTTGCAAAAGACCTTTACTATGCACCTCTACCCAAGGAAGTCGTTAAAATGTGTGAAAAGAAAATCGCTACTATTGTAACGGAATAGGACGCAGCATAGCTCCTCATGAACAAACACTGCGCAACGACCGGGTGATAACCTTCGGTGACCTCGTTATCACCCGTTGTTGTTTTTGAATGAATAAAATGAAATTATCTATTACCGGTGATAAAGTTTTTAAGAACACAACAATGCTGTTTGCATTCTTCGTGTTCGCTCTGGTCTTTCTGATGGCATACGAAATGGTGCGTGGCTCGGAATTATCCCTGAGACATTTTGGGTGGAAATTTCTCACCACCACCACATGGGATCCTGTTGCAGATGAATATGGAGCGCTGCCATTTATTTTTGGAACACTCGCATCATCTCTTCTTGCGTTAGTCATTGCTCTACCTCTCAGCATCGGCGTTGCAATTTTTCTTTCAGAACTTGCGCCGCGCTGGCTCGAGCGACCGGTTTCATTTCTCGTCGAATTACTTGCGGCTATTCCCAGCATCGTCTACGGACTTTGGGGTATATTTGTCCTGGTGCCATGGCTGCGAAATTCTGTCGAACCCGGTTTAATAAAAAGCTTTGGGTACCTGCCGCTCTTTAAAGGAGTTCCGTACGGGTTCGGAATGCTTGCAGCCGGCATTATTCTCGCAATTATGATTATTCCTATTATCTCCTCGATCTCACGTGATGTTCTCCAAGCAATTCCGAAAACACAGCGTGAAGCTGCACTCGCGTTAGGGGCAACAAAGTGGGAATCTACAAAAATAGTCCTTGCGGATGGAAAATCAGGGCTGCTGGGTGCAACGCTCCTCGGACTCGGACGTGCTGTCGGTGAAACGATGGCTGTTACCATGGTTATCGGCAATCGGTCTGAAATTTCTGCTTCGCTTCTCGATCCAGGACATTCCATGGCAAGTGTCATCGCAAATGAATTTGCGGAAGCAACAACCGATATGTACACGAGCTCTCTTATTGAAATTGCATTGATCCTTTTTGCTGTAACGATTATTCTGAATGTTATTGCGCGATTGATCGTTTGGAGTATGACTAAGAAATTTAAAACGACATGAAGAATAGAGAATTCAGAAACCATCATTGGCGAAAAAGTAAAAACACGATTATGACGACACTCTCCATATTGAGTGTGCTCATTGCTGTTATTCCGTTGTTTCTCATTTTCTTTTATACACTGGCTCAAGGAATCAGCGCTCTGAATATTGATTTCTTTATTCATATGCCGAAGCCTGTCGGCGAAAATGGCGGAGGTATGGCAAATGCACTTATGGGAACTGCAATCCTCATCGGATTAGGATGTCTTTTCGGGCTCCCCATCAGTATTTTTGCCGGCATTTACCTCGCCGAGTACGGTAATAATGCCTTCGGACAAACGGTACGATTCTTTACTGATGTGCTCAGCGGTGTGCCTTCAATTGTCGTTGGTGTCGTTGCATATATATTAGTCGTTATTCCAATGAAACAATTCTCTGCGCTTGCTGGGGGTGTCGCACTTGCAATTCTGATGATTCCTACCGCCACACGCACGACCGAAGAAATGATTAAACTTGTTCCTCCATCATACCGTGAAGCCGCGCTTGCGATAGGAATTCCGCAATGGAAAGCGACATTGAGAATTATTCTCCCAACTGCGCTCAAAGGAATAACGACCGGCATCCTTCTTGCAATTGCCCGAGCAGCTGGTGAAACCGCCCCGTTGTTATTTACAGCATTGGGAAACAGGTTTTGGTCTACCAATATTTATCACCCGATGGCATCGTTAACCGTTTTTATTTACGATTATGCCAAAGCTCCGTTTGATGACTGGAACAGACAAGCTTGGGGCGCGGCTTTTGTATTGATCGTGTTAATTTTCATCGTCAACATCACATTCCGTTACGTCACACGCGGCCGTTATGCAGACAACCAGAATTAGGGAACACAAAATGATAGAGACACTACAGATGCCTTCAATTTTATCCGAATCTTTTGAAACGGATACGAAGCTCGAAACAAAAAATGTGAATGCTTTCTTTGGAAAAACACAAGCATTGCGAAATGTATCGCTGCGCATTCAGAAAAATCATGTCGTTGCAATCATTGGCCCATCCGGTTGCGGCAAATCCACTTTTCTTCGATGTCTGAATAGGATGCACGAAGTGGCGGGCGGTTCAATGAACGGAACAATTTTACTCGATGGCGAAGATATTCACGAAAATGATCCTGTGAACCTCAGGCGGCGAGTCGGGATGGTATTTCAAAAGCCCAACCCGTTCCCGACAATGTCGATCTTTGATAATGTTGCGGCAGGAATTCGCCTTAATGGAATGGCACGCAAAAATCATATTGCCGAAACAGTTGAACGAAGCCTTCAACAAGCGGCGCTCTGGAACGAAGTGAAAGATTCTCTTTCAAAAAGCGGTATGAGTATCTCCGGAGGACAGCAACAGCGTTTATGCATTGCCCGCGCACTTGCTGTCAATCCAGAAGTACTGTTGATGGATGAACCGGCCAGTGCACTTGATCCGATCTCAACCGCAAAAATCGAGGAGTTGATTTATGAATTGAAGAAAGACTATACGATCGTTATTGTGACACACAACATGCAGCAGGCAGCACGCGTAAGCGATGAGACAGCGTTTTTTTACTTGGGCGAAATTATTGAATTTGACAACACAAAAAAAATATTTACTGCACCGTCGATCAAGCAAACAGAAGACTATGTTACAGGCAGATTCGGATAAGAGAGGAATCATGATGGAAAGGCATTTTCAGCAGGAACTCGAAGGCGTAAAAACGACACTCATCAAAATGGCAAGTGTTGTTGAAGAAAACATCAACGATGCTGTCAAAGCGATCCTGGAACGAAACGAGGTCCTTGCAAGAAAGGTGATCGAGAGTGACGTACGGATCAATACGCTCGAAATCGAAATCGATAATGCCATCATCGATATGCTGGCGTTGCAGCAGCCGGTCGCAGGCGACCTGCGATTTATTATCGCCGCACAAAAAATCAACAATGATCTCGAGCGCATCGGCGATCATGCTGTCAACCTTGCTGAATCAGCGCTAACACTCCTGAAAAGCAAAAAAATTGTATCACTATTGGAAATTCCTCAGATGGTTTCAGCAACAAAGCTGATGCTGCGGTACGCCCTCGATAGTTTCATCCTCCTTGATCCAAAGATGGCTCGTATAGTGCTGGAGACAGATGACCAGATCGATGAGTTGAATCGCTCTATGACAACTCAAGTGATCGATCTCTTGAACAGCGATAAAAAGTTGATCGAGCCGGGCTTAGCACTCATCCGTATCAGCCAAAACCTGGAACGTGTTGCCGATATGACTACTAATATTGCAGAAGAAGTAATTTTTCATACTCAAGCGCTTATCGTAAAGCATCACACCGAAGAGAAATAGAACGGTTTTCTCTTCACTCTGTTCTTTTCCTTCTTTTCTTTACTGTCACCTGTTAGAGTGCTTTTCGGCATGTTTCCATCTTTCCTAATAATTTAGCAATTTCATAACAATCTTGATACAAAATATTTGCATATATTTGAATCATAATACTTTGAACTATTTTACCACTGTGCAAAGGAACATTCAATAGAAGGAGATAAGTGTCTATGGAAATAACAAAACGTGTTGCCTTGGTTGCGCACGACAATTGTAAAAAGGACTTAGCCGAATGGGTGGAATGGAATTGGAAATTGCTTTTAAGTCATAAACTGATCTGCACAGGGACTACCGGTCGCCTCGTTGAGGAAACAATATTAAAAAACTTAGAAAAAGGACAATCACTGAAGCATAGTATTGTGAAATTAAAATCAGGTCCTTTCGGCGGTGATCAACAACTCGGTGCAATGATTGCAGAGGGACAAATTGACCTCCTGATTTTCTTTTGGGATCCCATGCAGCCGCACCCCCATGATGTTGATGTAAAAGCTTTGCTCAGAATTTCTGTTCTCTACAATATTCCAACGGCTTGCAACAGATCGACAGCGGATTTTATTATTTCGTCTCAGTTAATGAGTGATAGATACGCTCAGAAGTTAACGGACTACTCAGAATATATCGACAGATCGTTGCCGACCCTATAGAAGACCTTAGCGGTTTGTTTCAATTAAGAGTGAATATCAATTTATTTTGAGATTTCGAGCTGCGGTTAATTGAACTTCAAATAAAAATTGATGAATAAGAAAGGGTTCGTTTTTTGGGCGAGCCGGGGGAGGATTCGTTTGTTCGCTCTATTTGTTAACAATTTCTTAACAACCTTGTTACAAAATGTTTACCTATATTTGAATCACAAAAATAAAAAATGAACTATTTGACCATTGTGCAAAGGAGCAATCAAATGATTAAATCGACCAACTTTATCGTTCTAGCCGTCATCGGACTGCTACTGCTCGGCGGTTGCGCGAGGAAAAGCGGCAATCAAGCAAATTCCCTGCAAATTAAAGGATCCGATACGATGGTCAATCTCGGTCAGGCCTGGGCTGAAGAATATATGAAGCAAAATCCCGGCATGTCTATCGCTGTAACCGGCGGCGGATCGGGAACCGGTATTACAGCATTAATCAACAGCACATGCGATATTGCAGAAGTGTCACGTGAGATGAAGGAAAGCGAAATTGAGCTCGTCGCATCGAAAGGAGAAGCTCCCAAGAAAATCATTGTTGCTCTCGATGGTCTGGCTGTAGTGGTAAGCCCTGCAAATAAAATTTCAGAATTAACGATTGACCAGCTCGCTGATGTATTCACCGGGAAAATCAAGAATTGGAAAGAACTTGGCGGACGCGATGCAAAGATTGTTCTCTTGTCGCGCGAAGTGAATTCCGGTACTCACGTTTATTTTAAAGAGCATGTCCTTCGTCACGGAAAAGCAGACGGCAAGGAAGAATTTGCCGCAGAAGCGTTGCTGCTGTCAAGTTCGCAGGCAATTGCAGATGAAGTGGCGCAAAACCAGGATGCAATCGGTTATTATGGCATGGGCTATATCACCGCAAAGGAAAAAGCACTTAAGATAGCCAAGGATAAAAACTCACCATACGAAGCTCCGACGATGGAAAATGTGATAAGCGGCGCATATCCTATCTCGCGTCCGCTCCTCATGTACACGAAAGGCGAACCTAAGGGACTAGCAAAGACATTCATTGATTATGTGCTTTCGCCCGCAGGACAACAGATCGTAAAGAAACTGGATTTCGTCCCTGTCAAACCTTTGGAACAGAGTACGTAAAACCAAAATGCAACTACGGAAAATAAAAGAATTCTTCATCGAACGAATGATTTTCCTGAGCGGCATTATGTCCATTGTGATTGTCGCGCTGATCTTTGCGTTTTTGCTGAAGGAAGGACTTTCAATTTTCTGGAGAGTCCCGATATCGGACTTTTTATTCGCGCGCAATTGGTATCCGATTTCTGATCCGCCGCAATTCGGAATCTTACCACTTATCATCGGTTCAATTTTAGTAACAGCCGGCGCTGGAATTATTTCTATCCCAATCGGAATTGCAAGCGCACTTTTCATCGCAGAGATTGCACCGCGCAAGACGAAAGAAGTGCTGAAAGCAGGCATCGAGCTTCTTGCCGCCATTCCTTCTGTCGTAATCGGTTTTATCGGCATGGTAACGCTTGGTCCGTTCATTAAAGAAATATTCAATCTTTCAACCGGACTCACCGCGCTCTCTGGTTCCATTACGCTCGCTTTCATGGCTATGCCGACGATTGTTTCGATTGCTGAAGATGCCATCACCGCTGTTCCTCGCCAGTACCGCGAAGCTGCAATCGCAATGGGTGCAACAAAATGGCAAACAACATGGCGCATCGTCGCATACGCGGCACGCCCCGGTATGGTCGCAGCAGTTATGCTTGGTATTGGTCGAGTAATCGGTGAGACGATGGCGGTAATGATGGTAACTGGAAATGCTGCACTGATTCCGCACAGTATTCTTCAACCAGTCCGCACTTTGACGGCAACCATTGCTGCGGAAATGGGCGAGACAGTGCAGGGTGGTGAGCATTATGCAGCTCTCTTCGCCATTGGCATTGTTTTGTTCATCATTACATTTCTGATTAACGGTATAGCTGATATTTATCTTCACAAAGCAAAAAAATGAAACTTCCTGGTTGAATAGATGAACGTTCAGCTTGAACAAAAAATTGCATTCAGTATTCTCTTCCTCTGTACGCTATTAGTCGTAGTGCCAGTGCTGATAATTCTCGTTATCATTTTCGTTAAGGGAGCTAGTGCGTTAAGTTTAAATTTTTTATTTGAGATGCCCACAAGCGGAATGACAGCAGGCGGAATATTTCCGGCAATATTAGGAACACTATATCTGGTTCTGGGAGCGATACTATTTGCTGTGCCGCTCGGGGTTCTTTCTGCAATTTATCTTGTTGAGTATTCACGCGACAATGCTTTAAGCCGAATAGTGAAATTGGCAATTGTGAATCTTGCCGGTGTCCCATCGGTTGTGTACGGCCTTTTCGGATTAGGCATCTTTGTTCTTTTTTTAGGATTTGGCGCCTCAATCCTTTCCGGTTCGTTAACACTTGGAATTATGATACTGCCGGTGATTATTACTTCATCACGTGAAGCATTGGAAAGTGTTCCTCAGTCTTTCCGCATTGTGAGCTTGTCACTCGGAGCAAGTAAGTGGCAAACAATTCGTCATTCAGTACTGCCGCATGCGCTGCCTGGGATTCTCACAGGAACCATTCTTGGTCTCGGCCGCGCTGCTGGCGAAACGGCGCCTATTCTTTTCACCGTCGCAGCGTTTTATCTTCCGAAGCTGCCTCAATCTGTGTTCGACCAAACAATGGCTCTTCCGTACCATTTGTACGTCATCTCCACGCAAGTACCGGGCATTCCAGAAAACGTTCGCTATGGTACTGCGCTTGTTCTGCTGATGCTCGTGCTAATTCTCAATCTTGCAGCCATCATCCTCCGTTATCAATTTAGGAAGCGGAAAAAATGGTAGAGACAAAGATGACAAAAATTTCTATTCAAGATTTAACAATCCATTTCGGAAATGTGACCGCACTCAAAAATTTGAATCTTGATATTTATAGTAACGAGATTTTTACAATTATTGGCCCGGCAAATTCCGGTAAGTCATCATTATTGCAGTCACTGAATCGCCTCAACGATCTCAATGCAGCGTATCGAAAAAGCGGAAAAATCGTAATGGATGGCAAGGACATTGACGATCTTGATGTAGAATCACTCCGTAAACGAGTTAGTATTGTCTTCGCTTTGCCATTTCCACTTCCGTTGTCGATTTTTGATAACATTGCATATGGACCACGCATGCACGGAATTAAAAACAAAACGAAGCTCATAAAAATTGTTGAGAAAGGTTTGCGTGAAGCGTATTTGTGGGATGAGGTGAAAGACCGGCTTCATACTCCGGCGATGAATCTTTCTGGTGGACAGCAACAGCGCCTCTGCATCGCCAGAATTCTGGCGGTGGAACCGGAAGTAATTATGTTTGACGAGCCGACATCCGGACTTGATCCGATTTCGACCGCACGTGTTGAAGAAACCATGCGTGTGTTGAAGGAACGATACACGATTATCCTTGTGACTAACAATGTTGCGCAGGCGGCGCGTGTAGGAGACAGAACTGCATTTCTCCTAATGGGAGAATTGGTCGAACTTGATGAGACAAAACAGCTCTTCACATCGGCGAGGGACAAGCGTACAGACGATTACATCACTGGAAAATTTGGATAATCATGAATACGTTCGTTATTGAAACAAAACATCTTGATTTATTTTATGATAGCTTTCAGGCGCTGACAGATATTAACCTCAACATCGAAGAAAAAAAGATTACAGCGCTGATAGGCCCATCTGGATGTGGAAAATCAACTCTTCTGCGAGTCTTCAATCGAATGAACGATTTGATAGATGGAGTTCGGATAACCGGCGACGTGAACGTGTTGGGCGATAATATTTTTACGCCAGAGACTGATCTTATTGCGCTACGGCAAAAGATCGGCATGGTTTTTCAACGGCCCAATCCTTTTCCGTTATCCGTGTACGAGAACATCGCATTTGGACTTAAAATTCACCGCAATCAATCCAAAAAGGAATTTACCGATATTGTGAAAGAATCGTTGAAGAGTGTTATACTTTGGGACGATTTGAAAGATCGTTTGGATAATTCTGCTCTCAAACTTTCTCTTGAACAACAGCAGCGTCTTTGCATTGCCCGCGTGCTGACAATGAAACCACAGATCATTCTCATGGATGAACCTTGCTCAGCTCTCGATCCGATTGCGACATTGAGAATTGAAGAACTGATGCAGGAATTGAAAAAGAATTATACGATTGTCATCGTTACGCATAATATGCAGCAAGCTGCACGTGCCAGTGACAATACCGCGTTTCTCTATCTTGGTGAACTTGTAGAATATGGAGAAACCAAACATATTTATTCTTCGCCAAAAGAGAAACGAACAGAAGATTATCTTACAGGAAGATTTGGATAATAACGATAGGAGACAAAAGCAATGGAACGTCACTTTCAAAGGGAATTAGAAAGCCTTAAAACCTCGCTTATTAAAATGGGAAGCGTGGTGGAGGAAAATATTGCGTTAGCAATTCGTTCAGTGATGGAGAATAATCAAGAACTGGCGCTCAAAGTCATCGAATCAGACACACGCGTTGATGCACTTGAAATCGAAATCGATAACGCCATCGTCGATTTACTGGCTCTGCAACAACCCGTGGCAAGCGACTTGAGATTTATTCTTGCTGCATTAAAGATCAACAACGACTTGGAACGTATTGGCGACCATGCAGTGAATATTGCTCAGGCTGCTCAAGTACTCTGTTCGCTCCCCAACGTAGAGCTCATGGACGAAATTCCCAAAATGGTAGAAATAACAAGGACAATGTTAAAAGATGCGATCGACAGCTTCATCCTTCTTGATCCTGTGAAAGCACGTATTGTTTTAAAAACAGATGATCAGATTGATGATCTCAATCGAATAGTTATACGAAAAGTCATCGAATTGCTGAAGAGCAATAAACAGACTGCTGAATGCGGTTTGGAATTAAGCCTTGTGAGCAGAAACTTGGAACGCGTTGCGGATTTGGCAACCAACATTGCAGAAGAAGTCATCTTCCACACGCAGGCACGCGTTGTGAAACATCATGCTGAAGATAAAGAGCACTAAACTTAAATAAAATCTATGCTCCTGAGAAAATTAAACTCCAGGGCGAAATATTCCGGAGTTATTTTATTTTTCATATTCCTGTAACACTCTTCATTCTTTTTTCTTAGGCACAAAGTTGGGATACAATTTCTTCATGCAATCGGGGCAAACTCCGTGGCTAAATTTGGCTTCTGAGTGCGCCTGTATATATCCTTCAAGTTGTGTCCAATATCCTTTGTCATCACGTATCTTTTTACAACTTGAGCAGATTGGAACGAGGCCGCTCAAGATCTTAATATCTGCAGCGGCTTCTTGCAACTCTTTGATCAAACGTTCGCGCTCCTCTTCTGCGTGCTTACGTTCTGTAATGTCGCGTGCAATCCCTACTATTCCTGTTACTTTTCCCTGACTATCAAATAACGGAACTCTGGAAGTAAGATGCCAATATTTTTCACCCGTATCCCGATGCACAGCAATTTCTTCTCTATCTAACATCGGCTTCCCACTCTGTACAACCTTTATCTCATCTTCCGTATAAAGCTTAGCTAACTCAGGTGGATTAAAATCATACGACGTCTTGCCAATAATTTCTTCCTGATTCTCTGCCCCAAGTGACCGAAGATGTGGTAGATTGTCGAGTATGTATCGCCCTTGTGTATCTTTAAAGAAAATCAAATCAGGCAAGTTATCAATCAATATCCGGAGAAGATTACGCTCTTGCTGTAATGTTTCCCGTGCTTTTTTCTGCTCCGTAATATCTCGTCCAATACCTACCAAACCAATGATTTGGTTGTTTTCGTCGCGCAACGGAAGCTTTGAAGTGAACAGCCAACGTTTATTGCCCTGTTCATCAAATAAATATTCTTCTCTGTCGATTATCGGCTTGCCAGTCTGAATTGCTGATTGGTCATCGGCATAGAACCCATCCGCTAATTCCTTCGGGAAAAGATCGAAGTCGTCTTTTCCTAATACCTCAGCCTCAGATTGGAATCCCATAAAACGCACATCAGCAAGATTTGAAATAACTTTACGGCTCTGAATATCTTTTACCCATATCGCATCGGGGATATTGTCAATGAGTGTCCGTAGAATTGTTCGCTCGCGCTGGAGCGCTTCCTGAAAACGTTTCTGCTCTGTAATATCGTGTGTCGCTCCAACAATACCAACGATAGTGCCATGTTCATCACGTAAAGGCATCTTAAATGAAAGAACATACAACTTGTTACCTTGTTTATCGAAATACGATCCTTCGCGGCCGAGGATGGGTATACCGGTCTGGAGAACTGATTGGTCCTCTGCAAAAGACGTCGCTGCTGTTTCTGCCGAGAAAAAGAGATCATCTGTTTTTCCGATAACCTCCGCTTCCGATTGTGCTCCCATAGCACGAACATCAACAGGGTTTGCAATGATTTTTCTGCATTCAAGATCTTTCACAAACACTGCATCCGGCAAATTGTCTATGAGTGTCCGGAGAAGATTGCGCTCCGTATTGAGCGCCTCTTCCATCCGTCTCCTTTCAGTAATGTCATGGCTTGTGCCGACTAGTCCCACAATCTGCCCCTGACTATCTCGCATCGGAATTTTAGTCGTCAACGTCCATAGTCGATTGCCTGCGAAATCCACCGTAGATTCTTCATGGTTAATTAACGGTTGATTCAATTCCATAATCATCTGATCATCCTGATGATATCGCGCCGCCAGTTCTTGTGGGTAAAAATCAAAATCAGTCTTCCCGATAATCTGCTCTGACTTTGCTACACCGAATTTGCGGTCTACAGCAGTGTTGCAAACTATAAATCGACCTTCAGCGTCTTTGGCATAAATACGATCTGGTACAGTGTCTATCAATGCGCGCAACAATGCGTGTTCTTTGGCGATTACTTCTTCTATTTGTTTTTCCGCCGCAATATCTCTTGCTCGCATGCTCCGCTTGTATATCCAATAGATGATACCCAAGAAAACAACCAGCAATATCAATCTGAACCAAAGAGTCTGCCAGTACGGAGGAGTGATAATCACACGGATCGATGTTCCCGTTTCATTCCATACACCATCACTATTCGACCCCTTTACACGAAAGACGTACTCCCCGCCTCTCAAATTTGTGTATGTGACAAACCTCCGATTCGCATCTGTATAGTTCCACCCTTTATCAAACCCTTCCATCATATATGCATATTTATTTTCTTCAGGAGAAGAAAGATGGAGAGAGGCAAATTCAAATGAAAAAACACTTTCCTTATAGGATAAACAAATTTCTTTGGTCTCTATAATAGATTTCTCTAATAGTACATTTCCATTAACTTCTTTCCCTACAGCTACTGATTTGTTGAAAACCTGAAAATCTTTCACTACAACTGAAGGTATGTACGGATTATCTTTGATACTATCGGGGAAAAAAGCATTAAAGCCATTAATACCGCCGAAGTACATTTCGCCAGTTTGGCTTCTCAGGCAGGCTTTCACACTGAATTCATTGCTTTGAAGTCCATCACTCACCTTAAAATTTTTAAACATATTTGTACGCGGATCAAATTTTGACAGCCCTTTCTGTGTCCCAAGCCAGAGATTGCCATGTTCATCTTCCAGGATTGACTGAATAGCATTACTCGGCAGACCATCAGCTACCAAATAATGAAAAAAGCGTTTGTTGACCTTATCAAATTTATTTAATCCATTGGTTGTTCCTAACCAAAGCATTCCCGATCGATCTTCATAAATACATATTATTTTATTACCACTTAGACCGTTTGGATTATGAGGATCGACTTGGTAATGGATGAACCGATTTTTTTCTCTGTCAAATTGATTGAGGCCACCGTTTCCTGTTCCAATCCATAGAACACCAGTACGATCCTCAACGATCGACCAGATAAAATTATCGCTAAGACTGTTAGGATTCTTGGGATCAGCAAAATAATGGGTAAATTTCTTTTTTCTCGAATCAAACTTATTAAGACCTCCTCCAAATGTTCCGACCCAGATATAACCTAACTTATCTTCGCAAATTGAAAAAACAGTGTTATTGCTTAAACTAGTTGAATCATTGATACGAGGTACATAATTAATAAAATAGCCGCTTGTCGGATCAAATTGGCTCAGTCCCTGGCTTGTTCCTATCCACAGAATACCCGATCGACCTTTAGTAATGACCCTGCAGTTATTATCATTGATACTATGGGAATTATTGGGATCTATTTTGTAGTACGTAAATTTATTTTTATCTCTATCATACTTATTAAGTCCACCATCATCTGTCCCAAACCAGAGTATATGTTTGCCTTTTTCAAAGGTTTCCTCAATAGAGTAAACTATATTATTATTCAAGCTGTTGGAATTATTGAGTTCTTTTTTATAATGTGCAAATTTTATTTTCCCGCGATCAAATTTATTGATACCCCCAAAATCGTTGCCAACCCAGAGAATACCTGAACGATCTTCATATATGGATAGCACTGAATTGTTACTCAAACTACCGGGGTCATTTTGATTAGCTCGATAGTGGATGAAACGATTTTTATTGCGATCATATTGATCAAGACCAGCGCCCCAAGTTCCTATCCATAGATGACCCATCCGATCTTCATAAATTGATCGAACCACATTACCGCTCAGACTATAAGAATCATCAGGACGGTTTTTATAATGTATAAACTGATTCTTTACTCGATCAAATCGATCAAGACCGCTCCCCCAGAATCCAATCCAGAGAACGCCAGACCTATCTTCAATAATTCTATAAACACTGTTTTGATTTAAACTACGTGAATTATTCGGATCATGGAGGTAACGAATAAACTGATTTCTTACACGATCAAATAGATTAAGACCGCCATCCGTTCCAACCCATAGATTCCCCGATCTGTCAATATAAAGATTAGAAATAAAATTGTGACTTAAGCTCTTGGGATCATTGGGATTGTTCTGGTATCGAATGAATCGATTTTTCGCCATGTCAAATTGGTTAAGACCTCCGCCATATGTCCCTATCCAAAACATACCTGATGTATCTTCACATATCCATCTAACCATATTGTTGCTTAAACTATTGGAATCATTAGGATCGTGCCTGTAGTGAATAAATCCATCCTTTTCCTGATCAAATTTATCAAGCCCGTCGTCAGTCCCTATCCAGAGATTACCTTTGTGATCCTCGTATATAAATTGCACTGTATTGTTACAAAGACTGTAAGGATTTCCAATTTCAGACTTGTATTGTTTAAACTCGTATCCATCATATCTGTTCAATCCCTCATATGTTCCAAACCACATAAAACCTTTGCTGTCTTGCGACATGCATAGTATTGAATTCTGCGAAAGCCCATTTACACTTGAAAGGTGTTCAAATTGAATATTCTGTGTTTGTGCATTCGTGAGACGAGGAAATGTGAAGGTAAGAATTCCGGCAATTATGAATAATAGCAAAAATGGTTTAACTAAAATTCCCGGAGATATATTTTTCATGTTCCAGATCCTCTTACTTGAGAGTTGCAATAGACAACAACTTTTTTTCTCGTCCCCTACAGATCGACAGATTCCATACGGCTTTACGAGATGATCATTCATCTCAACACAGAATACAGGCAGCAGTTACCCTGCATGGCATTGACATGTCAAAAATTAATTACTCATGGTTTTGAAGGACATTCAAAATAAAACGAGTCATACGAAACCCACAGTTCGACGGGCACCACACTAATACCTAACATTAACAGTGCCATCGAAGAAAAAGCTCTGGAATGTCTGACGAAATGGATTTGGCCATAATAGAATGAATTTCAGCTTGTACATATTACGCAAAGCTTACTTCTAGGCTCTTTTTTTAAGGAATTGAATTGCGGCGGTCATTGAAAATGTATATTGAAGAATTGACAATGCTTACACCGGTGAGCGGTTCCTTGGTCTTAAAAATCTCAAACATATGCCAAAAAGCGCCTGCGCAGAAGATCAAAATTATTATTATAAAGTTACACTATATAATTATCAAAATCAAAGCAAGTTAGATAGTCGCATAATGAAAGATAGACTGCGGGTTTAATGATCTTTTAATAAACGCTTTGCTCAAGTGAATAAAATATGTATTTTAGATTGTACATTACCTTGAAAATTACTCCTTAACCAATAATTGATAATTGCAAGATTGAAATTCTATTTATGGCTTACCAACTCATTTCTGATTTAACTCCTTCTGGCGACCAACCGGAAGCAATCAAACAGCTCGTAGGAGGAATTCAACGCGGCGATCGACATCAAACACTTCTTGGTGTCACAGGCAGCGGTAAAACATTTACTATCTCCAATGTTATTACGCACATCAATAAGCCTGTGTTGGTGATGTCCCACAATAAGACGCTGGCCGCACAATTGTACGCGGAATTCAAGACTTATTTTCCCAAAAACCGCGTTGAGTTCTTTATTAGTTATTATGATTATTATCAACCGGAGGCGTACGTTCCAACGACCGATACGTATATTGCCAAAGATTCATCAGTGAACGATGAAATTGACCGCTTACGATTGCGGGCGACAAGCGCGTTGTTGAGCGGCGATCCAAATGTCATCGTCGTCGCATCTGTCAGCTGCATATACGGAATCGGCGCGCCGGATGAATGGATTAGCCAGACACTCATGATCAAAAAAGGCGATCACCTCGGCCGGCAGGGATTGCTCAAGCGGCTTATCGATTTATTGTACACACGAAATGATTACGAATTTGCCCGCGGTACATTCCGCGTGCGCGGCGATGTTGTGGAAGTGATCCCAAGTTATGAGAACGAAGAAGCTATTCGCATCGAATTCTTTGGTGATGAAATAGAACGTATTTCTTACATCAACAAAGTTGATGGACAAGTTCTTGGAGAAGTGGACGACGAGATGATTTATCCTGCAAAGCAATTTATCACTTCGCGTGAAACGATCGAACGTGCAATGAGCGGCATCTACGATGAATTGCGCGAGCGAACCGCAGAACTTCGTTTGCTTGGCAAACTTGTCGAGGCGCAGAGAATTGAACAGCGGACACGGTTCGATATGGAAATGCTGCGCGAAGTTGGATATTGCTCCGGCATCGAAAATTATTCTCGGCACTTCGCAGGCAGGCCGCCGGGCTCCCGCCCCTCGTGCTTATTAGATTACTTTCCAAAGGATTTCCTTACCATTATTGACGAGTCGCATGTTACCGTATCGCAAATCGGCGCCATGTATGCCGGCGACCGCTCGCGCAAGACGACACTCGTCGAGTATGGATTCCGCCTTCCGTCAGCGCTCGATAATCGTCCACTCATGTTTGATGAATGGGAAGCGATGGAGAAACAAATTATTTACGTCAGCGCAACACCCGGAACGTACGAATTGCAGAAATGCCAAGGCATCGTTGTAGAGCAGGTCATTCGCCCCACCGGACTCATTGATCCGGAAGTGGAAGTACGTGCGAGCAAACACCAGATTGACGATTTGATTGCGGAGATACGTACTCGCACTTCGAAGAAAGAACGTACGCTCGTGACGACGCTGACAAAGCGCATGGCTGAAGACTTAACCGAGTATTTATCGAATATAAATATCAAAGTACGCTACATCCATTCCGAAGTGGATGCATTGGAACGAGTGGAAACACTGCGTGATTTGCGGTTGGGTGAGTTCGATGTCCTTGTTGGTGTAAATTTGCTTCGTGAGGGTCTTGATTTACCGGAAGTCTCTCTCGTTGCCATCATCGATGCAGACAAAGAAGGTTTTCTCCGCTCCGAACGCTCGCTCATCCAAACAGCAGGCCGCACTGCACGCAACTCAAATGGCAAAGTCATTCTGTACGCCGACAAAATGACCGGCTCGATGGAACGAATGATGAGTGAGACAAATCGCCGCCGCAAAAAACAGATTGCGTACAATACCAAGCATGGTATTACACCGACGACTATTTATAAAACAACAGACGAAATTCTTGCCGCCACATCTATCGCCGATGTGAAAATGAAACAAGACGAGCGTTATCAGAGGTCCAAGCCAATGGCCATTGCCGAGACAGTCGCAAAATATCTCACCAGTGACCAGAAGAAAGACATGCTGGAGGAACTAAAGGCAGAGATGAAGCGAGCGGCAAAAGATTTGGAATTCGAGCGCGCGGCAGAACTACGGAATGAGATTGAGAAATTAGAAAATAAATGAAATATTCATCAAGGTAATATTTAACGGCCCTACTGTTGCATTTCGATATTATTGAACTTCGATCATTGAACATTACAACATTCACACGGACATTCCTCGACTTCCTCTATCCGCCGGTGTGCATTGCCTGCAATAAACCTCTGCTGGATGGAAGCCAGAAAGTCTGCATTGACTGTTGGAATGCAATTCCGCTGGTAACAAAACATCTCCCTCTCTATCAAGAAATGCGCATGAAACTTCTTTCCGACGGCAATATTAGTGATCTTGTTTCGCGTTTTACCTTCGAGAAGGAAGGACCGTTTCAGCATATTGCACATGCATTGAAATATAAGGAGTATAAGTCTATTGGTTTGGATTTGGGAACGCATATTGGAGAAGCATTGAAAGAATGGAGTCTTGAAGTTGATATTCTTATTCCGGTACCACTTCATCGCATAAAGCACCGCGAGCGTGGTTATAATCAGTCCGAATTCATTGCACGCGGTATTGCTTTCGTCATTGACAAGCCGATTGTTACAAATGCAGTGCGGCGAATACGCCGCACCCAGACGCAGACGGAACTCAACATAGAAGAGCGACGCAAGAACATGGAACATGCATTCGAACTAATTCCACATTCATCTGACATCCTGTTGGGAAAGAAATGCCTTTTAGTGGACGATGTCATTACAACTGGTGCAACAACGAATTCATGCGCACAGGTAATCCTTTCAGCGGGTGCAACAAAAATCATCGTTGCTGCAGCAGCTCTCGCCGAGTAGCTTGCATTCCTGTTATTCTTCACCATATCATCCTTTTCCTATAGCAAAAATTACTTTTCTACAATTATCAGTCAATCAATTTTCGTTTCTTAAATCTATTGGTAAATTATCTTCGTTATTCTGCTATTTTAAGCCATTTTTACGCCACATGGTTTTAATCGGAAGCCGCTATAAGTCGGAACGGTTATTGTTGTATTAGACTTAGAGATACAAACATAGATAGCATGAGCTGAAATGAAACAAAAAGTTAATAATTACAGTCGCTTGCAAATTAGTGATCTGAAGGATTGAGACAATGATCGAACATACAATACCACAGCAAAAACCAGAGATGCCACATGAACCAACACCACGCGACGATGCCAAGAAATTGGTCAGTGAAATTTTGAAACGAGTCGATCAACTGATTCACAAAGGTGATCTCGAGCATGCACAATTAGAGATTACGAAAGCAAAAAAAGTGGATCCGCGTAATGTCTATGTATTTGCCTTAGAAGAACGTATCTCCGTCCTTAAGACTGAATTTTTACAACGTGAAGAAATCCGACATAACGACATACCAATCCCCTCGCCCGTGATCGAACATATTTCCAAAATAGAACCTAAGATTCCGCAGATACCGACTTCACCAAAGTCAGAACTAGCTATCGTGGATTCTTTTCCAGCTCCGAAGTCAATAACTCCACCTATTATGCCTTCACCACTTTCAACTGTCTCTGCAACAAAACCACAAGAAAAAGAAGATTACATTCTTGATCGATCTGCCGATTTGGAATCTTATCGACAAGCTTTAACGCATGCATGGATCGATGGTGCATTGACAGAAAACGAAGAACGGCAATTAAATGAACTCCGAACGGTATTTAATATTACGAACGCTGAATATGAACTGATTGAAAGGAATGTAAAACATGAATGTTATCGGAATGCATTGCTTCGACAGTTATCCGATAATTCGACAACACTTTCAAAATCAAAATCTCTCGCTGATTTGCAAAGCACCTTCCAAATCTCGGACGAAGAACATCTGCATATTCAGACACAGTTGATGAATACAATACAGCACAAGCAACGGGACAAAGTGCTTGTCATCGATGACGATACACGACTTCTAGAATTGCTTGCAGCTTCGTTGGAAGATAGTGGATTTGATGTTACCGCACTTTCTACGTCTGATGAAGCATATGCACTTCTTCGTAAATTCATCCCCGATTTAATCTTGTGCGATATAAATCTAGAAACTTCTACAATGGGCGGGTTTACCTTCTATGAAAAGGTACAGGAATTGAAAAACATCCAAACCGTTCCATTTGTTTTTTTAACCGGACTCACAGATGAAGCTCTCGTTCGCACAGGCAAAGAACTTGGCGTGGATGATTATTTAATGAAGCCGATTTCCGAGCAGACGCTAGTTTCTACTCTGCGCGGAAAATTAAAACGGTTTAGACAACTTAATAGAATAATGGTTGCTCCTATACATGCAATGGCGGCAGCATAATTGACGTAATGAAGTTACAACATAATGCGTCTGAGAATTGAAAAATACTATATTATCAATACCTTTATGTAACGTTATATCTTACTTACCTCAGTAATTATCATATACCTTGTCCAATAAATTGTTTCTTTTTCTCCATTTATAACGTTATTCTGAAAGCATTTTTCTCGAGAAAATGGAATATCGCGGTGCAGGCATTGGTTTACCAGTCACCACCCGCCAAATAATTTCGCTGAATTCGCGATCCGGCACATCATCTTCTTTTTTCATGTCGAATTTTTGCATGAATGTTTCACCAAAAGAACCGTCTTTGTTCCGCTCGTTTAAATCCCAACGAGGTTCTTCTGCCATGTAGCAAATGGTATCTGCCAGAGTTGTAAAGGCATTAAACATTGGCGTAGCGGCAGCATCATACTGACTCATTGGAGGCAGCCCAAGAATTAATTCCATCGTCCTCAGCACTGAAGCCGTAGTATAGAGTGTGTGATTAACATCGTGTTTCTTGATGAATGGGCTTATGACAAGGCATACTGAACGATGCGCGTCTACATGGTCAGGACCGTTTTGTGCATCATCCTCTAATACAAAAATCGCAGTCTCCATCCAAAATTTACTTTTCGAAATACGATTTACAATCAAACCAAGTCCGCAATCATTCTGTGCAACGAACGCGCGCGGCGACAACGCGCCTTTTTTTGATCCAGCTGTATGATCGTTTGGCAAATGCATAATGCAAAGCTGCGGCAAATTACCATTCTTCTCGAACTCTGAAAATTCTTTGTTCCACTCTTTGAAGCGATTAACATCAGAATAATCCAAATCCCAACCACGATAGTACGGCGCAAAATGCTTTTCTAATCCTTTTTCACGCGGAATGCCTGGCTTCCCAACGATTTCATCAGCAGTAATAAACTCACCATAACTTCGGAAACTAACATTATGTTTCGCAGCGAGTGTCCACAAATATCCCGATGTTGGAGCACCAACAACTTGATCGCCTTCAAAATCATATTCACCACCGCGCCCGCCATACTGTGTGGGCCATGTCTTTTCGATGTAATCCGTTGCGTAGCCAGCCATCGACCAATTGTGTCCGTCAGCGCTGACTTCCGAATTAACATAGAAGTTATCAAACAATGCAAATTCGCGCGCTAATTTGTGATGATTGGGAGTCACCTTTTCACCAAAAATGCAGAGCGATGAATCACCATTACCTTCTTTTATATCACCAAACACTTGATCGTACGTCCGATTTTCTTTTATGATATAGAAGATATGCTTAATCGGCGACGGATCACCTACTTTGTGAGGAATTGCACTCTCATCTGTGAAAGGAACTTTAAGTAACTGTTCATGTTTGTACGGTGTGTTTGAAAAAACTTGCTTTGAGTAGTCTACTAATTTCTTCTCGTCTGGTATTGTGAAGATTGAAAGTGAACCTTCCATCAAACTGCCAATGTATCGTCCATCCGGATTTGCAAACGAACGACCGCCTTTGCCGTTTAACACAAGAATCGTTTTGTTCTTCAACGTCATTACCTTTGTCGGATACCAACCAACCGGAATGAATCCGATTGGCATTGGTCTATCCATTTTTTTAATATCGATGACAGTAAGCGAGTTGTTATCCGCATTCGCCGCAAGTATTCTCTTTTGATCTGGGATCAATGCAATAGAATTCGTTGTAGAACCTTCCGGTGCATCCGGATGAATTGACGTAGCGACAGATGCAATGGCTTTCTTCTTTGCAACGTCGATGATGGAAACTGTGTTGTCATTAGAACAAGCGACGTAAGCAAACTTGCCATCGTTCGAAAGTGCTATTTCGTTTGGATGATCACCCGTTGGAATTTCATATTGAAGCTTCATCTTATCAAATACTTCTACTTTCTTCGATCCCCAAATAGAAACCATTACTGAGCCATTTTTCAAGAAAACGCAGGTATAAGGCATTCCATCCAACTTCACTACTTCTTGCTTTTTTGATTTTACATCCATCACCCGGAAAGTGCTGTCATTGCGGAAGACAACTGCAAGCAAATTATTCTTTACGTCCAACCCCTGCAACGAACCATTGTATTTCGGACGCGGTTCAGCAAAGTAAATCGTGTCCACCATAGACAATTTTCCATTTTTTAAATTGCAAATGAATACGCAGTTCTGGTATCCGCCGGAAACGTAGAGCTTTCTGCCTGCAAATTTTATTCCGTACCATGTGTCTGATAATTCGATCTTCTGCACATTCTTCTTCGCCTTTAGATCCATCAGCCAGATTTCTGCTTTCGATTGTCCGCTATGTGAAATGGCAAGAAATCTTTCGTCTTCTGAAAGCGTGGCATTCATGGGAAAATCGCCCAGACGAATTTGCTCACCGGCAGGCGAAAGCCACCATCCGTTCGGCAGGAGCATACGGTTATCTTTTTCACCTGGAATTTGAGAATGAAGAATAACAGTTACAGTAACAATTAAAATTGATAGAAAACAGATTCTCACGTTATTCTCCTCAGTTTAAGTGTAGGATATCTGTCTGTGCAAAGCATCGAGTGGACAGAACAAACCGTCTATATATAATGCAAATTATTAGAATTCCATTCATAAGAAACAAATTAAGATAAAGATATAATTCCAGTTGATTAAAAACAGAACAGAGCATAAGCAGAAAAAATTCCGTACCGAAACCAAGAAATCCAGAGATACGAAGAGCAAGTGTATCGGAATACCATGCTTTGTAACCTTCCGAAAGTTCGCTTTGTTCAGTCGTTAGAGACCTTTGGAAGGGCTTCCTCGTACTCCATCCATCAATCCGTGCCATCAACCTATCTTGCCAACCGTAGATGATTTGAAAGATTTGCTGAAGTGTAATTTCAAATGCACTTTTTTTCAAGTCTTCTTCTTGTAATTCTTCCGTAATGCGATTATTTTCGTATTGCTTTTGTAAGTGAAGGAATTGTACTTGATAAAACACATGATATGATATTCGTAGAGATATTCCAACAAGTCCGAGTAAAGCCAAAATCAACGTCAACCAATTGTCATTCATTTTATATAATGTCCACCCGATAGAACCAAAGACTGCGGCATTTACTACAAAATCACCTATGGAATCTAAGAATCTTCCAACACGGCTTTGTTGTTGTTTGGCTCGCGCAAGTTGTCCATCGGCAGAATCAAGAATATCTTTTAATATAATCAGCAGCCCCGCAACAACGAAAGCGCTTGCTGTTCCTTTTAAATAGAAGAGTGCAGCAACAATACCCGATAAGATTGAGACAATAGTAACTTGATTGGGTGTGATCGGAGTATAATAGAGCGCCCAGACGATAACGCCTGCAATCGGGCGCAATAGATATGTGTTGATGAGTTCGTCGGACTTATCAGATTTAATAGAATTGCGATAGGAATACATTCTATTCATCGACCTTTAGCCGCTTTGCTAGTTCGAGATCCTCTGGAGTATCAATCTCTATTGTCGGGAATGCACTCACATCCACAGCTTTTAGCATGACACCTTCATCGATCATTTCTTGAAATGCTGCTTCATAAAATTCAGATCTGCCAATTTCCTCCCGTATACGTCGATCTAAAACAGCAAACAACCTTGCAGCAGCTTCTGCAGAAAACAATTCAATTCCAATTGATTCGCCGGTTGTATTATTGAGAACTTGTTTCTTACCAATAAAGTTAATATTCCCATCTGGATTTATCCCAACCTGAACCTCTTCTTCATCATGCTCACCCGATACACGCACAGCAATTTTATTATCTGCCTTGATACTTAGAAGATAGGGTAATGATTTACTGGAAAATAGAATATCCGAATCGAGCAGGAGCAAATTATAGTTCACTTTCCTGTCTTCATCCTCAAGAAATCGACGCCCGAGCAAGAGCGAATAAGCATTGTTTGTACTAGCGTAGTTGGGATTAAGGATGAAATGAATTCTCTGCTGAGGAAACCGTTGTTTTACAAATTCACGAATCATTTCTGCCCGGTAACCAATAACTATTGCAATTTCTTTGATCCCGGCAGTGAGAACGTTTTCTATAGTCCGTTCAAGTAATGTCTTCCCGCAAACTTTTAGCAGACATTTGGGCATTGCATTCGTTAATGGACGCAAACGCGTAGAAGCACCAGCGGCGAGTATTACACATTTTGGAATGTTCGATTCTGTGATTGGATAATTTGTTAATTGATTTTCGGGCACTGGGAAATTCGCATTGGGGAATTCATTATTCATCACTCATCATTATCTGTTGTTTCTACTCCACTACCCATGGCTCTAACAAATTCTCGCCAATGCCTTCGATGAACCGCGACGGTTTTGTGAGGATCAGACCGCTTTCACGGTCATATATATTCATTGGATACGTGATGATAAGATGTTCTTTTGCGCGTGTGCAAGCAACGTACATCAAGCGGCGTTCTTCTTCCATTTCCTCATCGCTTGCAGCAGAACGCATTGTCGGGAATCTCCCTTCAAGTGCGTAGATAATGAACACGGTGTTCCACTCCAATCCTTTGGCGCTATGAATGGTGGATAGCGTTAGATATTCTGTTTCCGGACCTGGTGATTCGATGTCGGCTATGCTTTCATTCGGCGGTTCAAGCGCAAGATCGGTTAATAATTCATCTATCGACTTGTAACGTTCGGTGATATTTTGGAACGTGTCGAGATCTTTTTTCCTTTTTAAATGATCTTCATACCGCGCATGCAGAATCGGTTCGTAATATTGAAGAATGTGAAATGTTTTTTCTGACGGCGGAACAGCAGAGGCGGCGATGTCTTTGAGCATGGTGAATAACTTTCTGACAGAATCCGGGTAACTGCCGTAGTCCATCCAAAACTTCGTCGTAGCAGTAACAGCCTCCTTAAATTCCTTCGCCAGACCAACGCGCCGTTTGAGAATATCATCCACAACTTTTTCCGCTGTGCGCGGACCAACACCATCAATCAGTAATAGGATGCGATTCCATGAAACTACATCGCGCGGATTTTCCAGCACACGCAAATATGCAATAACATCCTTCACATGTGCTGTTTCAATAAACTTAAATCCGCCAAATTTGAGAAATGGAATATTCGCTTTTGCGAGCTCAATTTCCAGATCAAACGAATGAAAAGATGAGCGGAACAAGACAGCCATTTCTTCCAGTGGAATACCCGCTTCGCGGTATTCAAGAATCTTTTGTACCACGTAACGCGACTGTTGGTTTTCCGTTTGAGCGGAAACAAGCTGCGGCAAAGTTCCGCCTGATTTTTTTGTAAAAAGCTCTTTAGTGTACATTTATAACCGTTGGTTAGTCATTTTTCGCTGATAGTAACTTCCAATAATCAATTACCGTTTTTTAGTATCATCCAACCTTCCTCCACCCTTCAACAAAATTTCATTTGCCAAATTTAATATTGGCTGCGTGCTTCTAAAATTTTCTTCCAACTTAATTATTTTGCAGTCTTTGAATTCCTCACCGAATGAAAGGATATTCCGAATCGTAGAACCGCGAAAGGAATAAATGCACTGCGCATCATCACCGACAACCATCAGGTTCCGGTGTTTAAACGCAAGCAGTTTCACAATCTCCGCTTGCAATCTGTTCGTGTCCTGATATTCATCCACCATAATATATTTGTAGCGATCAGAGAGTGTCGCACGTACGGCTTCGTTCTTACGAAGAAGCAATGCAAGATTAAGGAGCAGATCATCATAATCCATCAAATTATGTTCATGCTTATATTTCACGTAAGCGGCATGAAGCGCAACGATATCGGTTTCGATTTCAAGGTACTGTGGATAATCCATCGCTAATAATTCTTTCACCGATGTCATCGTGTTCAACGATCGGCTGTAAAGATCGTAAATCGTTTCCTTGCGCGGGAATCGTCTTTCTTTCGTGTCTAATTTTTGCCGTGTACGAATAAGATTGACAACATCTTCGGCATCTGTCTGATCAAGAATTGTGAAATTACTTTCGTAACCAAGTTGACCGGCATACTTCCGCAGGACGCTGTTCGCGAAGGAGTGAAATGTTCCTCCTGAGATTTGGTCGCATCGGCTGTCTAATAATATTGATGCCTTGCGCAGCATTTCCTGCGCGGCTTTTCGTGTAAACGTCAAAAGCAGCACAGAATCCGGCTTTACACCTAACTCCACAAGGTACGCCACGCGGTACACGATTGTGCGCGTCTTTCCAGTTCCCGCTCCGGCAATGATAAGATGCGGACCATTGATCGACGTAGCCGCCTCGTACTGTGCGTCGTTCAATTCCTGTTTATAATTGATGCACAAATGTTGCGGCTGGACAAGGTGAAGATGATCGCCGGGGAGCGGTTTAAGCGTGAATTTCTTCATTTAATACTGAACAAATGAATTTATGAATAATGAGTTTCATGAATGAAGATAGCGGAAAAAATCTGGAAAATGAAATGAACGTTATGAAGCTTGTAAAAATAAAAATCGAACAATCTTCTCACATAGGTTTAGCAACCTCCGAAAGGTTTCTCTGTTTATACTCTGAGACCTTCTGAAGGTTCTTAACATCAGATCCCAAAAGGTTTCGGGATTACCTTCGATCGTGCTTGCGACCTCAGGTCACTTCATCAATACTAATTTCTTCAGAAGCGTCTTCCCGTTATATTCCAACCGAGAGAAGTACACACCACTCGATAAGTGCGAAGCGGTAAACGTAACTTTTTGTATGTTCCCAGCATTTACATCGCCGTCAAAGGCAGTTGCAACCAACTGACCTATCGTATTGTAAATTTTCAATGATGCGCGACCATTTTCCGGCACAGTGAATTCCATTGTTGTGGATGGATTGAAAGGGTTGGGATAATTTTGTGCCAAAGTTAACTCTTTTGGCACAACTCGAATCTCGACTTCAGTTAATTCCACCGGTAGCGGAAGATATTGCCACTTTAAGTAAGGATATCCATTATTTTTTCCGTGTTCCATACTCCAAATAGTAACATCCCAGCCAGCACCGATAAAAGTAGATTGTGTTTTCATTGCGCTTGTGCTTTTACCGATTCCACCGGCACTGCTTAATTGATTAGAAGTTTGTATATCCCAGAAGCAGTTACTTGCAGTGCCAGATTTTTGCTCCCCAATCAAGCCACCAGCATCAGTGTCAAAGCTATGTACATTGCCTGTGCTGAAGCAGTTACTAACGATGCCACTTTGATTCCCAATCAAGCCACCGACACTCCCACTATATCCCTCTACAGGGCCTGTGCAGTAACAGTTACTGATGGTCCCACCATCTTGCCACCCTATCAAGCCACCGACACTCCCAAATCCACCATCCACAGGACCAGTACTGTAACAGTTACTGATGGTGCCACTATCTTGCCACCCTATCAAGCCACCGACACAAAAACCATATATATCGCCAGTGCTGTAGCAGTTAGCGATTATGCTACCACGTTGTAGTCCAATCAAGCCACCTACCACAGAAGATAAGCCATGAGCTTCTACAAAGCCGGTGCTGTGACAGTTACTTGCTGTGGAATTCTCTTGAAACCCAATCAAACCACCACAGAATATATGAGAACCCGTCACAGAGCTGGTACTATAGCAGTCACTGACAGTAGCAGAATTCTTTTGATCTCCAATCAAACCGCCGACACAAACACTATATCCCTCTACAGGGCCAGTGCTGTAGCAGTTACTGACGGTACCACCATCCTGCTCCCCTATTAAGCCACCGGCACCCATACCAAATACATCGCCAGCGCTGTAGCAGTTACTGACGGTGCCCCCATGTTGCTCCCCTATCAAACCACCGACACAGTAACCCGTTACATAGCCGGTACTGTAGCAGTTAGTGACGGTACCACCAACTTGATACCCAATCAAGCCACCGACACTCCCTCCACAATAGAATATGTTCACACCTTCGAGCTTTATATTTGTGATTGCAGCACTATTTACATATCCCAATAGACCCTGATAATTTGTCGATCGGTTAATATACAGACCAGTTATTTTGTATGTTTGCCCATCGTACGAGCCGGTGAAGTTTGTCGTGTCATTTCCAATTGGAGTAAATCCTTGTTTCCCATCCCAAGTAGAATCTGTTGTGGCATCAATGTCCGCAGTTTGTTTGTAAACCTTACCCCATTCACCGCTGTTTTGTGTAATCCAATAGAGGTTGTTAAGCGTTGCAATAAGATACGGATCGCCCAACGTACCAGATCCTGAAGGCGGATCCGCCGTTTGTGCAAATGCAGATACTGTAAGTACTAAAGTGGTAAAGATAGCAATGTACAAATGGAAAAAAGTTTTCATAATAATCTCCAGGTTGCAATGTCAAGATGAATGATCGCTGCTTGTTTGATAGGCAGATTCCAACTCTGCGTCAGTTCGCGCTCCATTTTCCTATCATTCTTCATATGAAAACCCTCCACCTGTGATTTTATTCAAGGCACTGAAAACATATCGCAACAATCAACTACTTTATATCTTTTTTCCTTTCATTATAGTTTTTTGTGTCTGTTCATACTTATATGATACATAAACTGATCAAACAACCATTGTTCTCTTTTTATATAAAGAATTATCTTGTGTAATTATCTCAGCATTCAGAAACCTTTCTGTTTCTTCGTGGGAAAGCATTCCATTATGACGTAATTCGGTTAATAAGTTCTTTCTCTTCCATCCTTCACGGAGTGCATACTCCTCTACTCAACTGTATAAGTGTACTAATGAATTATTTAATCGGGAATCGCCCGAAATATTGAAAAGGGGATTAATCCTTTTTAGAAAGAATAATTACGTTTTTAGTGAAAGTGTGATTTCGTGAATGTCTTAACCTTGAGAACCTTTGAGGATATATCTGTTTTCCTTGGCATAATTGAAGAGTTTTGCCTTTAATTGCCTTTGACCCATATAGAAACAAGAATGTACGGTGCCTATCGGGCAATCAGCAATAACAACCAACAAAAAACCAAAGCAATCTGTTAGCTTAAGCTTGGCAACCACGTCAACGAGTAAATCAGTCTGTTTTTTGTATGAAGAAGGCAAAAAGATCTGGAAAATGAAGCAAACCTAACTTGAGTTTTCAGCAACAAAGCCGTACGTTTAACAGGTTATTTTTAAAGTTAACAGAGTGGTGCATTTCTAAAAAACAGAACCGCTACTCTTTCCATTTCACTTATTATTTGAATTGAATTATGAACGTACTAGTATTAAATTGCGGCAGTTCGTCTCTTAAATTCCAAATCATTCAGACTGATCTTGAGATGATTGAAAAAGATGCGGACAAACAACTTGCAAAAGGTATCATTGAACGGATCAGTAATCAAGCACTAGTCACATTTCAAGCTGCCGGCAAAGCTCCGATAAAACATGTGGCTCCTTTGCGCGATCATAAAGCAGCGCTTGACTATGTTGTTAAATGGATTATCTCTACTGATGCACAAATTCCCGGTATCCAATCGCTTGCAGACATTCACGCTGTTGGCCACCGTGTTGTACATGGTGCTGAGATGTTCACAAAATCCATCATCATTGACGACTCGGTAATTCGCGGAATTGAAGACTGCATTGACCTTGCTCCATTGCATAATCCGGCAAACTTGAAAGGCATTAATGCTGCGCGTGAACTTCTCGGAACCGGTGTTCCAGCAGTTGCAGTATTTGATACATCATTCCATTCTACAATGCCGGAGTCATCGTTTCTGTATGCTATTCCGTACCAACTTTATCAACGGCATAAGATACGACGGTACGGATTTCATGGGACTTCGCACCGTTATGTAGCATTCCGATATAGACAGTTGACCGGCAAGACTCGTGAAGAGACGAACATAATCACTATGCATCTCGGTAACGGGTGCTCGGCATGTGCCATCAAGAATGGAGCATCTTTCGATACGTCGATGGGATTCTCTCCATTGGAAGGGTTGGTAATGGGAACGCGCAGCGGCGATATCGATCCCGCAGTACTTGAGTTTCTATCGCATAAAGAAGGCATGTCGATGAGCGAAATCGGCACTCTACTTAATAAACAATCTGGGTTGCTCGGCCTTTCCGGTTTAACGAACGATATGCGAGATTTATTGGACGAAGCGAAAAATCATCAGGATCGCCGCGCCACACTTGCCATTAATATCTTTGCGCAGCGTGCAAAGAAATACCTCGGCTCATATCTTGCAGAATTGAATGGCACAGACGCCATCATCTTCACGGGAGGTATTGGTGAAAATGCCGCGCCTATTAGGGAGCGCATCTGTGCCAATCTCGAATGGCTTGGCATCGAAATCGACGAACAACTCAACGGTGAAAAGGTTGGGGGCAAAGAAGGAGAAATAAATACAAAGAAAAGCCGTGTAAAGGTATTCGTCATCCCAACCAATGAAGAACTGTTAATCGCACGTGATACCGTTCGCTGTATCTTCGATGTCCCTCGAAAAATGTAGGAATAATTTCGGAATTTAATCCTATTATAAGCGCGGACTTATGGGTTCGCGCTTTTGGTTTTTCATGGATACATTTCTACCTGGTTTTATTAGCAATTATTTTGCATTCTTGATAGTGAATAATATTGAATCAGTAAACAGAGGTAAAATGACTGAACTATCTATTAATAAAAATCATATTCACATTTCTCTCGCGCAGCGCCTGCGTACTCTTTCGATGAATATGTGGTGGACGTGGAATCCGGAAGCCCAAGCTCTTTTTAATGAACTTTCACCACATATTTGGCGGCATTCCAATCACAATGCTGTTGAAGTCATGCAAGATATATCCGAATGTGAATTAGAAGCCCGACTGCGAGACCATGAATTATCTCGACGTACATATAGTGTGCTGGAAAAGTTCGATTCTTATATGGCAGAAACTTCCACATGGGCGAAACACAATGCATCAGCATTGAAGAATCCGGTAGCATATTTTAGCGCCGAATTTGGTATACATGAATCACTGCCGATTTATTCCGGCGGTCTTGGCATCCTTTCCGGTGATCATACTAAATCTGCAAGCGACCTTGGCATACCATTCATCGGGATCGGGTTATTTTATCGACAAGGATATTTCCAACAGCGATTGAATGCAGTTGGATGGCAGGAAGAATTGTATCCCACAAATAGTCCAGATCGTCTTCCGATGGAACTTGTACTTCAACCAGAAGGCGGCCGCTTACTCAACACGGTCGAAATTGGACACAGTACGGTTTATTTCCAAACATGGGTTGTGCATATCGGTCGTGTAACTCTTTATTTACTCGACACAAATCTTCCAGAGAATGATCAGCACTTCCAAGGACTAACTGCCACGGTGTATGGCGGCAACATAGACACGCGCATCGGGCAGGAAATTGTGCTTGGCATTGGTGGTGTACGACTTTTACAATCACTAGGGATAACGCCGTCAGTTTTTCATATGAACGAGGGACATTCCGCGTTTTTAGTGCTGGAATTACTCAAACAGGAATTAGGATCCGGAAAAAATCAAGAAGAAGCAGAACGTACGATTCGCTCAAGGTGCGTCTTCACAACTCATACTCCTGTACCGGCAGGACACGATCGATTCAATTCCGAATTAATGGCATATGCACTTGGCAAGTTTTGGAATTCCACAGGATTATCGCACGAAGCGTTAATGTCGTACGGTCGTGTGTACCCGTCTAAAACTGATGAACCATTTACTATGACAGTGCTCGCCCTCAAGATGTCTCGCGCCGCAAATGGTGTCAGCGAATTGCACGGACACGTGAGCAGAGAAATGTGGAAAGAACTATTTCACGGAAAACAGGTTGATGATGTTCCCATCGGATACATCACCAATGGGGTCCACACACCGGGATGGGCGACAGCTCACGCGCACGATTTCTGGAACAAACGACTTGGTTTTGATTGGACAGCTAAGTTAATGGAACCCAAATTTTGGAGGAAGATTGCAGACGACGAACTTGCCACCGACGAGGAACTCTGGGCATTGCGATATTCATTGCGGCGTGATTTAGTTGACTATGCCCGTCGGCAAAAATATATTCAAATGGGCGGCACATCTCTTGCAACGAGCCATATTTTATCTCCCGACGTATTGACTATCGGATTTGCCCGTAGGTTCGCAACCTACAAACGCGCACCATTGATATTCAAACATTTAGAAAAAATTATTCCGTTATTTTCAGATCCACAGCATCCGCTTCAAATCATCTTTGCGGGTAAAGCACATCCACATGATAATGACGGTAAACAATTCATTCAACATATCATAGAAATATCACGCCAACCAGAGTTAAGCGGAAAAGTTGTCTTCCTTGAAAATTATGATATTAACGTAGCCCGTCATCTCATTTCCGGTGCCGATGTATGGCTGAATAATCCACGCCGTCCGCTTGAAGCCAGCGGAACAAGCGGCATGAAAATCACCATCCACGGTGGGTTGAATCTGAGCATTATGGATGGCTGGTGGCGCGAAGGATACAATGGACATAATGGCTGGAATATTGGTGACGATCAGAACGAAACCGATTTGGAAACACAAGATGAACATGATTTTGAAAGCTTATTCAAAGTCCTTTCCGAATCGGTTATTCCGGAGTTTTATGACCGTGATGAGCGAGGTATTCCGCACGCGTGGTTGAAGCGCATCCGAAACGCAATGCAGACACTGCTGTCGCAGTTCAGCACGAATAGGATGCTTGGAGAATATATCCAGAAATATTATATTCATTGAACGAAAAATTCCAATTTTTGGAGAGAATTATCGATCCATTAGTCAGTCCTTCTCTTTCTTCAGCCCATGCTCATTAACCTTTTTTCTTTGCATGTGTTGACATTCAGCATCTCCACACCTATCTTTGAAGAGTAGGGATATTCACTAAAACACATTTTTTCCAATAGAGCGCACACTGTAATGATATTTCCAACTGAAGTCGAAACCCGCAAACTCACTGCGATTATGTTCACAGACATCAAAGGATTTTCCAAAAAGATGGCTAAGAACGAAGCTAACGCCTTTGAGTTATTGAAGACGCATGATGCTCTTTTACGCGTACTCGCTGCAAAATTTGATGGACGTGTCATAAAATCTATTGGTGATTCATTTATGATTGATTTCGCTAGCGCTGTCAATGCGGTAAGATGTGCAATTGAAGCGCAAAAGCGATTCTCACATTTTAATAGGGAAAAGTCGGAATTAGATAAAATCGAAATTCGCGTCGGTGTTCATCTTGGTGACGTGATCATCCGTGATGAGGATATTATCGGAGATGGCGTGAACATCGCTTCTCGTATTGAAGCGATGGCAGGACCGAACCGAATTTGGATTTCGCAAGATGTGTACCAGCAGGTACGCAATAAAATACAACTCCGAGTTTTTCCACTTGGCCCTCAGCGATTAAAGAACATACCTGAACAAGTAGAAGTGTATGAAGTCTTGATTGATAGCATTGCCGAGTTTTCAACACCATCTGCTAAAGCTTTAGAAACACTAGCACATAATCAGGAAGAGTTGGCACAAAAAGTGGAAACCGAGGAGGCGCTAGAAGCCAAAAATGTTGAAGAGGCAAAGCAACGGGCAAAACAAGGATTCGAAAAGAAAGAAGAAGAGCAAAAAAAGATAATTGCTGAGCATTACACGAAAGCGGAAAAATACTATGAAGAAGGCAAAATAAACGAAGCAGAAGCAGAACTAAACAAAATCTACGAACTCGACCCTCAGCAACGCACAAACACCGAACGCAGGAAGGAAGCAGAAGAACAAGAGAAGAAAATGAAAGAGCACCTTCAAAAAGCTAATGAGTTATTTAAAGAAGGTCAGTTAGATGCGGCAGAAAACGAAGTAAATGAAATCTTCCGGGTACGTCCATTGCATGTCGGCGCCCAACAACTTCTTACACAAATTGAGGAAGAGCGTTACCGTGTTGAGGAAAGGAATAGGACTAAGCGTGTAGAAAACGCACCTAAAAAGATATCCAATGAAGAGCGGCATATCGAAGAGCTTCTTGAACAGGCGCGAGCACTTCTTCAAGAAGAGAAATTCGCTGAAGCAACATTTACACTGCATGAACTTTTTGTAATCGATCCGAACCATTCCGGTGCGCGGCGATTGGAAGAGAGTATTCGTCAAACTGAACAGGCTAAAACGGAGTTGCTGCGCATACAAGCAAAGCAGGCGCACGAGGAACAGCGCATCCATGAACTTGCTAAACTTCAGCAAAATGTAGAAGAGCAAAGACTAAGGCAAACATATCTACACCAACAAGTCAATAATAATAGCTCCCGACATAAAAAAATTTACTACATCGCGGCTATAATCGTAGCATTGGGAGTGGCATTATTTGGTATTCCGAAACTCGTGGATATTGTATTCCCTAAGAATGCATCGATTGCTATATTGCAATTCATGAATATTCCACGCGATACAAGTAATAGTAATATTGATATGTTTAATGCGCTTCCCACTCTATTGGCAGAAGATTTTTCACGATGCGAACACTTAACCGTTATTGCCCCCTCTTCCGCACTTTTATACATTCCAGATCCAGCGCACATACAGAAGATCACATCCATGCTTCCAAAAAGCTATCTGGTGATGGTTACAGTTCAAGAATATCGTGAGAGCTACACTTTACAAATACGCCTACTCATTCCAGATCAACAGAAGATTGTTTTTGTTGGATCGGTGGAAGGGCAAATTTCTGCGATAAGTGAAATACGGAAAAATATTTTACAAAAAGTTATGGAGGAAATGGAAATAAAATCCAAATTGCCAGAGATTGCGCGGATTTCCAACATTGATGCATTTGAAAAATATCTAGAAGCTATTTATCTGCTACAAACAAATTCCGGAATAGCAATGGATTCTGCAAAAAATCTATTGTTCACGGCAGTGCAAATTGATCCTTCTTTCGGTCTGGCGTATGGAATGCTCGCTGAAATTAAGCTGCGTATGTTCTCTACAACGAACGATCCACAGTTTCTGCAATCTGCCACCGAATACGCACAACGCGCACTGCGGTATTCTCCTAATATTGCTCTTGCTCATCGAGTTCTCGCAATCTGCAGTCGTCTCCAACAAAATTATAATACAGCTTTGTCCTCGATAACCCAAAGCGTAACTTTACTTCCACAAGACCCGGAATGTTACCGGGAGCTTGCTTTTCTTTCCATTATCGCCGGGAAGTTCGATGACGCTTCTCTGTATGCCTCTAATGCAATTTTGTACGATCCGATCAATCCAAAATCGTATTTCACGATTGCATTAGCTCAACAGATGAAACAAGAATACTCTGCCGCAGAAAATTCCTACAGGCAAGCGCAAATTCTTGGAGAAGATGAAGAAATGCTGACATCTAATTATATTCAAAATATTTGGATCAATGAAGGAAATTACAATAAAGTAATTGATTACTTCCAGCAAAAGCTTCGCAAATCTCCCAAAGATTATCGATACTATTATTGGATTGGACGTGCCTATCAACTTTCACTCCAAATCAATACCGCACAAAAGTGGCTTGGAGATGGATTAAAAATAGCGCAGCAAACAATTGAAACAGATCCTGAAGATGCCATAGCTCTTTCATTTGTCGGACTGTTCCATTCGCGGCTTGGAAATTTTTCTGATGGTGAAACAGCAATGAATAAAGCAATGCAGATCGACAACAATTCATCTGAAATTTTATTTCGAAGTGCAGAACTCTATTCTATTCAGCGTGATGTACAAAAGGCGTTTTCTGCATTGGAAAAGGCATTGCGTCAGAAATACGATTTTGCAGAGTTGCTTAATCCAGATTTTTCTTCCATCGCGCGTGAACCAGAATTTCTCCAAGCAATAACGCAGAAGATTGAGGGCAATTGGCCCATGAAGTAGGACTGAGTTACATTTTTAATTGCTAATTACTAATTGGCATTTATCGCTTCTATAAATCACCAGTTGCCTCCCTCACATTTTTTCCCTAAGTTATAGATGTGCAGTGTATTCATTCCATTTATAAATTCTTTCGCTGAAAATGCTATGTCCCTCCGACGACGAATAGTACGGGAACGGGTTTTGCAGGCGCTTTATGCGTACGAACTCTCTCATGAACCTATCCAGTTTATCATTGAGAACATCGTTGCTGATTTAGAGAAACAGCCGGAATCGTTCGCCTTCGCGAAACAGTTAATCCTCAAAGTTATTGAATGCAACAAAGAGTTAGATGATTTAATTCGCCAGCGGATAGAACATTGGGAATTTAATCGCCTTGCCATTGTTGACCGGATTGTACTGCGAATGAGTATTTGCGAATTATTGTATTTCGATGACATTCCGCCGAAAGTCACTATCAACGAAGCCATAGAAATTGCTCGCGACTTCAGTACCGAAAAGAGTGATAAGTTTGTTAACGGCGTACTCGATTCAATTCTTGATGATCTGAAAAAGGATGGCCGAATAAAGAAATCAGGACGAGGATTAGTGAACACTGGGGCAAATAAACAATCCAAGCAAAGATGAGTAGCTCGCTTAATCCTCCGTCTTTCTATACTGCAACACGCTGGCAAATATTTTCTTGGGCATTGTTCGATTTCGCCCATACAGCGTTTTATGTTCTCATTCTTACCGTTGGTTATCCGCTCTACTTCAAAGAAATTGTTGCGCAAAGCAGCAATCAAGGAGATTTTTTATGGGGTTCCGCGTTTAGTATTTCCATGTTAATCGTGGCGCTCTTCTCTCCAGTCCTTGGCGCTGTCGCTGATTATGGCGCAGGCAAAAAACGATTCCTCGGTATTCTCACGGCACTATGCGTTCTTGCGACGTCGAGTCTTTTCTTCGTGCACTCAGGAATGATCTTCTTCGGGATGGTGCTTCTTATTGTTTCGAATATCGGGTTCGAAGCGGGGCTTGTATTCTATGATGCATTCCTTCCCGAAATAACAACGGCTCGAAGTTACGGCCGTGTCTCGGGCTATGGATTCGCTCTCGGATATGTTGGATCGCTCGTGTCGCTTGCGGTAGTGTTTCCGTTATATGCAGGTGGATTCGGCACGGACAATCTTTTCAACATTCGGCTTAGTTTTATCGTAGCCGCTGCTTTCTTTTTCGTGTTTTCACTGCCATTGTTTTTCTTTCTTCCTGACAAACAGCGAACCGGGAGCTTGAAATTAGACTTTATTAAAATCGGTTTTGCTCGGCTTCGAACCACATATCAGCAATTCCCAAAGTATCGAAATATAGCACGCTTTCTCCTTGCTTATTTTATTTATATTGACGGAGTGAATACCATCATTATATTCTCTTCCATCTTTGCACGCGAAACGCTCAAGATGGATATCAGCGAAATTGTTATTTACTTTGCTATGGTACAAACTTCTGCAATTTTTGGTTCTATTATTTTCGGCATTTTGGCGGATCACACTAATCATAAAAGGACGCTCAGCATCACCTTATTTCTTTGGCTGAGCATTGTAGCAATTGCATATTTTATTCAAGATAAATGGATGTTCTATGGACTCGGTATCCTTGCCGGATTAGCTCTCGGTTCTTCTCAATCAACCAGCAGAGGTATGATGTCTATTATCACTCCGCAGGAAAAGAAAACAGAGTTTTTTGGATTTTATTCGTTCTTTGGAAAAGCATCTGCAATACTTGGGCCGGTCATTTTCGGATTCGTTTCGTCGTATCTTAATCAACGATTTGCTATTCTCTCTATTGGATTCTTCCTTTTCGCCGGACTCATTCTGTTACAGCGTGTGGAAGAACGCGCCCCAGAGAAATCTCCTACAACCTCCTAATAATTTTATCAAGAAGGAATATCTTATGCGCTCTCTCTGCTTTGTTTGCCTAATTACTCTCTTTCTTGGCTGCAACACCGAAGAAAAGGAAACTACAATAAAAGGCAAGCTTCACGTTTTCATTCCGGAATCTATCGCTCCCGTTATGATTGACGAAGTGAACGAATTTCTTAGTCTCTATCAGATAAACGGCGCACACATAACGGATACTATTGTATCCGCAGAAATAGCTGAACGCCGCTTCGTCAGGGATACTGCGCATATTGCTTTCCTTCCACGACCATTGACGCAAGAGGAAAGAGATCAAGTGAAAAGGATTTCAACCAACCTGAATGAATTGATTGTAGCCTACGATGCGATTACTGTTGTTGTACATCCAAAGAACAAAATAACGGAAATGACGACAACGGAGATTAAAAAAATATTGTTAGGAACAATAACGCGATGGGAACAACTTGCCAAACCAATGAAAGGCACAATAAAGATTTACTGTCAGGATTCATCAGATGTGACAGAATATTTTAAGCAACGATTATTGAAGCAAGCAGGTATCTCGGCAAAATTCACGCGGACAAGTTCAGATATTCAAACACTTCGATCGGTAGAAAAAGATCCGCTTGCACTCGGCTTTGTAGCGTTAGCATGGATTGATTCGGCAAAGTCAGAGGCGGTAATTCTCAACCTCGGTAGAACAAGCGAAGACACAGACACGACATTTGCTACACCAACCGAAACAATTGGGAATTTCTTTTCACCTCACCCTGCAAATATCTACAGAAATTATTATCCGCTCAAGAGGGCGATTTATATGTACACGAGAGGGCAGATTAATTTGGCGGCGGGATTTGGTACTTACGTTGCCACTTCAGAAGGGCAAAAACTTTTTCTCAAACGCGGGCTTCTTCCAGGCACACAAAAGATTAAGTTAAAATCTAACCAACCATTTTGAATATCAATCCCGCTTGAGCATCTGATAGATACCAGATATTTATATTAGAAATCAGGACCCAGGGCAAAATAGTAAAATGGTTCTGAGAAACTCCCTACTCTGAATCGCCATGCGACATCAAAACGGACTGGTAAGCCGAAAATGAAGAGTCGTGTTCCTATTCCCGTGCCGATGAGTAAATCTTTTGTTACAGTCGAGCCATCGTTCGGATCTGATTCAAATGCCCTCCACATATGCGAATCATTCCATGCAGTGCCCATATCAACGAATGCTGAGCCAAGTATATTAGCAAAGCCAATTGGCAGAGCGCCGAAGATAAGGTACTTTAACAGCGGAAAACGGAATTCCAGATTTGTTACAGCAAACTTGGTCCCAATCTGCCGGGCATATTCATATCCGCGCAGCGGAAGAACTTGTGTCAAGAATGCAAAATCCTCTACATTGTTAATAGGAATTTCGTTCGTGGCAAGATGGTAATTGATCCACCCTTCTGTTCCACCAAGGAGAAAGTTTTGTCTATTATTGCCGATACTCATACCGCCAGAGAGTCGATAGGCAAAGATAAATTCTTTCGCCAATTTTAAATAGTTTCGATAGTCTGCTGTAAATGTTTGCATATCCAATCCATCATTTCCTAACTTCGGCGTGCCATAAAATGTAAAATTGAAGCGTGAACCGTTATTTGGGCCAAACCATTCCCCCTGCCAAATCGAATTGTCATTCACATAACTAACTTGCGGCAATAAAAGTGATCGGTGCTGAGATGGACTGGAAGCATTGTCCAAATTATCTCGGGAAAGATTTAACCACATCAAAGAGCAATCGATTCGATTGAATCGATCTATCGGATAGGACGCAATCGCGCCAACGGCCCATGATTGAAAACGATAGAGCGTATCAAACAATGAACCAGTTGAACCTAGATACAGAAATTTTGCATCATGAAAAGCTTGGAATCCCCAATCGATACGCCCCGGAAGGTATAAATAGGAAATGCCGTAATCACTGTTCTTCAGATCAATGAGTAGGTTAGTTTGAAAAACGATTTGATGGTCGCCCAGCATATCGCTGAAAGCTAAAATAGTACTTCCTTCTAAACCATAAAACGTGTTATAATTCGCTGCGCCATAGATAAGGTCGGGTGAGAAGTTCAGTTTGTAACGGCGCGGAATATAATTGCTGTCGACGTCCTGATTGTCTGTAATTTCTACTTTTGAAATTGGCGGTGGTGCATTCGTTGTGTCATGCATTGTTTCCGGTGAAAAAACATAATTAGAAAGATTAGCTTTTGTCCCTGAATTGTAAGTTACTTCCATGCCGACTGTATCGGCAACCACAACAACATTGCTTTGTACTGCAATTGTATCGGAGGATGGCGTAAGAGCAACTACTTCTTTCGGCTTCTCATTACGTGGAAGGTTGTATTTCATTTTGTAAAATTCGGTCGGCTCAAGCGCTGTGACGTTGAGTTTGCGTTCTAATGGACGCAGCATCAAGTAAATATCAAATCCCGCTTCATTGAGTGATGCAAACACTAATTTGGATCCATCATGTGAAAGCGAGAGCTGATAGAGTCCACTAATGGAATTGGTAATAGGATACCATTTACCAGAATCTAATTCCTGTGCGTAGATATTGTTAATGCCATTTACATCGGCGATATATAAAATCTTTTTGCCATCCGGCGAGAGAACTGGCGAAGTCTTACTACCATTTGGCTGTGTAGTAATCCGTCGAATTATACCTGTAGAAATATTAACTGAGTATAAATCGGTTTGCGCAAAATCATATTTCCAAATTTTGAAGTTCTTCGATATCATAGACGATGATATTATATCTCCACGATCAGATGCAAAGTAAATCGTTTTGCCATCTGGCGAAAATACCGGTTCGCTGTCTGAGAAAATATCATTCGTAAGATTTTTCACTTCTTTAGTAGTCATATTATAAATATAAATATCAGATTGCGGCGATTTAACGCCGACAAATGCCAGTAAATTGCCATCGTTACTCCAATCCACCGAAAACACACCGTCCAAATCAAGCTGTATCTTTTCCTGTTTGCCGGACATAATATCTACAAGAAATATGGCATCCCGTTCACCCGCCTTTACGGCAAGTGCGAGTTTCTTTCCATCCGGCGACCATGTGATACGGGGTGTTAGTAAGTGCATCTCTTCAAAATTATTTGTCTTTTGCCCACTTACTACTTTATCAAGAATCTCGCCATCCAACGCTGACATTATATAGACATCGAAGTAATCATTTCGGTCGGAGATAAATGCAATCTTGTCGCCTTGAGGCGAGATGGCGGGACTAGTGTTATAGAAGTTTCCATCCTTCGTATGATTCGTCATACGTTTATACGAGAAATCAGCCGGTTCTTCACGCTTTGCAATATCCGGCCAGTAGTACACTTTTTGTTCTTTCTCCCAGCGCTCTGAAAGTTCCTTTACAGACAGACCAATTGCAGATTTGAATCCTTTTTCAATACTTCGGGCACTTTTTATCTTACTAAATATTTCTGCGATCTTTTGCTCGCCATATTTATTGGCAATGTAGTACCACACCGACTGCCCTCCGCGGTAAGCAAAATATCCGCTGAGATAATTGATGGGTGGCAGATAATTGTGTACCGTTGCATCGCGTAAAAACATATCTGAATTATTATCCCATTTTAATGCGGCGTATTCTGCAATACCTTCATTCATCCACATCGGCAGCTGTACCGGCGCTTTGCTAGAGATAAGAGATTGGATTGTTCCGCCATAAAACATGTCATTTAGTACCGCATGCACTAATTCGTGATGGATTACATGCCGAAATTGTCCGTAGCTTCCTTCGAATGGAATAACAACGCGGTTCTTAAACAACTCTGTTACTCCACCGATGCCTTCTTCCATATATTCGCCTATAACATTTGTCTGCTGGAACTCATTATGTGAGTTATAAACAACGAAGGAAATGCGGTTATTAATTTCATAACGGAGGAGTTTCTTGATAGAAGCATATGACTCTTCCGATGCATTGGCAGCAAACTGAGCAAGGTTGTATCCGTCCTGCGAGAAATAAATATCGAAGTGATCCGTCTGGAGATACTGCCAATGAAAATCTTTATACTGAACTTTGTTCTTGCCAAAAACGGAGTTCTGTGCGCATGCATTTACTGCGACTCCGCAGAGAATTAAACCGATGAGAATAAACCGTTGCATAATATTCTTACCCTTCTTCTCTTAAATTATTTATTCCTCTAAAATATTTTAGATAAGAATGTATGGAAAAGCAAACAATTAAACCTTCGAGCTATTGAGCGTGTAAGCCCTCCTTACAATTCATCTCACCATAAGCTTAACCGCTCAATGTTTTGCGCGCCGCTGCTGAACTTTATCTTCGTCTTTTTCTACGAGAGTAAAATCAATCTGGCGATCTTCTGGATTGACACGAACAACTTTAACTTCTAACGTATCGCCAAGGCGGTATTGTTTCCCTGTTCGTCGTCCTTTCAATGTGTACTGCTTTTCATCATATGTATAATAATCGTCGCTCAGGTCGCGTACATGGAGCAATCCCTGTACCAACAAATCCGTTAGTTCGACAAAGATGCCGAAGTTTGTTACACCGGAAATGACGGCGTGGAATTCATCACCAATATGGCGCTTCATATATTCCACCTGCATCACTTTCACAGCAGTGCGTTCGGCCTCCATTGCCGACCGTTCCATCACAGACGATTGCTTGGCAATGTACGGCAAACGCTGACGGAGTACATTCCGTTCCTGAAGTGAAATGCCCGCTGCATATTGTTTAAGCATTCGGTGAACAATTAAATCCGGGTACCGTCTAATCGGTGAAGTAAAATGCGAATAGTAATCGAATCCTAAACCATAGTGACCAATGTTGCGATCAGAATACACTGCCTTCGCCATCGACCTTAACGCAACTTCATTGATTACATTTTCGACTTCCGTGCCTTTCACTTGATTAAGAAGCTGTTGTAAAGATTTAGACGTAACACCGCCGTCCGTGTTCAACTTAAATCCGAATTTATCAACAAACACCGCAAGTTCGCCAATTCGTTCCGGATCGGGCGAATCGTGCACGCGGTACAGAAATGGCTTTACCTGCTCTTCTTTCTTTGCTAATCCAATATGGCGCGCCACAACTCTGTTTGCCAATAACATAAATTCTTCCACTAACCGATGGCTCTCTAATCGCACTTTCTTAATAATCTTAATTGGCTTTCCGTGTGCATCAAATTCAAACTTCGCTTCTGCAGAATCAAAGTCGATGCTGCCTTCCTTCATACGTTTCTTCGTCAATGATGCACTCAACTGATACATTTGCCGGATAACTTCGGCGAATGGGGCATCACTCGGTGACACCGCTTGAACCCGTTCTAACCTGCTGATCAATTCCTGCACGCGTTCATAACTGAATCGCTGCTTGCTGCGAATAACGCTTTCCACAATCTCATATTCTTTGATACTGCCACGGGGCGTAACATTCATGAAAACAGTGAACGCCAGCCGATCTTCATCCGGACGAAGACTGCACAAGCCATTGGAGAGTTTTTCGGGAAGCATGGGAATAACGCCGTTTGGGAAATAAACGCTTGTACTGCGCTTGAGCGCTTCTTTATCTATTTCGCTTCCGTCTGTTACATAGTAAGATACATCTGCAATGTGCACACCGAGACGGAAATTGCCATCTGGCAGCGTTTCAAGTGAAACGGCATCATCAAAATCTTTCGCATCTTCAGGATCAATAGTAAAGCAAAGCAGATTACGGAGATCGCGTCTATGGTCAATTTCAGTCTGTGGTATGTTGGATGGGACAGCATCCGCCTCCAATAAAACTTCCTGAGGAAACTCAGTTGTTAAATGATACTCCCGTGCTACAGATCTGATTTCTGCCGATAACTCACCTGACTTTCCAAGCACTTCCGCAATTTGCCCTTCAGAATTTTCACGATGCTTTCCCCACTTCGTTATTTTAACAACAACCTTATCGCCTTCTTTTGCTTCGTGCAGATGTTCCCTGGCTATCAGAATTTCTCGCGCCATTCGTCGGTCATCTGGAACAACAAAGAATTGTTTATGCGCCCGTTCAATTGTTCCAACAAATGTCTGAATTCCGCGCTTAATAATCCGTACAACTTCACCCTCACGTCGGGCACCGCGTTCCTTCTGTTTTGTGCTTTGTGCTAATAGCGAGACCTCAACTATATCGCCATGAGCGGCGTCTCCTAAATTTTCTTGCTGGATGAAAAGTTCTTCTCCACCTTCTTCAACTGTTACAATGCCAAAGCCACGAGATGTAACTTCTAACGAACCAAATAAAAGTTGCGTTTCGTGGAGATGACCGTATTTTTTCCCGTGGATTCGCAAAATTTTTTTTTCCTCTTGCAGAGATCGGAGCGCACGCTTGAAAATTTGTTCATCTTTCTCGTTACGGATACCTACGCGTCGTGATAATTCTTTTAATTTGAAGGATTCATTAGGAAAGCGAGCGAAAAATTGCAGTATGCGTTCCCGAAGCGATTCAAAACTATCACCAGTAATTTTATTTGACACTGAAAAACTCCTTGTAGAAATGAATCGTGAAATGCAAATTGCAATATCACTATCAGTAATTTTAGAATATAATGCGATAGAACAACCGGACACCATTGGAGGCACGGCGTTCTTCCAATGCATTTTGGATACCCTCAACGCGACGCTCAAGAGTCAGAATGAGGTTTCTGTATCGCTCCGAGTTGACGAAATAGCTTACCGGAAGCTCGACACTTACATTTGTATTCGCAATATCATTTAACACTCTTCCACCCATTCGATAAACAGCTTCACCCACCTGTCCTGTCAATCGGAGATCCGCTGATTGATTAAACTGCCCACCGTCATAAACAACATCCACTGACTGTATATAACCAAACGTATTCCGACGAAGCAAATCACTGAGTAGTCCAGTTGCCATCCCTGAGGCAAATGCAGATCCAAGATTTGCTCCGAGCCCCATACGCTGCTGCTCTGTCAAAGCATCCCGAAATTGTCCAGCGAAAAGATATGCCATCGCATTGGCTTCATCATCGCCTTCTGACCAATTGGTCCAATCGTTATCTGAAAATGTTTTTGTTTGTAGCGAAATCTTCGTCTTTGGCTCGTTCCTTGTTCCAGTTATTTTAAGTGTGACCATGACTTGTGGTGCTTTGGAAGTCCCCGAAATTCTTCCGGGTGATGGCGGCGGATATAACGAGGTTGAAGTAGTATCATGTGTTCCCTGATATGTTGCAGTAATATCTAGTTCAGGATTCAGAACGTTGCCTGTAAAGAGCAGTTTTCCGGTTGCTTCGAACTTCTTGATGAAGTTATAGTAAGAACGATTGCCGACTTCAACCTGACCGGTCAAGCGTACCATTTCCGGTGTCCGGTCGAAGTAAAGCCTGCCTTGAAGGTCTGCAAAAAGTTCCTCACTCGTTTGAGTGTTGAAGAGAAAACGGAGAGTCGTTGGTCCTTGCGTTTCAATACTAACATCATAGCTGATGCCATCAAGAAACGAATTGCGAATCAACTTTGATATAGACGAAGAGGACATTAATCCTTTTATTGTTTTATTGGTCAACGGATTGGACTTAATTTTATCATTGAGACTTACATGCGATGTGTCATCCTTAAACGTGATGTTTACAACACTTGCACGAACTGATTCTGCTTCGCGCTCCGGCGGTAGAATTAATGATGCGTCTTTCACAAACACTCCACCGCGCACCGAGGAAGCACTAAGATCACCCTGCCACACAAGTCCATTCAATCCTGTCGCAACAAACAAATTGCCATACAGTTTCTGTCCGCTGAGCCGTTTTTCTTCACTCATAACCTTTAAATCACCCTGCGCTAACAGATCAAACTGCTTAAAATTCAATCTAAGAAGGGTAAAGTTACCAGAGACCTTCATTGTTCCAATGTGCAACCGTTCTTGAGGATCATTCTGAATGGTGAAGTTTTTCAGTTGAATTCGATCTCCAGCTGGAATCAAATCGCCATTTAAAATAAATGGCATTCCAAGTGGATCAAAAATAAACTTCGCATTCCGGATTGACATTGATCCTTGATACAACGGTGCATCGATTGGACCTTTCATTTGCATATCGCATGTCATTATTCCCGATAGATTTGAAATAATAGGAATGAATGGATCAAGCATTTCCAAATTCATACCAGTAGACTTTAATGTAATGTCTATATTACCTTCCAACTTATGCGGTGCCTCGCGCGCAAGAACAAAATCATATGGCAGTGATCCAGTAAGCAGCAAGTCTGGTGGAGCTTGTGGGTCGCTTGACCGGCCTGCAAATTTCACGTCCAATCCAAGAACATATTCAAAATATGAGATATGCGAATCAATTTTACCAAGAATATTACGTTTGTTTTGTACCGAATCAATTGCACGAACATCATCTGCGTACATATCTATAACGATATTGGGATGTTTAAAACTGCCACGAAAAAGAGTAGTTGCATTCATCATTCCGCTAAACTGTGTAGAAGCTTTTGCATATGGACCGCGATAAAGGATTTGTTTTAGATCAGATAGAAGAAATCTGTTGAGCGAGATATTCAAATCCGAAATTCCAGTTGGACTAAAGTGCCCTGCCAATATTGCTTCTTCTTCTTTGTGCACCATTGTAAGTGCCTTTATGTTGAATCCATCTCTCCCCAATATCAATCGAACGGTGTCTTTGTTCTCAGTATTGAACTGTCCAATCTCGGTTTTCAATTTTAGAATTTCAAATTCCATTAAGTTAGAACTGATACGCGACTTGCCTTCGATATTAACATGTGCAGTGGAATCTATGTATGCTGAAAATTGAAAATTGCTCGAATCGGAATTCACCTGAATATCACCAGAAATCAGATTGAAAAGAAGTCCATTGATCTCAAAATTATTAAGCTTCGGTTCAACGGATGCATGAAATTTCTCAAACAACTTTTCGTTCCCAATGCCGCCAAAGAAATATGTGAATGATGCTATATCTGCCGTCAGTGTGTCTGTTTCGGCATCAAGTTCAAATTGTTCAAGATTCGCTTTGCCGCTAAGCTGCATGTCTAATGAATCTCCAACAACTTCACCCTTCACTATTCCCCGACCTACGATTGGTATATGAATGAAAACACCGATTGGTGTGAAATCTTTTACTTGTAGCTGATATTGTGCATTAATCGGATTAACATTAGATACATGCGAAGGACGAAATATTTGCGCTGCAGTCATGCGTTTGCTGAATGAACGGATTGAGTCAAGATTTTGAAATCGATATGCGATTCCCTCGGTTACCAGTTGATAAGAATTTTGCCACGCCGCGATAAACGAGGCAGGAGTGAAATTGCCACTCACATCCAAATCGCCCATTGTTGATGTTATCTGCAATATACTGTGCACACTATCTTTCACCTGAAACATTACCTTTGCCTGCGCTGATTCGAACATCTGCGGAGCAAAAGATGAACGATAAAAATGCATTTCTGTTGCGTCGGATCGTGTCGATGCCCCAATAGTCCCGGTGGCAGTAAAATCAAAAGATAAGTCGCTACTGTATTGATGATCTTTCAGTAAATCGGCAAGATCCAGAGATCGTATTTTGCCGGAGATATCATAACTTGTTGAGTCTTTGTGAATAAACTTGAAAAGACTTGATATCTCATAGGTTCCATTTTCAACAGAAGCCGCTACATGAGATCGCAGCATTCCATCAGCAACATCGAAAACGAAAACTGAATGCTGTATTGATAGTCCATTAAATAAAGAGGAATCTATTTCCACTTTCGCAATCCCTGTCATAGTGCGCAGGTTAAAGCCGGTTCCATCGATGGTCATCTTTGCATTAAGATTGCTGGTAAATATTTGATTTTTCAAAATAGTTTCCATTGCCAATGAATGCACAGCTACTGCACCTGAATATGCAGTGTTCGTTGGATCGATTCTCATCTTTCCATCGATGTTAATATTTCCTACTGCTGTGCTGCCAGTAAAACGCGTTTTGAAATCTAACGGCCGTCCTTCATACGTCAGCGAATATTTCATAAAACCGAGAAATGTTAGGTCAGGCAGATGAAGACCCGGCAGACAATCGAGGAGATCGCGCGGTACAATAAAGTTGTCGCTCGCCCCCACTGTCATTTCCAAATCACGGGGATGGTGAATATTGCGAACCTGACCGTGGAGTTTTACCAACGACCTTGGCATTTGGATAGAAAGCTGCTCAACGTTCAATTCTTCAAATGTTCCTTTTGCTTTCAATTGAAGTTTGAGCGCATGATCAAGAAAGTCAACAGATGGATAGAGAAATTGTTTCAGTTCCTTAGTATCAATATCATCCGCGGCCAATAAGAGATCGACTGGAATTGATTTCAATTCTTCCATACTGGACAAATGCGTAATATCAATTCCCTTCATACCGGCGTCGAAACGGATATGGGTCCTTGGTGTTTCAATACTCATATTACGTACACTGACTTCATTCTTCGTTAGCAGAAAATCACCGCTCAAGTGTTCAAGTGTAAATATCGGTATTTGATGCTGCCCTATTGATGGGTTCTCGCTAGCGGCTGAAATGAACTGCCTATCTCGATAAATTGATGCCGAAAGATTTCTTATCTTCACAGCATATTTATTATTTTGTATTTGCGCAGAAACAACAAGCCTAAGCGTATGGCAATTAATGCGGGCATAATCGATGATGCTATCCGGCGGCACTTCGCGTTCTCCAATCTGCCGTTGATGAAGCAGAAGCGAATCTGTGTAAAGCACTTCGGCATCAACCAATTCTAACCGCTTGATATCAATACTCCATACTGAAGAAGTCGTATCAGTAGGTATCGGTTTTATAAGATGTGCAATATTTGTTGAGCCGTCAACGGATCGATAGATATGAATAGAGGGTTTTACAATGATGACGTTGCTGACTCCCACACGCTTGAAAAAAAATCCTAGCGGATCGTATTTCAACTCGACACGTTGCGCCGAAAGAAGTTCGATACCAGATTCGGTTACAGTAACATCGTTAATCCTGAACCCTGTGATAAGATTACCCTCGATTACACCAAGTTGAAGTTCACCGTTGATGACAGTCGAAGATTCATGCAGGAGAAGATCCCGAAGGTACGTCTTAAAGGATCGAGTTTGTGTATACCCAATTATGGCAATGATGACAAAGAAAAGAATACTGCCAAAATAGAATATGATTCGAAAATACTTACGCACGTTGTTCATTCCACCTGTACATTATGGAAGACAAGAAAGGTGGCACAGACGTACATACGCGTAAATAAATATCTAGTGCTCATTCAATGCGTTTTGCTATCTGCAATTTTCTTGATGATGTCCGTCGTGGAGCGATTGGGAACAAAAACAATCGTTTGCACATTACCGCCCGCCGCCTCAACGATATCTTTACCTACAATGGAGTCAATTGTCCAGTCGGAACCTTTCACAAGCACATCTGGCACAACGGCTTTGATAAGTTCATGGGGCGTATCTTCATCAAAGAGGCATACATAGTCAACCACACGAAATGCGGCAAGCACCAAGGCGCGATCATCTTGACAAACAATTGGCCGCGTCATTCCTTTGAGGCGTCTAACAGAGGCGTCTGTATTCATTCCGACCAAAAGAACATCCCCAAGCGATTTTGCCTTTGTTAAATATTCTACATGTCCACGATGCACGATATCGAAACAACCATTAGTAAAAACGACTTTTCTTCCTTCACGCTTTAGCGTTTCTCTAATCTCTACCAACTTGGCACGTGTAACGACATCACCCATTATCGGTTACTTTCATGATTAATGTCTTCCAATATCGTTTGTATCAACACACTTTTATCGATTGGCACAATACCAACTTCACCGCAGACAATTCCACCGGCATAATTCGCCAGCGCAGCAGATTCCCTTACAGATGCGCCCGCTACCATCGCCATGGTTAGCGTTGCTATCACTGTATCGCCCGCTCCTGAAACATCGGCAACATTCCTTGCTTTCGTTTCCACATGTGCAAGTGAACCATTTAGCTCAAGAAGCAGCATGCCTTTTTCGCCGAGTGTCATTAATACGTTGTCAGTCTTGAGTTGGGTAAGAAGCTCGCGTGCGGCTCCTTCTATTTCATTTAAAGTATTAAGTCGGCGACCAAGCGCTTCCTCAGTTTCTTTTCGATTAGGTTTGAAAACAGATACGCCTTGATAGTCGAAAAAGTTGTTGAACTTCGGATCAACTGTGATCGTTTTTTTATGATCTTTCGCCAGTTTTATTATAGATTTAATTAATTCTTTCGTTAGAACACCTTTATTGTAGTCTTCCAAAATTATTCCATCCAACGATGTAATCTGGTTCTCCAAACTGGTAAGAACTTTCGCTTGCATATCGGCATCCAAATCTACTTTCTTTTCTTGATCAATTCTTACTACATGCTGACCATGTGCAATAACTCGTGTTTTAATCGTAGTTGGACGCGAACTATCAACTACAATTCCGTCAGTTGGGAATCCATTGCCGGCTACTATATTTTTCAGAATGTTCGCACCAATATCACTACCTACAACACCAATCATTATTGGCACACCACCGAGTGATGCAATATTGTTTGCAACATTTGCCGCGCCGCCAAGCCGTGTGGATTCCTCGTCAACCTCAACAACAGGAACAGGCGCTTCTGGTGAAATACGGGACACTTTGCCCCAGAAATACCTGTCAAGCATTAAGTCACCAACAACCGCGATACGTTTGCCAGTAAAGCTTTTTTGAATTTCTTCCAGACGATGCGGAATAAGACTGACCATTGAGCGTTTCCAAATTTTTATAGTATTTATTGATAGAATATAGCCAGAAAACGATGTACAAGCAAGGTAGGCTCTTTTTAAGTGAGTTCACATCAATGTAAGACGTTATTGGGAGAGGGTAGTAAAGTAAAATTCCCGAAATCTATTTATCGAAGAAAGAGCATCTATGCCAAAAAACTTCTTAGAATATCAGTGAATTATTAACTCATTGAAGATTTACCAATGTTATCTCTAGGAAAAAAGCTTCGCGAACCAATCAGTGGCTTGATACATTTCATCGGTTTTCTTCTTTCTATTGCAGCGCTTCTTCTGCTGATAACCGATGCTTTAACTCAAGTATCAGCTTGGTACTTCATTGCCTATGCAATCTTCGGCTTAAGTTTGATTTTATTGTACGGGGCGAGTTCGATGTACCACCTACTTCCGCTTTCTCCACGCGGCATTACCATTCTTCGTCGTATTGACCACGCCATGATTTTCGTATTGATTGCAGGAACATATACACCTATATGTCTTATCCCTTTACGTGGTGTGTGGGGTTGGAGTCTCTTTTATATTGTCTGGGGGATGGCGATTACCGGAATTTTCCAGGCGATCTTTTGGATTCATGCACCCCGCTGGTTTTCAACATCACTCTATCTTACTATGGGATGGCTGGTCATTATCGTTTTCTATCCGCTTGTTCAATCAATCCCTATTGGCGGCATTATCTGGTTTGCTCTTGGAGGATTATTTTACACTAGCGGTGCTTTCATCTATGCGTTGAAGAGACCGAATCCTATTCCCGGTATTTTGGGCTTTCACGAAATCTGGCACTTGTTTGTGATGGCTGGCAGTTTCTGCCACTTCTGGGCAATATTCTGCTACTTGTAGACAATTATCTGAATTGCTTGACAACAGATCTTCTGTGAAGTATATTTGTATAGTTACTTTTAATAATATTTTAGTTCTTTCATATAAGTTGTAGGGGTGCTACGATCCAATATTTTATATGGATCGGGCTGAGATTACACTCTTGTAACCTGATCTGGATAATGCCAGCGTAGGGAAATCGAAATCAATTATTATTAACACCGTTTCTTTTTTCTCCGTTTGCATGGAGATAAGGAAACGGTTTTTTTTTAGGAAAAGCATTATATGCGTACATATTTTCTTTCTTTTATTGTAGCACTGAGTTGCTTCTTTGCAACAGCACAAGAGAAGTTTGATCATGATACAGTATATCATGCAGAACCTGTAACCATAATAGCGACCCACGCAAGTGAACGTATTTCGCCAGTGACATTCTCTAATCTCAACCACTCAGAAATCAAACAACAGTATTCTACGCAAGACGTTCCTGTCTTATTATCCGAACTGCCTTCTATAACGTTTTATTCTGAAAATGGTAATGGTACCGGCGGCTACAGCTATATTACTTTGCGCGGATTTGAACAACAACGACTTTCAGTCATGGTCAATGGTGTGCCACAAAATGATCCTGAAGATTTTAGTGTGTACTGGATTGACTTTCCCGATTTACTTGGCAGCACAACCAATATCCAGGTCCAACGTGGTGCCGGAAGTGCATTCTATGGACCGCCTGCAATTGGAGGTTCAGTAAATTTGCTTGCGGTTCCATTTCAACCAAAACCAAGTGTAACACTTGAAAGCACACTCGGTTTTCAGGAATACGGCGCAACAAATACTATCGTACTTTCAACTCGGAAATATTCTGCTACATTTAATTCAGGGCTCGTGGATAACCGATATATGTTTTATGGACGACTCGGGAAGTTTTCTACTGACGGATATCGCGACAAATCGTGGGACGATATCAACTCGTACTTCGTTGGAATTGAACGGCTTGATGAAACAATGACAACTCGCATTCATTTTTATGGAGGACCTTTTAGTGATGGGTTGGTGTACAACGGTATACCCAAATTTTATAATAACGATTTGAGACTTCGTCGGTCTAATTATAATTATTTTGAATTAAACAGCACACAAGACAGTATAGCATATGCCTCCTACCGACGGCCACAAGAAGCCGAACAATTTTCTCAGCCACATTTTGAATTACTTCATGAATGGAAACTCTCTCCAAACATCACCTTTAATAATACTTTATTCTATATTCAGGGGGATGGGTATTATGATTATGATGGATCAGGATTAGATACCTCTTCGTTGCATTTAGGAAGTGCTTATGGGTTTCCAACTTCAACCGATCCATCAAATATTCTCGTTCGTGCATTTGTCGGGAATAAGCAATGGGGGTGGTTACCACGTTTAGAAATCAACCATGGAACTGGAGTATTGACTCTTGGGGCAGAATTACGCTTTCACCGTTCTTTCCATTGGGGCAAAATTGCTTATGCTGAAAATCTTCCAATGAATTATGATCCTGACTATTATATTTATGAATACAATGGCGGAAAAAATATAATTTCCATTTATGGGCATGAACTGTACAAGTTAGACGATGCGACGACTTTAATGACCGATCTTCAGTTTGTATACAACCGGTATTTTCTTGAGAATGAAAGATTCCTAAACAATAACTTTTCTATACCATATTTCTTTCTCAATCCAAGAATGGGAATTAATTATAATGTAAACGAATCAATCAATACATACCTAAACCTCGCCTATACATCCCGAGAACCACGATTAAAAGATTTATACAGTGCAGAAGAATCTATTTGGGGAAGCACTCCTCAATTTGAAGCAGATACAACAGGCGGGATAGTAAAATATAATTTTAGCAAACCGATTGCAAAACCTGAGCATCTATTTGATCTTGAAATCGGCGGCGTGTATCGTGTCGGACAAACAATGGCATCTGTTAATATCTTCTGGATGGAATTTCAAGATGAACTTATTAAAAGCGGCGCCGTAGACATTTTTGGAGAACCTGTCATGGGAAATGCAGATCGTTCTCGCCACATCGGTGTAGAACTCCAGTGCCAAAAAGAGCTTGCATTTGGATTGGCCATAAGCGGAAATACAACTATTTCTTACAACCGCTTAGTAAGTTATTCGGTTGTAGATAGTTCAAGCGATGGAATTGTTTATAAACACAACTTGGGTGGAAATCCAATTACAGGTTCGCCCGATTTCATGGCAAATCTTCGACTTGTACATTCAATCGGAGAATGGAAAGCTTCGCTTGATGCAAAATATGTTGGAAGCTTTTACACAGACAATACTAAGAATAATCTTCTAAAAAATGAAGCGTACACAGTCATCAACGCAATGTTATCATATCGGATTACACTGGGATCAGGTGATTTCCTTACTTTACGGGGTGAAGTAAGGAACTTGTTTGATGCGTTATATACTATGAGTGGTGAGGGTGAAGAATTTTTCCCTGCTGCTGAACGAAATTACATCCTTGGAATATCATTGCAATTATAATGGCTCACGGAATAAAGATATTATATGGCTTTTTTGCATCGTTCAATGTAAAATTGTTAATTAATCACAGGCATATCTCCCCGCGTTATGTACATTAAGCGTTGTTTAATTAATTCGCGGGCGTACTAATACCTGGCAAATGGTTATGGGTTGGTGTTGACTAAAAAAATATTCTAGAACTTTATTTTATGAAACGAGCACTTATCCTTGCAAATGGTAAATTGCCAAGCAAACGGCTTTTCCAAAAGTTTCTTGCGTCTGCCAATTGGTTTATCTGTGCTGATGGTGGGGCAAATACCGCCGTACGTTTTGGCTACACTCCTGATCTAATCATCGGTGATCTTGATTCCATAGAAAAAGAAACACTTGCCGTCTTCAGCAATGTCGATGTTAAAAAACTGAATGACCAAAACTCTACCGATTTGGAAAAAGCACTGATAGCAGCCATTCGGAAGAAATATAAAGAAATCGATGTACTAGGCGCAACTGGTGGGCGACTTGATCACGCTATTGGAAACTTAAGCGCGCTCGCAAAATTCTCCAGTAAAGCACATATCACATTTATCGATGACTGGGGAAAATACATTGCAATTCGCCATTCATTAGAATTAAATCTTCAGATCGGTACAATTATTTCGCTTCTGCCAATTTCTCGATGCTGCGAAATCGTGACAAAAGGATTGAAATGGAATCTAAAAAATGAATTCCTGGAACTTGGCGTCCGTGAGAGCACAAGCAATGTTGTTATCTCTTCTCCTGTGAATATTAAAGTCAAAAAAGGCTGCCTTATCACTTTTGTTGCGACTAATAACCAAAACCTCATATCTAAATCCTAATTCCTAAAAACCAATGATCAAAGTCCATCTTTCACTCATCGATATCGTGTTGATTGTCGCTTACTTCGCCGCTGTAGTCTTCATCGGATTTCGCGTCGCGCGGAAACGAAAATCAGACGCAGATGATTTCCTGTTGGCTGGCCGTACACTAACGCTTCCAATTTTTGTGGCCACACTTGTTTCAACATGGTATGGTGGAATTCTCGGCGTCGGAGAATATTCCTACAAGTTTGGTATTTCTAACTGGGTTGTGTTTGGAGTTCCGTACTATATCTTTGCACTCGTCTTCGCCTTGTTTCTTGCGAAAAAAGTCCGCGCCACAAATCTTTTTACAATTCCCGATAAACTTGAGCAGGCGTACGATAAACGCACTGCCATTGCCGGCGGTGTTCTCACATTTTTTCTCGTTACTCCGGCTGCGTACGTGCTCATGCTGGGAATTCTTGCACAGCTTATTTTTGGAATCGATCTCACACTTTGTATTATCATTACTACTTTCCTGACTGTTGTCTATCTATATAAAGGCGGTTTTCGTTCTGATGTGTGGGCAAATGTATTCGAATTTATTATGATGTTTCTTGGCTTTGCTCTCGTTGTTGTTTTTTCTTATTCAAAATTCGGTGGATTAGATTTCATACGTGCTCATGTTCCACCTTTGCATCTTACGTGGCACGGTGGTAATAGCTTGGAATTTATTGCCATCTGGTTCTTCATTGCATTGTGGACGCTTGTCGATCCGGCATTCCATCAACGATGCTATGCAGCAAAGGACGGCAAAACAGCGCAGCGTGGTATTCTTGTTTCAATTCTTTTCTGGTTTGTCTTCGATTTTATGACAAGTGTTGCAGGATTATATGCACGCGCTTCGCTGCCACCTCTGGCGCAGCCGATGTACTCCTATCCACTTCTTGCTGAAATAACGCTGCCTTCGATTGCAAAGGGAATGTTTTACATCGGCATGCTCGCAACTATTATGTCCACGCTGAGCAGTCTCACATTGATTTCTGCCATCACTGTTGGCAAAGATATTGTAGGAAGATGGAAAAACGCCACTCATGATTCGGATATAGTTCAACGTTGGACAAAAATTGGACTTGTGTTTTCGGCCTTATTCTCTATTGTGCTTGCAATTAGCGTTCCTTCTGTTGTAAGCATATGGTACACAATCGGTACCTGTATTATTCCTGGATTATTGGTACCGGTGTTGGCATGTTACTTCGACCGATTAAAGATTTCTGCGGTATATGCTTTTGGAGCTATGGTGAACGGCTGGTTCATTTCAACTGCAAGTCTCATATCCGGTCATATCTACGCACACAACGGCATACCTACTTATTGGTTTGGAGTTGAACCGATGTACCCGGGGTTATTTATGGCGTTGTTTTGGTGGGGATTGGGAAAATTAGAAACTAAAAGCGATAAGCAATCAGTAGGGAATAATGATTAGTGATCAAGGATGAATGAATTAATCAAATGATACAATATATTTAGGTCTGTATTTAAAAGTTGTGTAAATAAAGAAGCTTATCCGTACCTCAAGGCAGTTGAAATAACTTAAAAGGAAATTGCCACGCTACCCTCGCCTACCGAAAGTACACAGGTAGGCACTACTTTAAACCACCGTCCGTTGTGACCAATTAATAGGATTTGATATATAAATATGAATTTAACACAGCCCATCCGTCCCACAAAAATCACGATTTAAGGATCAGGGAAGTGGAGGGTAAGCTCCGATAAACCTGATGTCCTTATTTAGAAAACCGAGAAGCTTACTAATTTCTGCTGGTAAAGGAGAAGCTATTTTATATCCCGGAAATGTTTGTAACAATTGATAATTGCCCAGTTCAAAACTTTTAAATAAAGGTACATCATCTGCAAAATACTGACTGTGGGGGGAGAATTCCGGGTACATTTTCTGTAGCGCTTCTAGCGACTCAAATGCTATCTGACTATCACTGTTCATCGCGGGAGTCCACAAAATCAATGATTTTGAGTCCTTGTCTGAGCGCCGTACAAACATGTCGTAATCGAACTGTTTTAACTGAGTCTCGTCAAAAAGTTGATTCAATGAATCCGGTTGCCAAAGAAAAAAAAGTGGTTTGTGATAATTCTTATCTCCAGTGAGCAAATTATTCACAAAGACATGGCCACCACGCTTGCTAACATCCGGACCTGTGCTGGAATGCCAACCAAATAATCCATCATTCGCCGGACTTCTTCCATTGCGTCCGATGCAAATAGTACTGTTTACCAATGTATTCTGGTATACTTGCGCATTCGAACTGTTGAGGATAAAAATCCCTTGGTCACAATTAACAAATACATTTCCAGCACACACAGCTCCTTTTGATATTTCAAAAAAGAATCCACTTTCGCTCGGCCATGGATTTTTCTTGGAAAATTCCCGGTTCACATTGCCTACACCTTCGACCCAGTTGTTAAGAAAACGGCCATCAACATTACCTACGTCATACCAAATACCATTTGAATTCGGAAGATCTATAATCAGATTGTCCTGGCAAATAACACGATAACTTTGATTAAATATTTTAACCGCTGCAGGATAATATCCGGTGATATGTTCGATATTGTTATGAGTAAAGATATTTTTTTCCAACAGAACATCGGACGAACCTATAATGTAGATACCTTCAGTACTGGTTTCGCTCACTTTACAATGCCGGATTGTTAAATGGTCTCCTCTTAAGTAAGCAGCAACACGGGAACAGAAAGAAATAGTACAGTTCTCTAAAGTCGTACCCACTACCTCTTTTCCATGTTTAGATTCATCAGATAATGCGACTGGCTCTGTTCCTTCTACTTCAATTGCACGGTAAGCATATTGTGTGAAAATAATTCCTCTAATTACAGGTCCCTTGCGGTCCGAAGTTTTGCTATGGCATTCCCCGGTTATTCTTTTAAGCGCAACATCAAAAGCTGTGATTTCCACTAATCGCTTTGTCGGATCAGTACCAACGTAAACCTGTCCACCATCGTAATCGATATAATATGAATTCTCATCAACTTCTCCTTCCCGACTGACTGCTTGTAGAAACCTCCCATTAACGAATACCATGTCATTATTAAAACGGCACAGCGGCGTCTCTTTCCCAAACCTATCACGTGACCACCAATTATCAGGGTTGGCAGGAAACAAACGAGACCAAGAAGTCTTCCATAATCCGTTTCCCAAGTTCTTCCATTCTGTTGCAATAAAAGTTCCCTTTAAAATAGGTTGTTCGTCAGCATAAGGTTGTAAGGTGATTCCCTGATTTAATATTAAATTACCAGTACGATAGGTTCCCCCACGCATCACGATAACATCACTAGTCTTTACCCGTTCAATGGCTGCTTCGATAGTAGTAGGTTGGACGAGCGTTTCACCTGATTCTTGAGTCTTTCCATTGGGGGCTACATAGAAGATTTTACCTGATCCTTTTGGCAGATCATAGGTTTGCCGAATCGGGCCATAAGGACCACCAGAAGGTTGTGCTATTACAATCAGCGAATTAAAGATCATGCATAAAAGGATAATAGCAATATGAAATAGCTTATGCCATTTCATTGTTTTAGGATATGACTTGAGATGATTTCCCAAATTATAAATGGATCGCTCAGGATGATGTGAGTTCATTTAATTGCCTTATAATAATTTAATAAAAATGTATTTTCTTTTTATGATGCTCCCAGTGATACTATGCAATTCCTAAATTATTCATCTAATATTAAATAATTAATAAAGAATAATCCAGTTAGACAATTAACACATATGATCAATGCTTCAAATATTAATGCTATTCATAATTTTACATACGAAAGAAATTATCATTTCGGTTATAGTTTCGTTGCCACAACCGCTACTGCTTTCGCCGTCATAACTTTACCACTTGATCGATCTGTCGCTTCAAGGAATATTACATACACACCAATCCGTGCACGTTGTTTGTTGTCATCTATACCATCCCACACAATTTCGCCTTGTGTACCTGCAAGTTCGCCATTCGCCAACGTCCGAATAAGTCTTCCTTTTATATCGTAAATTTTTAAGTTTAGTACCGATGTCATCATCGGGAAATTATAGCGAATGATACAGAAATCTTCAAAGCCATCACCATCTGGAGAAAATGGATTGGGCGAAATGGAAATCACCGAACCGCTTATTTTACTTGTCGTAATGATACTATTCGCTTTTCCCGGCGTGCCTCCAAGAATATTTGTGCATGTACTCCAATTGCGTGGATCGTTCGAGTCGATATTTGGATTTATACGCTCAAGCGAACGTCCTCTTGTATCAACAACATTCGGATGATGCCAACTCGGTAAATATGCAACACTGTCAATAGTCTGACCGACTAAATCTTTCAGTACTATAATATCTCCATCATTATTGAAACTAAACCCACCGGACCGACTGAGAATAATAATATGGATAGTCGAATCATCTTGAATAATATTTTTGAAAAGATTAAAGATTGAGGAATCAGCCGCTATTATCGCATATTCACCAGATTTGATTACAAATGGTTGATTTGAAATCTCAAATGAATTCACACTGTTCAAAGTCGGCTTATCATTGAAAGTCCAATGCGCAAGATTGATTAGTTGATCGCTCCTATTGAATAGTTCGAACCATTCATTCTGACCAAATAATGGATCATACATGATTTCATTGATTACAAGAGAACGAGGCTCATAGCTAATTTTCACAGAAACCAAAGCCTGATTATTTCGCGAATTCTCGTCACGCCACCAATCCGCTCTAACAATGATATTGGTTTCACCGGAAGCAAGTTGTGGAAATGATTCAGGGAGAAGAATTGAATCACCTACAACTAATGATTGTGCAGATATTACGGTGCGAATAAGTTCCAACGGCTCTAGAATTCCATTATGATTATTGTCAGAATAGAAACTAACAATAACGCTATCTGCGGTTCGTCTACCGACATTTTTAACACTGATATTTATTACTGGAATAACTTTTCCTCCAATCATAGTTTGTAGTTGCGTTAGATTGCTGATCATCAAATCACAATCTAATCGAGCAACACTATTTTTCCTTCCTGGCGTACTACCGATTGAATCCTGCGACGTTCCCCAATTCGTCAATGTGATGCTTGGCGCATACACATCAATGCGTTCTAAAGATTTTCCATTCTGTCCACCCCAAGATGGCGCATACATTACACTGTCGATCGTGTTCAACCTTGTATCGTAAACAACAACAGCGTCAGGCGTAGAATTATTAAGCGCAGAAAAATTTGCGATAACAAGTGGAACACCGGAATGATATGAGGCGAAGACATTATCCTTTGCAATCACCAAATACGAATTAGGCGAAAAATATACATCTGTTTGTGTAATGATTGTTTTCGTTGAAATATTATTGTCGGATATTCTCCAATTCTTTAAATTAATTGTATCGGGAGACATGTTAATTAATTCTACCCATTCCGGTTCGTCGCCGACCGGATAATACATTATTTCATTTACAAGCACATCCCCTTTTGCGTTTCCAACATTAACGAATGTGCGGGCGGTGTCGTTTATGTGATTTTCATCTAAAGAATAATCAATTATTGCCATAAAGCTATGTTCTCCTGCCTTAATCGGAACATGAGTGACAATGTATGTTATTGAATCGCCGATATTGAGAGAGAGTCCATTTAGAACAGAGAACTGTTCGATAGGTTCATAAAGACCATTAGAGTTTTCATCGCAAAAGAACCGAATTGAGAAGTTCGAAGAAATAAGTGAACCATAATTATTTACTATTGTTGAAAGCGTTATTGTATCTTTCCGTGTTATATTAACGGGTGCAATAATGATTTTAGATAACCCAACATCAAGTCCTGTCGTAACCGAAAGTGATACATCGTCGATTCTAAGCACGCCGGTATTGTTCGTGCTATCGGCTATCAATATCCATTTAAATTGGACATTCGATTGAAAATTCAAACCGCTATGAGAAATATCTATTATTCGCTGAACATAACTAGTGATTGTAGTGATTGTATCAAACCTTGCCAGCAATATCCCAAAGTTGACACCGTCCACAGAAGCACGTATCTCTAATCGGTAGGCGACGGCAGTGCTTGTCCTTCTCTCCCAAAAGATTAATTTATCAGGAAGACGTAAACCGAAATTAAACACTGGAGATAGAAGTGTTTTCATTGAACGGTTCCCGGTCGCAGAAATGCAGTTCGGGGCTGAACGAGGTGAAGATGCATACGTTAAAAAACCATTTCCGCTCCAACCGGATGGCAGTATTGGTGCCGTAACTCCATCGACAGTTTCTAAATAAGGGAAAGTGGTGATTTGTGCAAAGGTATATGTTGTTTGAGCTAGTACGAAAAATAAAATTATTCGCAATTGCATGAAGAGAATCCTCCTCTTGGTAATGTAGAATCGGCAGTGCCTCAAAAAATTGCTTATGTACAATAAGAACATTTCCATTTGGGCGCAACTGTGTTTTCGAGATTTCAATTTTTGCTACTGCTTTTATGATGCCTTATTTCTATCTTATCAAATAAGTTTTCATATTGGACAGAATAATAATCTGTTCATTTTTCATACCTATTGTGAGAGGAGTACATTATGTCTGAAACCATTCTTGATAAATTTCTTCGTTATGTTAAAATAGACACACAATCTAAAGAAGATTCTGAATCCTATCCCAGTACTGCGAAACAGTTCGATCTGCTAAACCTACTCGTGAAAGAATTAAAGGATCTTGGTGTTCCAGAAGTTACTATTGACGAGTATGGATATGTAATAGCGACAATCCCTACAAATGTGCGAAAGGACGTACCTGTTATCGGATTTATCGCGCATGTGGATACATCCCCGGAAGTCAGTGGTGCAAACGTAAAACCGCAAATTATTACAAATTATGGAGGCGGTGATATCGTTTTATCTGGCGACCCAACCGCAATTATTTGTGAATCAGAAAACCCCACACTTAAAACCGCTCTTGGTAAAATGATTGTTACGAGCGACGGTACAACACTCCTTGGCGCCGATGACAAAGCAGGTCTTGCTATTATTATGGCGGCTATTCAATCATTAATCAATAATCCAAAAATTAAACATGGTGAAATCAAGATAGGTTTTACGCCGGACGAGGAAGTCGGTGAAGGAACAAAATTCTTCGATATCAAAAAGTTTGGAGCTCAATTTGCGTACACAATTGACGGAGATACTCCTGGCGAGTTGAACAAAGAAACATTTAGCGCAAATTCTTGCCTTATCACTGTTCAAGGCCGCGACATCCATCCAGGCAGTGCAAAAGACATTATGATTAATTCTGTCCGCGTTATATCCGATATTATTACGCGGTTACCAAAGAATACAGCACCGGAGACGACAGAAAGATACGAGCCATACATTCATCCTTATGTGCTTGAAGGTGGTGTTGGTAAATCGACAGTAAAAATTCTTTTTCGCGATTTTAAAACGGCTGGATTGGAGACTCTAAAAAAGATTGTTGAAAAAGCTGTTGCAGAAGTTCAATTGATGTATCCAAAAGCAAAGATCGAAATTCAGATTACTGAACAATACCGAAATATGCGAGAAGGTCTGGAAAAAGATACTCGCGTTATTGATTATTTGTTCGAGGCAACGAAACGTTCTGGTTTGCAACCCGAATGGACTCCAATCCGCGGGGGCACGGATGGCTCGCGCTTGACAGAGAATGGCTTACCCACACCGAATATTTTCACCGGCGGGGCAAACTACCACAGTCGTACAGAATGGGTGAATGTGTGGGGCATGGAAAAATCAGTAGAAACCGTACTGAATTTAGTGCAAATTTGGACGGAACATTAAAAGCAAAGTGTCATAATTAAAGTGAAAAACATAGAGAACCGGCAGAATAAAGTTAACGGCTAATTAACAAGAGTTAATAAAAGGAGTTATTATGGCTCAACAGACAACTACATCAAGTAGTATTCCAGAAAACGCATATAAAGAATTGAAGCCGGGTGAAGAGTACCGACCAATCATGCTACCAGAACAAACGTATCCCGAAGTTACTCTCTGGTCAGTAACGTGGGGATTGGTAATGGCAGTCCTTTTTTCGGCAGCAGCCGCTTATTCAGGATTGAAAATTGGACAAGTATTTGAGGCAGCAATTCCAATTGCAATTCTTGCCGTTGGCATAACCGGTGTTGCAAAAAAGAAGAACGGCCTCGGTCAAAATGTAATCATCCAATCAATAGGAGGAGCATCTGGTGTCGTTGTAGCAGGGGCTATATTTACAATTCCAGCACTTTATATTCTTGCTCTTCCAGCAAGTTACTTCCAAATGTTTATGGCATCTGCTCTTGGTGGATTTCTTGGTATTCTTTTTCTTATTCCATTCCGAAAATATTTTGTAAAAGATATGCACGGCACACTTCCTTTTCCTGAGGCAACAGCAACAACGGAAATTCTTGTTGCCGGCGAACAAGGGGGCAAACAGGCAACGGTGCTTGTTGTCAGCGGTCTTATCGGCGGAATATTTGATTTCGTCTTTAGTGCTTTTGGAGCATGGTCGGAAGTCATTACATCGCGGATGTTCGGCTGGGGTGAGATACTCTCTGATAAATTTAAAATGGTTTTTAAAGTGGACGTTTCTGCGATGGTGTTTGGACTCGGTTACATTGTAGGATTAAAGTACGCTGCAATTATTGCTGCTGGTTCTTTTCTTTCTTGGTTTGTCATGGTACCATTGGTGTATGAGGTAGGCCAGTATCTTACTATTCCTCTTGGTGCAACAGCTACAAAGCTTATCGCTCAAATGAGTCCTGAGGAAATATTCCGCACATATGTTCGGCAAATTGGCATTGGCGGTATCGCAATGGCAGGCATTATAGGCATTATTCGTTCTTCCAAGATTATAGCCGGTGCATTCTCACTTGCCTACAAAGAAATCGTGCATCACAAATCTGGGGATGAAAGAAAAACCATCCGCACACAATCTGACATTCGGATGCTGTGGGTTGTCATATTGATTCTTCTGACAGCAATTGCCATTTTTATTTTTTTTGTGATCGGAGTCCTTCCTACTATCGGACAGGCAATAGTGGCATTATTAGTCGTAACCATTATTTCTTTCCTTTTCACAACTGTCGCTGCAAATGCTACAGCTATTGTCGGAACAAATCCGGTTTCTGGCATGACTCTTATGACACTGATTCTTTCTTCTCTCGTACTGACACAAATTGGTTTGAGCGGTACAACTGGCATGGTGAGTGCGCTTATCATTGGCGGTGTAGTTTGTACAGCACTATCAGTTGCTGGTGGATTCATTACTGATTTAAAAGTTGGCTACTGGCTTGGTTCTACACCTAAAAAGCAAGAAACATGGAAATTTCTCGGCATACTTATCTCAGCAGCAACAGTAGGTGGTGTAATTCTCGTACTCAATCAGGCATATGGCTTTATCGGCGACAAAGCGATGGTTGCTCCGCAAGCGAATGCAATGGCGGCAGTCATCAAGCCATTGATGTCAAACGCACCAACACCTTGGGTGCTTTATATTGTTGGTGCTGTTATAGCTCTACTGCTTGTGATTTTAAAAGTTCCGCCATTGGCATTTGCGCTTGGTATGTACATTCCACAGGAATTAAATACGCCACTTCTCTTTGGAGGATTTATTGCTTGGTTCGTTTCAACTCGAACAAAGAATGATAATTTGAACAACGCACGTTTCCAACGCGGCACATTGATCGCTTCTGGTTTTATTGCCGGAGGAGCTTTGTTTGGTGTCTTCAATGCATTTTTAAAATTTATTGACCAGCAATGGCCTTTTGGCTACTCTGGTTGGAATAACGAACAGTGGGCAGGATCAACAAACGGAGAAATAGCAGGTTTAGTGATGTTCGTGTTATTGTTTGCTTATGCATTGTGGGATTCAATGCGTGGAAAAGAGACAAATTCTTAATGAAATTATCTACTTTGCAACTAGCGAGATCCATTTAGTACATTGTGTTAAAAGTTGGAAATCGCTCTGGATAGGTCTGGAGCGGCTTTATTATTTTGTAATATTGGATGGTTATTATCTATAAGAATAACTTATTTAGACCAATATTCAGTTTATTTTTATTTTGGATAATAAAGCAAACACTTATAGCGAAACATTAGGAATAATGGTTGCATATATTATATCCTTTCGTTTTTAGATTCAGATAACGGGAGGCTTTTTCGGTTCACCTATGCCACGCATATCGCTAAACCAAAGTGACAAAACCAAAATATGATTCGTCAACTTCGATATAGCCTTAGAGTTGTTGCAGGTTTTCTTCTCCATAAATAGAGCTCTTCTCTCTAAAGATTTAATAGTATCAATCAACGATTGGACTATTCAATTTCAATTCATTGTATTTTATATGCGCTATTCTTTATTGCAATAGTTATTTCCTTCATACCATAAATTCATTTAAATGTAATCTCTGATATAGCCGGACTTATCATACAATATTAACGCATACGTACATAAAAAAAGCAATCCCGACTTTCGTCGGGACTGCTTTTTAAAACTGCTCCTTTGTTCCCAATAAAAACTATCGGGACGGGAAAGAAGATGTTACTTCAACATCATCATCTTCTTAACTTGAACAAAGTTACCAGCTTCAATTCTGTAGATATACAAACCAGATGCTAATTTTGAACCATCAAACACAACTTGATGATATCCAGCAGGCATCACTTGGTTAACTACATCAGCAACCTGTTCACCAAGAATATTGTATATCTTCAAAGTCACATTGCTTGCGACTGGCAATCCGAAATTAATCGTTGTTGATGGATTAAACGGATTCGGATAATTCTGCGACAATGAGAACTCTGTCGGTATGACAGGTGAAACTTCAACACCTGTATTCCCTGTTACTGTTACATTAAAGGTTGTTGAAATCTGGCTATTGTCAACATCTTTACCTGTAATGGTAATAACAACAGGACCGCCTGCTCTCAAACCTTTTACCTGTAGAGTATCAGTTCCAAGAAGTGTTGCCGTTGCAATAACAGGATTAGAACTGCTTACAGTATAAACCAGCGTACCAGTATTACCGGTAAAGACTGCTGGGTTTGTAAGTTTAATTTTAATCGTGCGATTAGCAATCGGATTATCATTCAAAGTTTTATCTGTTATTGCATTCAATACTGTCAGGTTAGACTTCACACCATAAGTAAAGATTGCGCCAGTAGGCTCTAAACCACTTGTTGCATTGATAGCGGTTACATCTGGTACACCAGCGCTTATGATGTTATTGTACGAATCACGAAGACCTTGAAGGTTCCATTGATTCTGTACATCATATGGAGTACCATTGCGTCGAATAATCTTCACATGGTTCAAACCAAGTTCGTTAAGATCTATCTCTGTAGGATTAAATCCAGCGGCTGTAAGATCAAGATTGAATGCCGTTGCACCCATCCCTGAGCTAGTTTTGATTGACCAGAAGAAGCTTGGATACCTAGCCAAATCAACACCATCAACGATTCCGTTGGTAATTGGTAATCCTGCAGTACCAGTAGGTCTACTATTCGTATGACTTACTGTTGCAATAACTCCGTAATTACCACCAGTTGGGAATGCACTAGAAATCACGAATGTAAGTGTCGCTGGCCGATAATTTGCCGTGTCGCCTACTGGGAATGTATTCTGAGCATAAGCTATTAATGTTGAATATTGCAGATCCTGCCGAACATTACCAACGACATGGCTCTTTCCGCCTGTAACGATATTTCGCACAAAACCTTTATTTGTACTCCCACCACCACTATTGGTCAACACCAACGCATTTGTTGTATCGGTCATGAGCAATCCGTTGTTAAACGTTACAATCTGATTACAAGTAAGATCACCACCAGTAATCTTCACAATATTGGAGCCATAAGTTTTGTTAATTGTGATATTACCAATAGTTGCACCACCTGTTGGTGTGCCAACATATTGATTAGCTGCACCTGTAAATGCCATCTGAACAGTTGTGCCGAATGTGGCGCCTGCTGCATTCACATTACCCTGCACCACTAAAGTACCTCCGCCTGTAGCATCAACCATTCCCGCAGTTAAGGTCGTCGTACCAGTGACCGATAGAGTGTCGGCTGATAAGAGGAAAGTACCGCTTGTCAACGTGAAATTTCCTACTTTTCTAGTAGCGTCCAGCGTTAAAGTACCACTACTTGCGACTGTCAGGTCTGTGACGTTAGCACTAACCGGCCATTCAGTTTTGGCTGTGCTACCAGTGCTGTTATAAGTCAGACTATATGCACCCGCTGGTGCAAGAGCGACAGTGCCCATTGAACCACCAGCGTTAACAACCACTTTTCCTCCAACTGCAAGGCTAATAGTTTTTCCTGTAGCAGTTGTCAAAGCAGCACCCAACGTTAATGTACTATTAACCGTATCAGATGCAGCCAATGTGATTGCACTATTGATCGTCAGATTGCGAGTTGTAGTTGCATTAGTTGGAAGTTCAACTCCTGTTGTAATACCTGCTGTTGTCATATATACAAGATCAATGACACCAGCGTACTTTGGAGCTTGCGATAATGTACCAGTATTAACACGAACTACGGTTGCACCATCTTTCACTATCATTCGATCTACTGTTGCACCTAACGTAAGACTACCAGCACCGAAGGTCAGCCTATTCGCTACATAGAATGTATCTGTCCCTGCAACTGCTGTAGCTGCATTGATAGTCAAATTGGGAATCGTCAATGATTTAGATGCTCCAGGTGTAAAGCCTGTAGCGCCATTGAATATAAATTCACCGATAGTGCCCGGCACTGTTGCTGATGTTGTTGCTGTAATTGCACCTTTTGTAAATGTATAGCCAGTTCCACCGGTAGCGAATGAGATATCATTGATACCGATAGCAAGTGTTCCCTTGGTCTGTGTCAGTAATTGGCTGATCACGATAGTTCTGGCTGTAGAACTGGAACTAGCAAATGTAACAATACCCGTGGAATTAATTGTAAGATACTGGTATGTGGGACCAGCAGCCATAGTAACAGTAGCTGTATCACCTGTTAGATTAATAACGCCAGTTGCCGCAGCACCTGTATTTGCATACGTGCCTGCAGTATATGTATACGTCCTACCAGAAATTGTCAGGGGAAGTGAATTTAAATCAACAGCACCAGCTGTGTGTACAAACACATTACTGACCGTCAATCCGCCTGCTGCTCCAGCAAGCTGAATTCCAGTTGCAGTAACTGTAAGGTTAGGAATTGTAACTGCAGTAGTAAGCGTATAAACCTTACTCACACTATTTGTAGCTACGACTGCACCTGCACCGGCTGTAAATGTTGCAGTGTTGTCATGCGTATAGGCATCTGCTAATGTCAAGTTGTTAGCGCCCAAAGCAATAACACTTGTACCATTATGCACCACTGCGCCAGTAACCCAGATGTTAGAGCCAAGGGTAAAAGTGCCACCGTTGACATTAAGAAGGCCTGCAATTGTTGCTGTAGCAGCAGCTGCACCCTTCATTGTTAAGTTAAGTGAGCCTGCTGTAACCGTAACATTTCCATTAATAGCAGATACAGTGGAGTTCATATTAAGCATTGTTGTTCCAGCTGTATTTACGAAATTCGTAATAGTTGCTGTAGCAGAATTCATTCCGATACTATCAACTAATGCAGCACCATTAATAGTAACAGTACCGAAGACTTTCATTCCTGTTGATGTGAAAGTACCCGATGCATTTGTTACTGTTAAAGTTACAATACTAGATGCTCCTGTACCACCGGTTAAGGCTGCGCCATTACCGGTAATTGCTAATGTTCCATTGGTTACTGTACCACTAACAGCGTGTGCACCTGTGTTACTGCTCAGCGTTAATGTCGAAGTACCAAGGTCTAGAGTTTCGAGAGCATTAACACTCAAATTGCCGGCAATTGCCATCGGTGTGCCTAATCCCGTAATGGTTTTGCCTGTGCCAGCTATTAAAGAAAGATTATTAACATATCCTGTAGTAAAATCAGTTGCCGACATTGTTTTATTGACACTACCTGTATAAGTTAAATTATACAGAGGTGTGATAGTCATAGCAGGCGTACCAGTTAAGAATGGCGAAGCATGCGTGTTAGCAGTGTTGATTACAACTGTTGGATAAAGAGGATCGGTAAGGCTCTTATCCAGCGTCAATGTGCTGCTGCTAAATAAATCTGTTCCATCATCTGGGGCACCCCAAATAATTCCACCGCCATCTAATGTCACTGTGCCTGAAATTGTAATCGTTCCAAGACAGTAGACATTGTTCGCTTGTGTCGTAAGTCTTACATAAAGATTAGAATATGTCTTCGAACCTGTAATAACAGCACCGTCACCAGCACCTGCAAGATTCGCGCCAGAGCCTTCAAAAATAAGACCGCCGATACCTGTAGCAGTATAACCGCGACCGCCGTTTGTGAATCTTGCACTAGCAGTTAGTTGTTCCATTCTAATATTGTCTGTTCCCATTATAAGAAGACCACTTGTAATTTTGAAGTCTTGGTCAACAAATAAGGAACCTGTTAAAGTAACAAGATCTTGATTCTCAACATAGCCAGCTATATAAGTCCCAGCATTTGCAACCTCAACAGAATAAACATGCATCTGTGTGCCGGGGATAATCGATTGTGGTTTTGGACCTGAAATAAGCATTTTGCCATTATTAGGCACAACCGTACCGCCTGTTCTGTTAAAATCGCCATTTACTGTCAAAGTGTTTGCACCAAATGTGAATGTACCTTGAGGTATGTTGAATGTGCCCGAAACTGTAAGACCAGCCCCGGCCATCGTAATGTTGCCTGCCGTCATATTAATATCGCCGACAACTGCTGTAGCGCCATTAATTGTGACTGTAGCTGCACCCGTTAAGTTAAAATTACCCTTAACAGTTGTCGGTGTGGCAATAGTAACCGGACCCGCGCCAGATGTAACAAGGTTACCCCACAGAGTATTAGGACCTGTAAGGGAGAAAGAAGATCCACTGCCGGTACTGGCAATTTCAACATTCGCCAGGTTTCCAGCATAGCTTGATGAACCAACTTTACCCGTAAATATAATAGTGCCGCCCGGTACAGTTGTAGTTGCTGTGGTAACAGAATAAATATCACCAGAACCTGTCAACGCATCTGCACCTGTAAGACTGAGCGTAAGTGTATTAGCGTTTAATTTAATCTTACCGTTGTTCACTACGGTGCCCGCAATTGTTTGGTTTGCACCAAGTACTACTAAACACGTTGCGTTATTTGTCAATGCACCGCCTAAAGCTCCAGTGCCATTGAGTGTCAAAGTTGTACCGGCGTTAGCTATAGTCCACCCAGCCGTAAACGCATCGCCAACTTGACCTAATGTCATAGTACCAGCTGCTGCGTTCTGTAAACCAGTTGTTGTGATAGCACCTCTTAAAGCAGCAGCTCTTGTTGTTAATGTGCCACCACTTAAATTCAATAGAGCAACACTGATATGCGCATTATCAGGAGTTGTGAAAGCCGCTGTCGAAGCCGGTGTAGCAATAGTGCCACCAATCGTAATAGTACCTGCGCCCGCGTTTTCAATTATAACAATGTGAGAAACCTGGTTATCTGTAGCGGCAGTACCCACAACGTTTGTGTTAACAAAAGTAACATTTCCAGCAAGAGTAATAGCCGCACCGCTGCCACCGCTATTATAAATTAATGGTAATCCAATTGTCAAACCAGTTTGATCACCGCCGTTGGGCTTAACACCTGTGTTTTTAATGTTTTCAGTCAAAGTTGAATTAACAACAATTTTACCACCAGCCAAAGTATTTTTAATTTCTCCTACGTTTGCATCTGTTCCAACCGTGGCAGCATCAACCGTAGAATATAAAGTTAATGTATTAGCAGCGCTTGCACCGATTGTAGTTGTACCAGTGCTTGAGTTAATAATGTCTACCGCAGATCCCGCAGTTGCAGAACCAAGAGTAACATTACCGTTTAAAGTAACAGCAGCATTTGCAGCATTCGTAATATTACCGCCGCTTGTTACACTGCCATTAAAAATAACTGCCGCAGTACCACCGGAAACACTGATAGTACCTGTCGTTGTTACATTACTGCCAATTGTTACAGCAACAGTGTTTGTAATTGTGATTGCACTTGCAGATAAGGCAGTGTTATCAATTGTGAGCGCGCCTGTTGCCTTATTAATAATCAATGTGCCTGTTCCAAGAGAGGAAGGCAGGAAAGCTGAAGTAGAGGCAACTGCATTTACACCATTAAACACTACAAAAAGATTTGTAGTCGTTATAGGTATTGCATTTAATGTACCATCTGTAACCGTAAGAGTTGCACCGTTGCCCAGAACAACTTTCGCAGATCCAATATTCAGTGTGCCTTGTGTAAGCTTTAAAGCAGTAGCAGTAACACCTAAATTAAAAGTTTCACCGGTCTGCCCCAAGCTTACGGTACCGCTCGTATTAATATTGATACCATATGTTACGATTACCGTAACATCAACACCGCGTGCCACAGCAACAAAAGTTAAGCTCTTTGTGCCTGTGACGGCTAAAATATCATCACCTGTCCCACCTGCTTGAACCGGTCTGACATGGGCGGCATCGTACGTGCCAGCTTCAACATAAATAGTAGTTCCAGTAGCAGCCATACTAATGGCTTTAGAAATGGAACTGTATGCTTGCGTTCCCATTGCAACGCCAGTACCAAATGTATCGTCACCGTCAGTTGCGCTTACATAAATCTGAGCAAGTACAGAAATACTCAGAACTATAGTCAGCACGACAAGCAGTGCACCAAGTTTGAAAAGTTTTTTTGTAAACATTTGTTCCTCCGATATGAGATTATTTGAAATTTCTAAATGCCTCTTTACGGCATCCCTTACAAATTCTTCATCCACAAAAACTTTTAAAGAATTCCAGACTTCAAAAGTTCGAACCCGCAATCACGCCATTTTTTTTAGATGTAGATCGCTTAGGACGCGACGGGAATTAACTAGAATTAAATGTTAACCATCTTATCATCAGCTAAACTCCTTATTTTGTGAAAAGATATTCTAGGGAATTCTTACTCGGCACGTCTGTCCGAACTATTATATTCGGACATAGATACCAAACCAAACGCAGCCCTTAAAAAACGCTTAATTTCTTCGGTATCTAATTGCAAGCAATATATGAGAATTCGACAAACTTGTCAAGTCTTTTTTGTGCGTCAGCGCACAAAAAAGCACGCCTGTCTTTGGGTAAAGCGTTATCAGTAATTTCGCCCAATTCGTGGGTTCTCGTTAAGGATTTTGTAAAAAGTTTAAATTAATTTTCATTATTCTTTTCCACAAGCGCTAAGTTTCTTTTCATGTTCTTTCAAAATTATTTTTTTACTCTATTAAATTAGGTGCTATCAGTAATTGTTTGAGGATTTTGTTTTTCTGAATTTCTCTGGAATAACATAATGTATGAGCCCCAATTAAGCAAGCACTATTTTCATACAGGCGCTCAATTGTGATATTGCACACAATGAACGTCGGTGCATATAAAAAGTCCCGCAAAAAATAAAATGACCTCACAAAGAAGAAGGAATCGAGAGTATACTTTGTTCTATATACAACTAGCATATAGGGTGGTTTTACGTAATGCCAGTGATTAAGTTTAGCGTCGAAATAATTGAATAAGATTTGTCAACTAAAATTTGATTTATCTTGAAGAACCGATTTCTTCTCCAATAAGTGTCAGCACTAATTCTCTGGCTCCGCCATAATTACGATGCTCGCAGAAATAAATTCCCTGCCACGTACCAAAATTCAATCTTCCATCCGTCACCGGGATGGACACACTACTGCCAAGTATTGAAGCTTTAAGGTGCGCTGGCATGTCGTCGGACCCTTCAGTGTCGTGTTCGTAGTATGATGCATGTTCCGACACCACTTTGTTAAAGTGTTTTTCAAAGTCTTCACGGACAGTCGGATCGGCATTCTCGTTGAGTGTGAGCGATGCTGATGTATGTTTAATAAATACATGAAGCTCTCCGTGGCGAATTGTTTTCAACTCCGGAATTTGAGAAATGATTTCCGGCGTGACCAGATGAAATCCTCGGCTACGTGCCTGAAGTTTTATTTCTTTTTGAATGATAATCATAATCGTATTAGTAACCATCTCTTCGTACGCTTGAACAAAGAAAACGATAATCACTTTATCTCATCGTTAAAATTCTTAACTATACATGACTGTCGACATGAACGTTTATATATTACTGATTTACCAGCCATTCCTGCGCTTCTTCCATAGTATCCGCAAGATGGAAATCTCTCCCTGTTACAGTTTTAATTGCCGTCAAGATAATTTTCGACCAACCTGTAATTCCAACTACTGCGCTGGCTTTTACATATGGCGTGTTATGCTGTGCGTACTCTTTAATTATACCGGCTATCTCTGTATCAAATCCGGTATTTATTACTTTTGTAATGACGAGCAGTGATTTTGGAGGGTACTTTCGGATTATTTCTTTTGCTTGTTTAACATACTCATAAAATACCGGTTTATCTTTTGATTGCAGTTCTGCAATATCCAAGCAGAAAATTGTTTTTCCTTTATGATTAAATTCGTATACACCTGCCATTTCGTTGCCTCCTGATTTATTGCTGTGTCAGCCATTCCTGCGCTTCTTCTATAGTATCGGTAAGATAGAAATCTCTCCCCACAATTGCTTTGATTGCGGCCAACACGATTTTCTGCACTCCTGATATTCCAACTAAAGCACTGGCTTTTATATATGGAGTGTTGTGGTCGGCATATTCTCCCATAATCGCAGCAATCTGTGTGTCAAATGCGGTGTCCGTAACATTTGTAATAACCAGTAAAGATTTAGGAGGATGCTTTCGGATCTGCTCCTCAGCACATTCAACATGTTTTTGCAGCTCTAGTTTATCTTTTAATTTTAGCTCCGCGACATCCAAATATAGAATATTCTTACTTTTATAATTGAGTTCATAGACACCGGCCATTGCATTACCTCGAGTGGTTATGTAGGTTTCAAAACGCACAGCGAATATATAAATATTTTCTGGGACTTTCTATACTTCAGACAGCCAATTAGTTCGTATTCTAATTGTTTGAAAAAGACTTCCACAACATGAACATTGTGAAGGGTTTGAACCTTTAACAAGGTTTACAGATTTTCGCAGGTTTTATCTTTCAATCCAACAAACTTTTTTGCTTATTGTCCGTAAAATATAAGCGCAATCATACCTAATTCAACCGCTAATAACCATGGAGACCCTATGAGACGCATAGTATTGTTGGTGCTGTTATTTATTATTATAGAGAACACAGTATTGGCACAATCAACAATCACGCCATACCACGAACGTAACGATTTTCTCTTTACATCACCTGGAGCAATGAAATTCGGATTATATGGATATGATAATCCCGCCTTGCTTTCGTATGTTCGTCAACCGGATGTTTTGGTTACGTGGAATGATGCGGGCGATCCGGCAAATCGTTGGGGCATGTTTGTCGGATTACCAGATGTAGGATTCGGTATGGTGCACGAACGAATTGGCGGCGCCGCAATCGCCGATTACAATCTTTCACTTGCGACAGGCGATAGAACCCTCAGTACTGGAATTTCTTATGGCTGGACTGTTACCGATAATCCTACTCTTGATAAATCCAGTCTGCTTACGTTAGGTACATTGTATCGACCACTCCCGTTTATTTCCACAGGTGTTACGTATACATCGGCATTGAACACGAAAGGATATGAACTCGCAGGAGATATCGCCGGGCGCCCTCTGGGAAGCGAACGGATAACCATTTTTGCCGATTACATTCTTCACCGCACACCTCAACTCAATCAAAATATGTGGAGCGCCGGAGTTGCCATAGAAGCAATGCCCGGCATTCGCATTACCGGACGGTATTTCAATACGGATGCATTTACTCTCGGTGTGCAATTCAGCCTTGGCCATGTTGGGTTGGAAACTCAAGCTCGCTATGACGGCAACCAGAAGCACGCGTACAACTCGTATGGTATTCGTCTTGGTGCGTACGACAGGAATATATTCGCCGCTTATTTCCATTCACAAGATAAATTTATTGAACTAAACCAGCCGGGACATATTGATTATCAACGCTACATACTTTTCGACAACACACAAGTGCTGAGCGATCTGCTCATTACAATTGATGCTGCGAAAAATGATCCCTCCATCGGCGGGATTGCGATCAACACTTCGGGGATGGAGACGGATCGTGAAAAGTTATGGGAACTACGTGAGAAATTAAAAGATTTCAAGACGAACGGGAAAAAGGTCTTCATCTTTATCGATCGGTGCAATATCGATCTATACCATTTTGCTTCAATAGCAGATAAAATTGTCATGGATCCGTTTGGCGATGTGACGCTGGAAGGATATATTATGGGACGAACGTTTATCAAGGGTACGTTGGAGAAGATCGGTATCGGTTTTGATGAATGGCGGTTCTTTAAATACAAATCGGCAGTTGAAAGTATTTCACGCGATAAAATGTCAGATGCCGATCGGGAACAGCGTCAAAAGCTCATTGATGATTGGTACAAAATTGCAAAGTCAGATATTTGTGAAGCCCGCCATCTGACATCAGAGCAATTCGATAAACTCGTGAACGAAGAAGTGTTTTTCTTGCCGCAGCAAGCCATTGAGAACGGATTGGTGGATTCGCTGGGCCGATGGGAAATTGTGAAGGAGCTTGTGAAAAAAGAAACACGGGGCGAAGGATCGTTTGTTTCATCTGGTTCGCTTACAAAGTTTAATCTGCCGTACGATAACCATTGGGGCGAACCGCCCCGTATCGCGGTTATCTATGCACTCGGGGCTTGTGCGATGGATGAAGGTATTACTGCTCGCAGATTAGTAAAAGATGTTGAAGCGGCAGCAGATGATTCGCGCATAAAAGCTATCGTACTTCGTGTCGATTCGCCTGGCGGTGATGCAATGGCATCGGATTATATTGCCGTGGCAATGAAGAAGGCGAAAGGCAAGAAGCCTATAATTGTCTCGCAAGGATTTGTTGCTGCATCCGGCGGATACTGGCTTTCGATGTACGCAGACACGATCGTTGCCGCACCAGGCACGATTACCGGCTCCATCGGCGTCATCGGCGGATGGATGTACAACAAAGGACTGAAAGAGTCGCTTGGAATGTCCACCGATTTCGTAAAGATTGGCGCGCATGCTGATCTAGGATTTGGATTCAGGTTGCCGTTTATTGGACTCGGAATTCCGGATCGTAATATGACCATTGAAGAACGAGCACGTATGGAGAGTTCAATTAAAACGATGTACAAACAATTCGTTGAAAAAGTTTCTCTCGGAAGGAAGAAAACATACGATGAAATTGAACAGATTGCACAAGGCCGCGTTTGGTCTGGATTAGATGGAAAACAGAACGGTCTCGTGGATGTTTTGGGTGGATTGGAAACGGCAATCAATATTGCAAAGGAGCGTGCCGGTATCTCAAAGGATCAGGATATCACTATAATAGAGATGCCGAAGAAGGGATTGATAGATTTTAGTATGTTTATGCCGAAACTTTTTGGCATCGAAGCTAAAACCTCAAGCGATCCAATGATCGAATTATTGAAGTTTCGAATACAACATAACGGTGAGCCGCTGCCTATGCTGCCAATGGAAGATATGGATATGATGAATCCGGCAAAGTAAAAATCGTGCGAGGTGCGTAGAGACGTTCAATTGAACGTCTCTACAGATTATAAAACAAAAAATCCCGCTCAAAGCGGGATTTTTTGTTTGTATTCTAATAATTGAATTAGCCTACGCTTTGCCTGCACTGCCAAGCACGTTTGTGACCTTGTGCTTGTAAAGCACTTTGAGTGCATCGCGGGCCGGACCAAGATACTTGCGCGGGTCAAATTCGGCTGGGTTATCTGCCATCGTTTTTCGAATTGCTGCTGTCATGGCTAAACGTCCATCAGAATCGATGTTCACTTTGCATACCGCCGAAGCTGCTGCCTTGCGGAGCTGGTCTTCGGGAATTCCAACTGCATCTTTCAACTTACCGCCGTTCGAATTAATGATCTTCACTAAATCAGCCGGTACAGATGAAGCACCATGCAATACAATAGGAAATCCTGGAATCCGTTTTTCTACTTCTTCCAAAATATCAAAACGAAGCGGCGGCGGTATTAATACACCGTCAGCGGAGCGAGTGCATTGTTCGGGTTTAAACTTGTTCGCACCGTGCGATGTACCAATCGAAATTGCCAGCGAGTCCACACCAGTCTTCTTCACAAAATCTTCCACTTCTGCAGGCTTTGTATAATGAGTGACAGCGCTGGAGACTTCATCTTCGATGCCAGCCAAAACACCCAACTCGCCTTCGACAGTTACGTTATATTTATGTGCGTATTCAACTACTTGACGGGTCAGTTCCACATTCTTGTCATAGGGATAATGTGAGCCATCAATCATCACCGATGAAAAGCCGAATTCAATACAGGACTTACAAAGTTCAAACGTATCGCCGTGATCTAAATGCAACACGATAGGAATTGCGTAGCCTAATTCTTTTGCATACTCCACAGCGCCTTGTGCGAGGTATCTGAGCAACGTCTGATTCGCATATTTACGGGCACCGCTGGAAACCTGCAAGATGACAGGTGATTTTGTTTCCACGCAGGCACCGATGATTGCCTGTAGTTGCTCAAGGTTATTAAAATTAAAGGCCGGAATTGCGTATCCGCCTTTTATAGCTTTCTGGAATAATTCTTTCGAATTGACCAATCCTAATTCTTTATAATTTGTCATATTTATCTTTCGTTGTTCTGTGTTAAGCCACATAATGAATAACTCGCCTCTAATAAAGAGTTCTCTCGAAACTGGAAGAGAAGAATTACAGTTTCGATCGATAACGGAGTGGCGTTGCCGTACCGAACGTTCTACATCAAAATACTCGAAAATGTGAAAGAATGCAACCGTACTTTTGTAATGTACAGCAGAGCATAATTATAGAATGGTATGCATCTCATCTGCAATGATATTATTTTCTTCCCTGCCCCGTTCTGTTTCGGCGCTGATACCCTGTGCGTTCATGCTTTTCCGGTGAATGGCGGGGCGGAAGTTCGGGAATAGGAGCCGTCAAATGTTCGTCAGGATACGTACACTTGATTTTTTTTCCTAAATATTCTTCGAGCTTCACAAGTTCGTACGCGTCATCTTCATCGGCGAAGTTGATAGATATACCGTTTGCTCCGGCGCGCCCGGTTCGTCCTATACGATGCACATACTCTTCCACATCCTGTGGCATATTATAATTGATAACATGCGAAATCCCTTCGATGTGAAGTCCGCGCGATGCGACATCCGTTGCGACCAGCACACGGATCTTTCCCTCACGAAACCGCTCCAATCTGCGGATTCTCTGATGCTGCTCCACATCGCCCGAAAGAAGTGCACAGCTGACCCCATAAGTCTCGAGCAGTTCCTTCACACGGCGCGCTTCATCTTTACGATTGACAAACATCAGCACACGGTCTAAGTGCTTTTGCATGATCAGATTATAGACGAGCGCTGCCTTTTGATTGTAGGTGGTGATATAGGTGATTTGCTCGACGCTGTCCACGGCAACCTTGTCAGGCATGATATTTACTTCGAATGCCTGCCGTGTCCATGTTTCGGCAAGCCGCTTGACATCGGACGTCATGGTTGCTGAAAAGAACATCGTCTGCCGTTTTGCTTTTGGGGGTGTATTCAAAACAATTGAACGAACAGCGTCTATGAATCCCATATTGAGCATGCGGTCGGCTTCATCAAGAACGAGAATTTCTACTTTGCTCAGGTCCACTAATTTTTTCTTCATGAAATCTATCAAACGGCCGGGAGTACAGATAAGAATATCGCATGGTTCGCTTTTCAACACTTCCTCTTGTTTTGTATAATTCATCCCGCCGAGAATCGATAGAATACTGCATGTGATATATTTACCGAGTCCGCGCGCGTCTCTCTCAATCTGCATTACGAGTTCGCGTGTTGGCGCAAGTATTAACGCCCGGGGAGTGCCGTGATGCCGTTTCCCTTCGATCGGATGTTTAAGAAAGTGAGCAAAAATTGTAATGAGATATGCAGCGGTTTTTCCAGTTCCGGTCTGTGCCTGAGCAGTCACATCTTCACCAATCAGCGACTTGATGAGAGTTTCTGCCTGTACAGGAGTGCAATAGTGAAACTTGAGATCGTACACCGCATGCATTATTTCATCTGAAAGCTCAAAATCGTGAAACCGTGTTTTGCCGTCGACAACGGGAACTTTGAATACCGCACTAACCCACGGCTCAGCCGGAACGACCGCTGGAGGCTGCGTCTGTGATGGTGTTTGCTGTACAAGTTTAGCTCTTCGGGCAGCATACTCTGCGCGGGTCTCACGTTTCCGAATATCACGCGGATGGTGCGTACCTTCGGGTTTTTCGTGCGGGAATTCTTTTCGTCTCGCCGACGATGATTTCGGTTCTTTAATAGTTACTGCTATTGGCGGCGAAATGGGTTTTGATGCTGCACCAAACACATTTTTAATTCGTGTAACGATTTTTCTAAACACTCGAACGTTTTCCTTTTTATAAATGTACTATTATCTCATTAATATACAAAAAAAGAGTAAGGAATGGCTGGGGATGTATCGAAAAAACGAAAAGCCTGTCATGCCAAATTACTGCAGAAGTGCGATATAAATTACATTCAGTAAGACCTGGACGCCTAAAAAGTTCCATCTCTATTTAGTTTTACAAAGTATTGTATGTTTTTAATTAAGTATCTCTGTATGTCTTTATGTAATAATTCATTGACAGTGAACGTTTCTTATAAGAATCCTAGACCGCTTGAATCTCTGCATGACGTTTGATACTATGTACCCATTATCATTTTCAACTGCCGTTGTATTTATGAGGCATAATTTTTATTGTTTTATAGTCCGAGGAGAATAAGAATGAAAAAAATGGTTTTGATTGTGGCATGCACCATCTTTGCTGGATTACTATCGCATGCACAAATAAAAAATTATTCAAAAGTAAAAGACGGCGTTGTTTTTGAAACACCTGAAAGGAAACTGAAACTGAGGGTGATTTCGAATACTATCGTGCAAGTGATTGCATCACCGACAAAAAAACTTCCGCAGAGAAAAAGTTTGTCGGAAACGGACAACCTCAAGTCGACCGGCAAATTTTCTCTACAGGAATCGGCAAATGAATATATTGTAAAAACTTCAAAGCTGATTGTAAAAATCAATAAAGCTGATGGAACAATAAAATATTTTGATTCGAACGGCACCCTTCTCCTTGGTGAACGGCAAAACGGAAGAACATTCGAAAAATCGGACTCTCCCGGCGATACGGCGTGGATTGTCGAACAGAAGTTCTCGTCACCGGACGATGAAGCAATCTTCGGCCTCGGACAATACCAATTCGATGTTATGAATTGGAAGAACGGACACATGAAGATGAAACAACAAAACACGGCTATTGCGAGTCCGGTTATCGTGTCGAACAAAGGATATGGTATGTTCTGGGATAATTATTCATTCACCGAATTCAATCCGGAAACTGAAAAGATCGAATTAAAAAGTATCGATGACAACAACATCGGCACAGAATTCACGCCTGTTGTTTCGGGGACATACACACTTGTACTCGATCGGCCTGGTTCAGCGCCGATAGAAATGACATTGAACGGGAAAAAAGTATTCAGCTTTGTTGCAGGCGTCGGATACTCCCCTTCTATTATAAAGGCGGATCTCGAAGCGGGTAAAGCTTATTCGATCAACATTAAAAATCTGGCGAAGCAAATCAATCCCGCAGTTACGTCGCAGTTTCTAATTCCGGCAGACGGTAAACCGGGAGAACACGGTTTAAAAGGAGAATATTTTCCGAATATGAAACTGCAAGGTGAACCATCATTCGTACGGATCGATTCGGTTATCGATTTTGATTGGGGAAACGGGCCTCCGAAGAAGGGATTTAAAACAATCGAATATTCTATCCGATGGACAGGAAAACTAAAAGCGCCTGCAACAATGAAAAATGCGTCAATTGATGTGGCGACCGATGATGGTGTTCGCCTCTATATTGATGGAAAAAAAATTGTTGAGAGCTGGAGAGACCGTTCTCCTGAAATTGACAGTTATAATATGGATATTGATTCCGGGAAAGTGTACGATATAAAAATTGAGTATTATCAAAATGGTGGTGGAGCGTCCGCTCGTTTCTCCTGGACCGGCGACAAGAAAACAATTGACAGCCATTTTGCAGATCAGATCGGACTGGCTTGCCGTACTCCCCGTATGGCGCAGCAGATGTCTTTCAAATCAAAAGTCGCCGACGCGATCAATTATTATTTCTTCTATGGGCCGGAACCGGACAACATCATCGCGGGTATCAGAAAAGTTACAGGAAAAGCCCCGCTCTATCCAAAATGGGCATACGGATTGTTCATGAGCCAGTTCGGCTGGAAAACTCAGGAAAAAATTGAGAGTATTATCGACGGCTATCGTCAGCGGAAAATTCCACTCGATGTTGTGGTGCAGGATGCCGAGTATTGGCCTCTCTACCCCGATAATTTATGGGGCTCACATTTTTTTGATTCAAGTCGTTATGCAAATCCAAAGGCGATGGTCGATCATATCCATCAAATGAACGCGCATACCATCGTCTCTGTTTGGCCGCGCATAAATAAAGGGACTGATGTGTACGATAGTATGAATGCAAAAGGTTATTTGCTCGGACTTCAGGAGACTTGGGGCAAAACAAATGAAGGAGTAGCACTTCAAAATGAATCTCCGAACGCGGCGTATGATCCATTCAATCCGGCAGCCAGAAAACTCTTTTGGAGTTTCATGAACGACCGACTCTTCAAACTCGGCTTCGATGGCTGGTGGATGGATGCATCCGAACCTGAATGGGGCTATGATTTTTCGCAAGCTCATACTGCTATGGGGACCGGCAACCGGTTTCTGAATGCCTACCCGCTTATGTCGAAGAAAGGCGTGTACGAAGGACAACTCTCGACCGGAAGCATGAAGCGTCCGTACATTTTGACCCGCTCTTCCTTTGTCGGTCAGCAGCGGTACGCAGCTACAACCTGGAACGGCGATGTGAGTCCGGATTGGGACACCTATCGCAAAGAAATTCCGGCAGGGTTGAATTACTGCATTACCGGCTTGCCCTATTGGACAGTCGACATCGGCGGTTTCGTTCCTTATAAATTTGCTGATTCACCAGAATATCCTGAATTGCTTGTACGCTGGTATCAGTATGGAACATTTTTGCCGATCCTGCGGGTTCATGGCTGCAGAAAAACTGAATTCTGGAATTACGACAGCATGACCGCCGGTCTTCTGACAAAATATACGAACCTGCGTTACCGGTTGATGCCATATATCTATTCTCTCGGTGTGAAGGTGACCATGAACGATTTCACTATCTATCGCGCCCTCATCATGGATTTTAGAACTGACACAAATGTGTACAACATTCAGGACCAATTCATGTTCGGCAATGAATTTTTAGTCTCCCCTGTCGTTGAACAACATGCGAACTCAAGAAAAGTGTATCTGCCGAAAACCTTCGGCGGCTGGTTTGACTTCTGGACCGGGAAGAAATACGAATCGAATCAAACTATCGACGCTGCAGCACCGCTTGAGACAATTCCTCTATTTGTAAAAGCGGGTTCAATCGTTCCGATGGGGCCATTCATTCAATATGCCGAAGAAAAAACAAACGGCGATATTGAATTGCGGGTTTACACCGGATCCAATGGTTCATTTTCTTTCTATGAGGATGAAAACGATAATTTCGATTACGAGAAAGGGATGTATTCCATCATTCCATTTTCATGGAACGAAAAAACAAAAACACTTGTCATCGGCAACCGGGAAGGTATCTATCCGGAAATGATAAAGAAAAGGAAAATAAAGATTGTGTTCGTTGATGAAAACCATGGTGTCGGCATGGAAATTGAGAAACAGCCGCTGAAAGAAATCATGTATACCGGTCGTTCAGTACGGGTAAAGAAATAAATCCGCACGGAGAGATGTCCAAAAACATGTCTTTCAGGTCTGTAGGGGTGCATCAAACAAACTATAATCTATCGAGCGTTGTAGGATGAGATGATTTGTCCATCCTTACCAATAAGCATTAACGCTGCTCTGCCCGGTTCCAGATTGATGCGAACATTTGTTTTGCTCTTACTATCTTTAAATGAGAATGGAACAGAACTTGAACTTTCTGATGTAAAAACGTATAGAGTAGCATTTGGTAACTGTGTCGGGCAGATTAAAATGCCTGGATCTTCACATGATGTCTCGTATGCGGCAGTTACTCCGGCATAATTCATAGCAAATTTGTAAATACGTCCTACAATATTTAATTGATCGGAAAATTCAAGAGGTACCGTAAAGTATAGTAGATGACCTTTTCCAAGCGGGAGGTCAAGAAATGTTTGATCATTCCGAAGGACGCCCCGTTCGGTATAAGTTGTTTTATCGCCGGAATAGCTCAACCGTGCTGAATCTCCCGGCCACCTTATTTGTATCTCCCGTGTTGTCAATGATGCTGATGTATAGCCGGCATTCCAATCATGTACGCGCTCCGGAACTGGCGCCCAATGCTCATCGGCATCAACTCTTCCGGAAATAAGCAGTGTCGCACCGGACCGTACTTTATTCATCAAAATATCCCATGCAGTCTGGCTCAACACCCATGGTGAAGGAACGATGATCAATTTAGCGTCAGGCATCTGCGAAAGTTGATATTCACCGATCGCGAATGCAGTTCCGCGGGCATAGTGATATAATGCTCGTACGGCATTTTGCTGCGCAGATAATCCCCAACCGCTGTAGACAGAAAGTTGCAGCGATTGCGGAAGCACTAATGCAATTTCCGGTAATTGTGATTCAGTTGCATATGGCTGTGCCTCGCGGGCAAACGATGCAATACCTCTGATCGTGTTCATCCATTGTTTATATGAACCATCGCGCCGTAAGAGGCCGAAATTATCCGTGCGTGTCCAATCCCAATGAAGAACTCCAGCGTTTGCATTTGCAAAACCAAGCGCTAATTTTCTTTCCAAAAGCGGCATCCCTTGCACGTCATCCCAGCGCCACGAACCATCTATAGATGCTGCAGGTTGCGGGCCTGTTTCTCCAATGAGATTTGGTTTATTCAAAGTTTTTGCTGCGACGGAACTCCACAAAAGCGCATCATCACGCCACCAGCTATGATTCACAGTGTAAGTGACTTTTGAATTTGCCCAGAATTGATTGAGTACTCGATCCGCAATACCACCCTCATCCTGACCGACTGTAATTGCTTGTTGTGCTCCTGTACTGCGAATTGCTTCAATCATAGTATTGACCCACTGAGTAAAAGCATCTTGCGCGAAAAGATTATAATCAACTGCACGCACATTTCGCGGATTCCCTGAGCGCGATGATTCCAAATCGGAAAAAGACGGCAGCGGGATTCTCTCAAATGCTCCCAAGTCAGATAAAGTTGTTCGCCAGGCTTGAGCAAGTTTATCGACAGTAATGTAACGCTGCTTCAACCAGTTTTGCCATGCAGCAAGTTCTGCCGGATCTCCATTGGGTGAATTACCTCTCCAGATACGTTTCGGATTTGAAAAACTTGGTTCGTTAATAAGATCGAAACTTAAAAATGGTACATTCCGAAAACGCGTGACGATTGCACGAACATAGTTCAGCTGAGCTTCAATCGCTACCGGATCCAAATACGGATTCGATCCCGGCCCTAAACGACCGCCATCTTGACCTTGTCCCTGCATTTCGGTTTGCGGATCGAACGCAAAAAAAGTAAAAACAACTTGCATGTGATGGCGCGCCGCAGCACTGAGGTATGCTTCAAGAGCATTGAACAGGCGTTCTTCCGGAGCGCCGTTCACCCAATTCAAATATGATGCACGATTAAGCCATATCCCGGTACGCACAGCGGTGAGACCTTGTTGTTCCATTTCCGTAAAATCTTTTTCCCATACCCATGCATTTCCTCCGAGGCTGCCCCCATAGAAAAAGCCCTGTGTATAAGCATCGGTACCAAAGTAATTTGCACCTGCCATTAAATACGGTTTTCCGCCAAGCCTGAAATAATCGCGTCCGGCTTCCAGGCGTTCTCCCGAGCGGAGCAATGCCGTATCGCGTACAAAAACGCCTGATGTATATTGTTCAAAAAGTGTATCACCGATAGATAATGAAGCGCGTACTTTATAAATTCCGGGTTCGTTTATTGGTAATGATAGATTGATATTTTCCTGCAATGAATTACCGCATGCAGTTGTTCTTGCGGCGAGAATTTTTGATCCGGAAAGGAGTTCAAGAGTTAATTTTGCCGGCCGCCCATCGCGCAAAACATCGACAGAACCAGACACGTGATCTCCGGGTTCTATGGCAAGCTGCTGGAGATTAAACCATAGCCTGCTGCCGCCAAGAGATGCATAGACAGCTGATTTCCGTATCAATTCAATTCCATCTTTAGAATTCCAAAATTCGGGTTTTGTATCGAAGCTGAGATAGACACGCCGCCGCGGCGGCTGACCATGGCCTACCAGATCTTCAGCGACCACAGGAGCGGAAATGCGGTTGCCTTGAGAATCAACGAGAAAACAAAGTCCTCGATATCTTCCTCCAAATCCTGCATTCACAAAAACCCGACGGGCATCTAAAATAGAGTTATAAAACCATGGTGCATCTTCGTCGCACTGCATATTCCATGGTCCATGCTGCGGTGCCTCATATGAGTGTTCTATACCGAGGGAATGTGCATATGTGTTCTGCGGATAATCGATCCGCCAGTTATTTTCCTTCCAATAAACGGGCACGAAAAAAGGCCGACCACCCAGTACGAGCAAATTGCCCTTGCGGAGATGATGCTGAATCGTTTCCCATGCATCAGCAGGCAGTGCAGATCCATACGGTAATACAAGTAGATCACCTTCTGTCAGCGCATCGTTCTTTTGCAATTCTGAGAGATTGATAAAGCGAGGTTTCAAAGGCGCGAATGCATGCTCAAGCGACATGCGGCTAATCACACCATTCTCGATAGTCGGGAAGTTCTTTTCAAAAAAAATGATGGTTTTACCGAATCCTGGTACGACCGTCGCAATGAAAACAATGATAAAGAGGTTAATGTACCGTGCTAAGTATTTACGCATAGTATGAGCGATTATGAATTATTAGTATCAATGTTCATATTTGAAAAGGTATGGAGAAGAACTAACAATTGCCACTGAATGAATTGTAATGCTTGGGAGTTATTCTCTAATAATTGTACAGACTCGTTGTATCAGATAACTTCTTTGTGAAAATGTGATATTAGTGTTTGATATCGGAATTACAAGATGGGGTCGACTTATTATGCCGACCCCATCTTTAGAAAGGATTATTTGTTCAATTCCAAATTTAATGTGATGGTCACATCTTTTCCAACTATCATACCGCCGGTTTCCAAGGTCTTACTCCACTTTAAATTGTAGTCGAACCGGTTGATTGTTGTAGTGGCTTTCCAGGCAGAAAGCACACCGCGATCAGTTTTAAGCGTACCGTTGAGTACCGCATCAAATGTTACGTTCTTTGTCACATCACGAATTGTCAAATCGCCGGTAATTTTGTACTTATTATCGCCGAGTTTCTCGAATGATGTACTCTTGAAATTTATTTCTGGAAATTTTTCAGCATTAAAAAAATCATCCGATTTTAGATGATTATCTCGCATTGTATTATCTGTGCTGAGGCTGCCGACTTTGATGGTGCTCCGGACTTCTGCATCCGAGAAATCATCTTTTGCGGATTTCAACGTGATAGCGAAATCCTTGAAGCTTCCTGTTACTTCAGAAATAACCATATGCTGTACTGTGAACATGATACTGGAATGAACTTTATCTAACTTCCAATCAGATTGTGCCAATGTAAATGCTGTGGTGGCGAAAATTGTAAGAAGAATAAATGTTACTCTTTTCATGATAGTATCTCCGTAATTAATGAATGTTTATTTACCACACTGTATTGTAAACCGGCAAATTAGTTCATAGATAAATGCATCTGTGCTTGAACTTGGCTGTTATGAAACATTAACTCAACGACATCATAGTGCATAAACTTGAACAATGGCATCATTTTAAGCGTTTTCCTTACTGCTTCCAAAGAAGTTGCGAGCAATGTTACCCAGAGTGTTCCTCGATCGGCAGATAAACTATAGCTCGTGATTATTCCCTTTTCCATAAGACGATTAACTTGCGTTCGCTGGCTGGGAAGTAAAGTAACAAATTCCTGATTAAACGATTTTGCGAACCGGATAATAATCATATACTCATTCATCGGAGACTGTCTGCTTTATGACATTATTAATTGTTTTCATTTGTCATTCTTGAGATTATACAAATGTACGTGACAACAGAATTAATACAGCGCCAAGCAACGCAATATTTTTCATAAAATTGACCATCTCGTGCATTTTTGCAGTAGGATCTTGAACCTTCCAAAAAGCGTGCATAATAAATGTTACAGGAATAAGAAAGAATACTAAGGCAACCAGCCCAACACTCGGCAATATATCAAAGAGCACGCTTAATCCACCTACAATTAGCAGTAATCCAGAGAACCCTACCGATAATTTCGGTATAGGCGCACCTTTAGACTTCGCATATCCGGACATCATATCAAGCATTTTGAAATGATTGAAACCGTTATAGGCAAAATATCCACCAAATAATATTCGACCAAGATAGAGCAATGTCGTTTCCATTCGATTCCTCCTTTATGAGAATGATTGTAAATAATTCTTTACGTGCCGACGACTTCAACACTCTTTACGTTCTCTAAACTTTTTCTACTTACCTGCTTACGATAAGCAAGTGTTAGCGTTGCTTCAATCAATTGACGAAGCTGCTGTCTTAATTTTTAATCGACAAGCGAGCCATCCGGCATGAATGCGGACTGTGCAGTGCGAATGAAAACCTGCGGCTGCGGAACAAGTTCCACATTCAATGCCGCCAGGACTTGCCGCAAGTGAAGCTGCGCTCGCAATGTTCCGTTTAATCCATTTGAAGCACCAAAAATAGCTGCAACCTTCCCGTCAAACGGATTTGTTATATCGGACGCCCAGTCGATGGCATTTTTTAATATACCGGGAATCGAATGGTTATATTCAGGCGTTGCTATCAGCAGTACATCGGCTGAAGCTATTGCGTCTTTCAATTTCTTTACTGATTCCGGAAATCCATATGCTCTCAGGTCTTCATCAAGCATCGGAAGGTTGAGCGTTTTCAGATCTAATTCTATCACATTCGCATTTAATTCAGACACGATCTGTTTTGCTATCTGCAGCGCTTTCCGATTAAAAGATTCTGATCTCAAACTGCCGGCAAACGCTAAGATATTTAATGTATTGATTGTCAATTCTTATTCTCTGCAAGCTGTTGAGAACAGCAAGGTAATTTTCATAGTTTCAAATTTGTATTAAATAATTAATACAATTTTTGTAACCTGGTGCCGAGCTTCTTCAAGAGAATTCCAAGTTCTGCTTGTTCAGATTCTGATAGCACCGATGCAAGTTTTACTATATATCGCGCGTGTTTTGAAAATATTTTTTCGAAAAGATGCTTACCTTTCGGTGTTAATTTCACATAGAAAGCACGGTGGTCTTCATCGTTGACTGAACGCTCAACGAGTCCATCTTTTTCTAAATTATTTACTACAACCGTCATGTTACCGCCGCTGACAAGATGTTTCTTAGTCAGATCTCCGATGAGCATGGTGCCAAGGTGACCCAGACATTCTATTACGCCAAACTGTGCCGGTGTCAACCCGAACGAATGGATGTCTGCTGCTGTCAGGTGGCTGAATGTATCATGAGCCCGTGATAGTTTTACCCACATCGAAAGGGCGAGATCGACTTTTTTACCATACTGCTTTGTAGTTTTCATTTATTTATCCTTTCAAGTTCAAATTATTTAACAGAAAGATAGTATGGATAGTTCCCAGTATCAAGAGAAAGGTAACGCTGTTGTGGTAAGACAAGATGGGTTTAGCAGAACCCATAGCGGCAGGTACAAATTGTTATTATAAATCAATTTGCCGGTTTTTTCGCCTTTATTACTCTACGTATCTAAGTTCACGTCAATAATCGGTATATCCCAATGACCGATCAATATTTCGAACCGCCGTTGTTCTTCTTTTTTGAATGTTTCCTGATCTTTAAATAGTTGCCGGCTAAGCTCGGCTTCATCAAATCCATCATCAGTTGCTTGTACATTCTTCCAAATCAGAGTGACTCTATAATCCCAGCGACCGTCTTCAGTTGCATGGAGACGTGGGTGGGCTGCCGAGATTTGGAGGAGTCTTCCTAATTCTATCTGCCTTTTTAGAATTGGATAATGGTTCTTCTTAAATAAGTGAATAAACTCTTCGGCGTGTCCCCACTTCGTTTTATAGTAATACTCAACGATATACGGTTTGTCTTGCTGGGTCATCGTTAATCTCCAAAATATATTTAATTTATGTTTCTATTCTTTACTGCAGGAAAGACATTGAAGAGAGCGTCCCTCCGTATTTATTTCCCAATCGCATGGTCAATTGCTTTCCGGACTGCGTTGACATCTGCAGGTAATAGAATCGGCGAATTCGGATACAATGAATTCACATCAGAAAGATTTTTCTCATGGTAGTCCACCTTGAATTGCGAGAATTTCAATCCGTGAGCGGTGGAGATAACGACAACACGGTCTTTCTTCTTGATAACTTTGTGTTCAATCAATTTTGAGAGCGCAGCAAGCGCAACGCCGGTTTGCGGACAAGTGAACAATCCTGCACGGTCAGCACGAGCGGAGGCATTTGCTAATTCATTTTCCGTTGCCTGCTCTACGATGCCATCAAATTGCCGCAGTACTTTCACAGCTCGTTCATAACTCACTGGTGCACCAATTTGGATTGCAGAAGCGAGAGTCTTTTTTGCTTCAACAGGTTTATATTCTTTATATCCGTTCAGAAAGCTTAGATAGAGCGGATTTGCATGTGATGCTTGTGCACATGCAATACGCGGAAGTTTTTTAATCAGACCGAGATCGCGCATCATCAGCAGACCTTTGCCTAATGCGCTAACGTTGCCAAGATTTCCAGCGGGGATGACAATCCAATCCGGCACTTCCCAATCAAACTGCTGGATGATTTCAATTCCGACTGTCTTTTGGCCTTCCATCCGTAATGAATTCATCGAGTTCGCAAGATAGATCGAATTATCGGCAGTAATTTCCTGCACAATACGCATACATCCATCAAAATCAGTATCAAGAGAAAGGACCGTTGCACCATTGGCAATCGGCTGTACTAATTGCGCTGTGGAAACTTTTCCCTTCGGCAAAAAGACAATGGTTGGAATACCTGCCGCTGCGCCGTAAGCAGAGAGCGCTGCCGATGTGTCGCCGGTAGAAGCACACGCAACGGCCCTAATCGGCTTTCCATCGGCAATCATTTGTTTCACAACAGAGATGAGTACCGTCATTCCAAGATCTTTGAATGAACCTGTATGACTGTTACCGCAAAGTTTTACCCATAAATCTGGAACACCGATCTCTTTTCCTAATCGTTCTGCCCAAAAACAATTCGTATGACCCTCGTACATAGAAACGACATTCTCATTATCAATATCCGGGCAGACCCATTCTTTCTTTCCCCACACACCGCTTGCATAAGGCCATTTGTTTGTTCTCGTACGATCGTCAAAAAGTTTTTTCCAGGATGCCGCAGTTCTACGTTTGAGCGCTTTAATATTATGTTCAACATCAAGCAAACCACCGCAATTCTCGCATCGATAGATTACATCATAGATAGAATATCGTTTTCCGCATCCTCTAATACATTCTAACCAACTCTGCTGCATATTTTATTCTCCTGCAGTAAATTTCATTGATGTTACCCTAGTTTATCCAGATCGTTACGATACTAACAATCATCAGCGAAAACATTGTATATCCCAGCATTTGACTTGCTTTCTCCGATTTAATAATCTTCGCAATCACATCTCCCATCTTGAGCCATACTATCATACAAGGAAATCCGATCAATCCAAAACTTATCGCGTAGATGAAGACATTCAGATGAATGTTGTTGGATTGCGGTAAAAACGCACTTGCTCCGCTGATTGCCATGACCCATGCTTTCAGGTTAACAAATTGCATAAAAAATGCCTGACCAAACCCAATAGCTGCCTTTTTATCCGGTTCTACCTCTATATTGAGTTTTCGCAATACGAATGCAAGATAAAGCATCCACAATGATCCGATAATTTTTAATACCAATCCCGCCGTTGGACTGCTCGTAATGATTTTTGCAATGCCATATCCGGCGGAGCACAGTATAAGAAAGAACCCGAGAAAAATACCGAGCATAACGTTTCTCGAATCACTGAACCCATATGCTTTTCCATATGAAAGGAGCATCAGGTTGTTCGGACCCGGTGTAATCGACATTAACGATGCATAGATGAGATAGCCGAATAAATTGAAACTCATGAGTGAAAATTATTTTAGGAAAGATATCATCAGTTCATAACCGTTGTCGATCTTAATACCCGTCTTGACGGCATTTTTTTCGCCAAGGGGCAGATGTACCTCACCACTGATTCCATCACCCATCATCGCGAAAGGCACCGCCTCACCTGTATGTCCCTGGGTCGATACCGGTGTAGGATGGTCAGGCATCACAAGCATTCGCCAGTTTTTATACTTCTTAAGGTCTGCCAATATTGGACCGACGATGTGTTTATCAATTTCTTCTAAAGCTTTCTTCTTTATGTCTGCTTTTCCAGCATGGCCTGCCTCATCTGTCGCTTCCACATGCACTAGAACAATATCATATTTCTTGATCGCTTCAATTGCTGCTAATCCTTTTGCGCGGTAATCGGTATCGAAATATCCGGTTGCCCCTTCAACTTTGATAAAATCGAAGCCAATGAGGTTTGCCAATCCTTTTACAAGATCCACTGCTGTGATCGCCGCTCCGTTCAGACCATACTTTTTCTTGAACAATTCCATTCGTGCTTTTTTCCCATGTCCCCAGAGCCATATTGAGGTTGCTTCATTCTTCTTGAGATTCCTGCGAGCAAGATTGATACTGTGATCCTTCAATAGGGTTTCACTTTTTTTAATGAGATCTATCAGGACATTGGCGTTCTTCCCGCGAGGCATTAATTTTTCTGTTTCGATACCGATATTATCATGCGGCGGCTGTAATTGGAGATCCGGAAAATCATACCCTTTTACTACCATCAAGTGGCGATAACCGACTCCCGGATAAAATCTGATATGTTCACTACCAAGTGTTTTGTTCAGTTCTTCAATAAATATTTTGCCTTCTTCGCTTGAGATGTTACCTGAACTATGATCAACCATTTTACCGCCCGCGGTTGTTACAAGGTTGCAGCGAAATATCCAATCGCTTTCTATAACATCAATCCCTTGGGCAACGGCTTCGATCGGCGCCCTGCCTGTGTAATATTTGGCAGGATCATAACCAAGCACAGCCATCATTGCTACATCGCTCCCAGGTTGAAGCGTAGGAGGTACTGTCTGGCAAAGTCCCTGTCTTCCATTCATAGCTATAAAATCGATATTGGGTTTTTCTGCAGCTTCGAATATAGTTTTACCGCCGAACATTTTTATTGGTTGATCGGCTGCTCCATCCGGCACAACGATGACATATTTCCTGTTCAATGATACGTTCCTTTTTTCGGTTGTATTTATTGGGGTAAATAATGAAGCAATTTGAGGAGATCGGAAAAAACTCCCATCGCTGTCACATCCGCACCGGCACCCGGACCCTGCACCACTAACGGTGTTTTTGAATATCGCTGTGTCGTAAACGCAATAATGTTGTCGCTTCCTTTTGTAGAGGCAAGCATGTGATTTGTCGGAACTTCTTTTACACCAGCAAATGCCTTATCACCCTGCAAAACTCCGACATATCGAAGGACACAGCCATTTGCAAGAGCAATATCAAGACGGCGCTTCATGGCGTCATCATACTTTGCATATCGTTTAAAGAATGCGCTAGAGAATTTTTCACCCTGTAAAAGCTTCGGAACAAGATTCTCAACTTTGATATCGTGCATATCCATCTTTAAACCGATTTGGCGAGCAAGAATGAGAAGTTTCCTTGCGACATCGCCGCCCATTAAATCTTCGCGTGGATCCGGCTCTGTATAACCAAGACCGAGCGCCTCTTTTACGAGCACACTGAATGGCCGTGAGCCGTCATAATAATTGAAGAGGTGACTTAGAGTTCCAGAAAACATTCCTTCTATTTTCACAATTTGATCTCCGCTCGCAATCAAATCCTGAAGTGTGGAGATAATGGGTAAACCCGCACCGACATTTGTTTCATAGAGAAAATATTTTTGTCGGTTCTTCATGAGGTCCGTCAATTGTTTATATTGTTGCCACGGAAGAACATTCGCTCTCTTGTTCGGTGTTATAATGTGCATATTCAATTTCACAAAGTCCTCGTACATATTGACAATTTCCGGACTCGCAGTACAATCGACAAGAACAGCATTCGTTAAGTGAAGTGCTGCAATTTGCTGCAACAATTCTGAATATTTCATCTTCTTCGGAGTGCTATCAAGAAGTTCTCTCCATCTTTTCAGATCGATTCCTTTTGAAGAGAAAACAGCTTTTCCGATATCATAAATTCCGCATACACGGACATCAAATCCTTCTGAATGAAGGTAAGACTGCTGTTGATGGATCTGCTTCAGAAAAGTCCCACCAATATTACCGGGGCCAATCAAAACCACGCCAAGTTTTTTCTTTGGCTCGAAGAATGCCTCGTGGATAACATTGAGCGCACGAAGTTTCTGTGCTTCGTCAATAACAAAAGAGATATTACGTTCCGATGCTCCTTGAGCAATTGCAGAAATATTGACGCTGTTTCGTCCAAGTGCCTGAAATACCTTTCCCGACACGCCCGGTGTGCCCTTCATCCCATCGCCGACAATTGCAACAATCGTTTGATGAGTTTTTTCATCCAACGAAGTCAGTTTTGATTGAAGTTCGAAGTGAAATTCCTGATGCACTGCTTTTTTCGCTGCGGCTACATCCGACGTGCTGATAGCAAAGCAAATTGTATGCTCAGATGATGCTTGAGAAATTAAAATTACATTGATGTCGTGTGATGCCAGCGCCCGAAACAATCGCTCTGCGATTCCGGGAACTCCCACCATGCTTATACCACGCAAAGTAAGAAGGGTACAATCGTCAACCGAAGTGATTCCTTTCGCCACGCCTTCCCAGCGGTTGACATGATGCGAGATATGAGTGCCGGGAGCAGACGGATTCAACGTATTTTTTATATCAATTGGAATATGTTTCGCCACTGCAGGAGCGATAGTTGAAGCATGGAGTACTTTTGCACCAAAATAGGAAAGTTCCATTGCTTCTTCATACGACATTTGCGGCACAACGAATGCCGCTGGAACAGAGCGTGGATCTGCACTGAGAATTCCATCGACATCTGTCCAAATTTCAATTAGCGAAACATCCAATGCCGCACCGAAAATTGCAGCAGAATAATCTGATCCATTTCTTCCGATGGTGGTGGTAAGACCGTCGTCGGTTGAACCGATGAATCCGGTAACAACGGGAATAAGTCGCTTGCTGGATTGTCCAAAGATTTTTTTGAAATACGCTTTGATCGCATGGTTGGTTTTATCAAATTGAACGACGGCGTGTGTGTATTGATCATCAGTCTCCACCAGCTTGCGTGAATCGACAAAGCAAGATGGTCGAGATTTTTGGAGAAATGAAGCAATAGTTAATGCCGAAAGCTGTTCGCCAAAACTTGCCGTTAAATCAAGCGAACGCGGAGAACTGTGTCGAAGTAAATAAATTCCATGAAGAACATCCCAAAGCTCCGCGAGCATTGTTTGGAGATTTACCACAACCTGCTTCGGCGGACGATTATTATGAAGAGCCTTCAATATTCCCGTATGACGTTTAACAAGTGCTTTATACATTGATTGGAACTTTGTGTCGCCTACCTCTGCAAGCCGAGCACATTCAATAAGTTGATTTGTAACTCCTTGAAATGCGGAGACAACGACAACAACGCGTTCTTTTTTTGCGGCATCAAGAACAATAGAAGCAACTTCTCGAATCCGTTCTGGATTGGCAACTGATGAGCCGCCAAACTTTAATATTTTCTTTACATGCATGTGGTTTCTCTATCGTTTAACGACTTGAAGGTGTAGTTTTGTTCTGCAAAGTATTTGCTAGCTGAAGCATGTCTTCCATAACACCAGCGGCTTTGATTTCAGGACCTGCGCCCGGTCCCGAGATCACAAGCGGCATTTCTTGATAACGATGCGTAAAGATCGCAACAGAGTTTGCCGGGCCACTTTTAGATCCTATATGTCCGTCTCTGGCAACCGACATCAAACCGACTCTTCCACCTTTCGGTGAGATGTGAGCAACATAACGAAGAGTTCTTCCCTCGCTTTGTGCCAGTCGAATCTGCGCCGCATAGATTTCATCAATCGATGGCAGTGCTGCCATAAAATCTTCCACTGTGCCAGACGCCAGCGATTGCGGATACATTGGTTCTGAAGTTAAATTGTTCATCTCCAGCGGCCAGCCGGCTGTGCGCGCAAGAATCAATGCTTTTCGTACAATATCATGTCCGCTCAAATCGTCTCGAGGATCCGGTTCCGTGTAACCCATATTCTTTGCATTAGCCACAGCGACAGAATATGGGACACCCAATTCCAATGCAGTACACAAAAACCCCAACGTACCGCTTACAGATGCTTCGATACTTGTAATTTCATCTCCCGTATCAAGCAGATAACGTAATGTAGAAATGATCGGAAGCCCGGCACCAACTGTCGCTTCATATCGGATGAGTGGATGGTCATAATACATTTTTGCTTTTGCCCATTCAGCGGCAAGGGGCATTTTATTTGCAACAACTATACCGCATCCCGCTTTCAATGCATCCTGAACGATGGAAGTCGTTTCCAGTGTATGTGTTGCATCAACAAGAAGAGTTCCAGGAAGCAGAACATCATACAACTTTGTATGTGGATGAAGATCTGCAACACCGTTGAGTTTTCGACGATTATCGGTATCACGCAGAATTTTTTGCAGCATTTTGTCGGAAATACCCTCATCCTCCCACATCAAACCGGATGAATCAGAAATGCCTGCAAGGACAAACTGAATTCCGGTTCTCTGGGCAACGGTTTTGTGTGTGTCGAGAATCTGACGCACCAACGTCCGCCCTACAGGACCTAAACCAAGCAATATAAAGGGTACTTGTATGTCCACCATTCATTCCACAAAAATAAATCTCTCGTTATATCCCGGCAACAACCATATCACCTATTTCTTCGGTTGAATATCCCATTTTTCCTGCTGCGAGGGTTTTGAGTTTCTTCTGTACAATCTTTATTACCGCTTTTTCAATTGCCTTACCGGCTTTTTCTTCTCCAACTGTTTCTAACAACATCCCCATTGCGCAGATCGCTGCAAGCGGATTAATGACATGTTTACCCGTGTATTTTGGAGCAGATCCACCGATTGGCTCAAACATGGAAACACCTTCCGGATTAATATTGCCACCGGCTGCAATGCCCATGCCACCCTGTATCATTGCACCAAGATCCGTTATGATATCACCAAATATATTATCCGTTACGATAACATCGAACCATTCCGGATTTTTCACAAACCACATCGTCGTCGCATCGACGTTGACGTATTCTGTCTGTATATCGGGATATTCTTTTTTCACTTCGTCAAACGTGCGCTGCCAAAGATCCCATGCAAAAGTCAATACATTTGTTTTTCCGCAGAGCGTTAATTTTCGTTTCTTGTTATTGCGCTTTTTGCAGTACTCGAACGCATAGCGTATGCAACGTTCAACACCTTTGCGTGTATTATGCGAGATTTGAATCGCAACCTCGTCCTTCGTCCCTTTATTTTCAAAACTACCCAAACCCTTATACAAGCCTTCGGAGTTCTCACGCACTACAACAAAATCGATATCCTCTGGTTTTTTGTCCTTCAGCGGGCAGAACGTTTCATTGTACAGTTTGACCGGACGCAAATTAATATACTGGTCGAGAGCAAAACGTGTCTTCAGCAAAATGCCCTGTTCAAGAATTCCGGGTTTCACATCAGGATGTCCGATTGCACCAAGGAAGATTGCATCAAATTTCTTTAAACCTTCAAGTTCCTCATCGGTAATTGTCTTGCCTGTTTTCAGGTACCTATCGCCGCCATAATCGAACATAGTCGTATCATAAGAGAATCCATATTTTTGAGAAACGACTTTTAAAACCTTCAAACCTTCAGCTACTACTTCTGGACCCGTCCCATCACCGCCAATTACTGCAATTTTGTATTTCTTTGCCATTGTTTTTCTTGTGCTCCTTGGTTAAAAATTTTTATTCTATTATAAGTTATTCATTAATTTACTTAATTCTTCTGACCTGCGCGTTGCTGTAGCAACTGCATCAATCAGCATTGAGCGAAGGCCATGCGATTCAAGTTCGTGAATTGCATTTATGGTTGTTCCGCCGGGAGTTGTCACTTGATCGCGCAAAATTGCCGGATGTAAACCGGAAGATTTTGCCAATTTTGCTGAACCGAGCACCGTTTGGATGGCAAGTTTTGTGGAAATGTCACGAGCCAATCCCATCTTCACGCCGCCATCAATCAACGCTTCAATCACCATATAGATGTACGCGGGACCGCTGCCGCTAAGGCCGGTTACGGCATCGAGTTGATCTTCTGTGACAACAACAACTTCACCCACGGCTTCAAATATGGATTTTGCAATTTTTTGTTGTTCAACAGTTACATGTTTTCCAAACGCCACGGCTGCTGCACCTTCATCAACCGTTGCGGCAATATTTGGCATGGTACGAACAATACCAAGATTCGTTCCAAGCATCTGTTGAATGAACGCAATCCGCATTCCAGCCACAATTGAAATCACGAGATGATTGGGTCGAATTGACTCTTTCATAAGCTCCAATACTTTGGTAAGTGTTTGCGGCTTCACACAGAGCAATAAAATATCCGACTCTTTAACAGCTTCCTTGATGTCAAGCGTTGTGCGGACTTTCCATTCCGATGCAAGGGCCTGTAGTTTGACTGGATTAACATCGCATGCAATGATCTTTTTAGGCGGCGTCAGTTTCGCATTAATAATACCTTTCATTAATGCCGATCCCATATTGCCGGCACCAAGAATAGCAATCGGCCGATCGATGTGGTGATAGTCTTCATGCTTTTGCGTCACTTCTTTTGCTTTTGTCTGCATAGCCTGTTCTCCGTTACAATGCGTATTTCGCTTCGTATTGTTCTACTTCTTTGCTGAACCGCCGCAAGTACTCCAATTCATCCACGCCGTTCAAAAGACAGAATTTTGAAAACGGATCAATTGGAAATGTCGCATTTTTCCCAGATGGAAAAACGATTTGCTGTTTCTCAAGATTGATTATCACTTCAGCATTCGGTGACTTCTGAATTTCTTCTTTTAGTTGCCGATGTTCTTCTTTTGTAAGAATAATTGGAAGAAGTCCGTTCTTCATCGAATTGCTGCGGAAGATATCAGCAATTGTTGTGCTGATAACCGCTCGGAATCCGAATGCAGTAAGTGCCCAAGGTGCATGTTCGCGTGATGAGCCGCATCCAAAATTGTTTCCTGCAAGTAATACGTGGGCTCCACGATGCTGTGGTTGGTTTAAAACAAAATCCGATTTAGGAGAGCCGTCAGAATTGTAGCGCCAGTCGCAAAACAGCTGTTCGCCAAGTCCATTCTTGTCGGTAACCTTAAGAAACCGCGCTGGAATAATTTGATCAGTATCGATGTTATCCACGAGCAGTGGAACGACACGAGATGTAAGCTTTGTAAATGTTGCCATAGGTTTTCTAGGTTTTAGTGATTGAAAATGAATTTATAATTTAACAGCTTTGACCTCAAGCCGCATCATTTTAACATGAACTATATCGTTTTCATCAGCAGGATGATACTTAAAATATTCATCTGCTAACTGAGTAATAAAAAGGTCTCTTTCTTTTTCCGGCACCTGGTGTGTGTATGGGAGCCACGTTGTCCTGATCCATGATTTAAAACCTGAGCACCCTTCGTGTTTTGCGTCCTTTGGAATCAACTCCACACGTTTTGCATTTAGCCCGGCTTCGAGAAGCCATCTGCTATATTCGTCAGGCCCATAGAAACCATAGGAGAAATTGAAATCATCGAAGTACCTACTCCACTCGTCTTTTTTGATCAGCCTTTTCATTACGACTTCAACTTCATGCGCATTTCCTCGCCCACCCATTTGTAAAAGAATTTTTCCGCCGTCTTTCAAGCTTGCAGAAATTCCTTGTAATACAGGATTATGATCGATAATCCAATGCAACGTCGCATTTGAAAAAATAACATCAAACTCATTGTTGAATGGAAGACTGCTTGCATCCTGTTTTTGAAATCGTAAATTCGTAAATGCATCAATTGGATATTTGCTTTGCGATAATTTTATCATCTCTTCTGAGTTGTCGATACCAAGGACAGATCCATCCGGTACAAACGAAGCTATTTCAGCGGTAACTTTTCCATCACCACATCCGATATCGAGTACTCGCTCATTGCCTTTCAGCTTTAACTTAAGAATAAGTTCACGTGCCCATTGTTGTTGAACACTGGAGCTTTTAGCATACTCAACCGCATTCCATTGATACGTTTGCATTTTTATCTACTATAATAATGTTCGAACATCTGTAATCTTACCTGTCACAGCGGCTGCCGCAGCGGTGAGCGGAGATGCAAGTAATGACCGTCCACCTTTGCCTTGCCGTCCTTCGAAATTGCGATTGCTGGTCGACACAGCATATTGCCCGGCTTTTATTTCATCGCCATTCATCGCAATGCACATAGAACAACCTGACTCGCGCCATTCGGCACCGGCATCAGTAAATATTTTATGTAATCCTTCTGCCTCTGCTTGACGCTTGATCTCCTGTGATCCGGGAACAATCATTGCACGCACATTCGGTGCAACTTTGCGGCCGCGAAATACTTGGGCAGCATCGCGTAAATCTGACATACGAGAATTCGTACAACTCCCTATGAATACCACATCTATACTTTTACCGACAAGAGGTTCATTCGGTTTAAATCCCATATACAGAAGCGACTTCTCCAATGTTTGCCTTTCGGACACATCGCTAATTTTGGATGGATCAGGAATTCGTCCTGTCACCGGTAAACCCATACCCGGATTTGTACCAAAGGTTAACATAGGCTCAAGTTTTGAAATATCTAACACCACGGTTGTATCGTATTTTGCATCTGCATCTGTGGGCAAGGAACGCCAGTAATTCAGCGCTCTTTCCCATGCTTCACCCTTAGGGGCAAATTCCCGATTTGCAAGAAACTCAAATGTCTTATCGTCTGGAGCCATCATGCCAGCGCGGGCACCGCCTTCAATGGACATGTTACAGACGGTCATGCGTTCTTCCATTGATAAAGAGCGAACAGTTGATCCAGTATATTCAATGACATGTCCTGTACCACCGCCAACGCCAATCTTTGCAAGCAACGCAAGGATGATATCTTTAGCCGTTACGCCTTTATTAAGTTTTCCTTCAATACGAACCTCCATTGTTTTTGGAAGTCGCTGCAAGAGACATTGAGTCGCAAGCACGTGTTCAACTTCACTCGTGCCGATGCCAAATGCGAGAGCGCCAAACGCTCCGTGCGTTGCTGTGTGGCTATCACCGCAGACGATGGTCATTCCAGGCTGAGTAAATCCGCGTTCCGGTCCGATTACATGCACAATACCACGCTGCGGATGATCTTTTCCATACAGATGAAAACCGAATTCCTTTGCATTGATTTCCATCTGGCGCATTTGTTTTGCGGCAAGTTCATCTGAAATGGGAACTGATGGAGGAAGTGTCGGAATACTG